>Ga0209721_1002152_pt1 | contig 12952 bp, 7 predicted proteins | sample TshhotsprinmetaG_FD_184139 | JGI IMG/M metagenome (GOLD analysis project Ga0209721, IMG submission 184139) | Hot spring microbial communities from South Africa to study Microbial Dark Matter (Phase II) - Tshipise hot spring metaG (SPAdes)... | ecosystem: Environmental > Aquatic > Thermal springs... | reverse complement strand
ATCTTTTTACCAGAATGTGCTGCCGTTCCAGATCATGCCCTGGAAGCTGACCTGCCAGTGTTGATCCGCAGGGAACGGCTGACCCTGGATGGAAGCGTACTCATCGCAGAAACCAGCGGATGCTGCCGCCTGCCCACGCCGGCTACCATTGCAGTGCTGACGAATCTCTTCGACGATACCCAGTCCGGACGGACATACTGGACCCTGGCGCAGCACGAAGGGAACTGGAAGGCGTTGCATACCCTTGGCCTGACCGATGGAGTAACGCTCGATCCTTCGAAGCCCTCTGGAGCCTTGCGCGAGCCGGCACGCTTCGTGGGCGCTAATCTGTTCCGGCGTCTTTCTGCAACACACTCCCCTGAAGGACGACTCTCCGCTCAGCAAGTCATCCGGAAATTTCTCGAGGATCATAAGCATGAGCCTGCTTCTGGCTCCGCAAGCCCCGGGCTCGGATGCATCCTGATCAACCTCTCCCTGCTCAGGGTACGCAACGCCTGGTACGACGCCTTGCTCCTCCTGCCCTGGGAAGCGCTAACCGAACCAGATCACCCTGCACCGCTGCACATCGAGCGCCCGATCGTGATTGTTCGTACCATCGCGGCAGATCCATACCAGCCACCTCAGAACGTAACCCTGGATCAGCCGATACCGATGCTGCCCCTGCTACCATCCAGAGCGATGACGCCGTCCCTCCGCGAGGCTGAGCGCCGCGCACGACCGTACCATCTCGGCCTGCATCGCAATGAACTGGTCTGGTGTGACTGTCCCAAACCGCGAACCGGCTGCAAACGCTCCTACGTGCGTAAGACACTTCAGCAGCACGCGCCGGTGGCGCTGCACTACTTCGGACATGGGGCGCCTTTTCGGCCCGGTGCTCCCGGGCAGCCATTGAGCGCGCTACAGATTGATGATGCCTTGCTCGGCGCCCTCGAACTCGCCACCCTGACTCAGGACAGTTCGATCTGGCTTTTCAGTTGCTTTGCCTGCCACTCAGGAACGCCAGGCGATCAGAGCCAGCAACCGCTCTCCAGCGACCGCTGGAGCATGATCAACGCCTTCAGCAGCTCAGTGCCAGCCATGCTTATGATGACCGTTTCCATCAGCGCCACCGCTGCGGGTGTAGCCGGTGAGGCATGGTACGCGGCACTGGCCCGCGGCGAGACGCTGCTGAACGCAGCGTACGAGATGCGCCGGGCGCTCTGGAGGTATAGCCTTAGTCAGCAGAGCCGATGGGTTGGTGACCTGCACGCCTAGCGGACGCCTACCGGGAGGTGGGGTATGCCCGTGCAGATCCGGCGATGGTTGGAAGTGCAGGGCTTCGAGCGCAACCCGTTCGAGTACTACGAGGCCGATCGGGAAGAACTGCTTGCCAGTTACTTCGTCGAGCCTGAGTGGTTCGAGGCCTTGCGGGGCGATCCGCGCCAGCCGGCCAGCGCGGTGCTGTTCGCGCCCCGCGGCTATGGCAAGACCAGCCAGCGGCTGCAGATTGCCCGCCTCTGCGGCCTCGAGGCGCAGCCGCCAGCCCTGGTCGTACAGATTACCGACTACAAGTGGCTGCCGGCAGATCTGGCCACTCTGACCGCCCGCGATTACCTTCGCTACATCGCCGAGCAGGCCTGCCGGCAACTCTGGGAGCGCTGCCAGAGCAACCCGGAGGCTCACCAGCGGTTCCTCGAGCAACCCCACACTCTGCTGCGCCTGCACGCCCTTCGCTACTGGGCCTCTCCGCCGCCCTACCGGATGCGCCTGCCTGAGCCCGCTCTGGCTCCAGAAACCGTGGCGGAGCTGGCACGCGCCTACCGCCTCCCTGCCACACCCCCGAATGCCCGGACGCTGGTCGAGGAGTTTGCCGGGCATTACGAGGGCCTCACCGACAGCGACCTGCAAACAGAACTGCTCGAACTTGCCCGCCTGGGAGGCTTCGTCAGCCTCTACATCCTGCTCGACCGCACCGACGAGGATCAGTGGACGATCCACAATCCTGAAATGGTGCTGGCGCGCCTGCGGCCCTTGATCAGCGATCTCCCGGTGATTGAACATCCAGGCTATGCCTTCAAGTTCTTTCTTCCCGATGTGCTGGAGTCGCTCTTTGCCGAACACCGCGTCGGGCGGGTCGGTGAACGTCCGCCAGGCTATCTGCTGCGCTGGCGCGAGCACGATCTGCTGGCCATGCTGGCTCGCCGCCTTCAGGCTTACAGCCAGCCAGCAGGGCGGGTCACACGCGCAGCGCTTGTCAACCGTTTTCAGGATCTCTGCGAGCCGGGCGGCGATGCCGACGCGCAGTTGGCGCGCGCCGCGCAAGGATCGCCCCGCCGGATGATCCAGCTCGCCCGCGAACTGGTCAAGCAACACTGCAATCTGATCGACACCCCGGAAGCCAGGATCTCCCGCGCCTTGCTCAACCGGATCATTCCCCAACCCGTGCCGCTGCTCTCCCTCGATGCCGAGGGCTTTGTCTGTTTCGATGCACAACGCGACGAGACGTTGCAGTTGACCCCCACGGATCGCAAGATCCTCGATGAGCTGTGGCAGCGTCGCGGCAAAATAATTTCCAAAAGTGACCTGGCGAGCAAGATTTACCACAAGAACGAACTAAATGATATTGAAGCCCTGGAAAAAGCCATCAAACGGTTACGCAGCAAGCTTGAAAAGCAGCATAAATATATTGATTATGCACGTCATGCCGGATACCGCCTCATCAACTATGACCCTGACCGGTGACCGGCGCGGGCCCGGAGAGACGATTCGGAGCCGGCGTCACGCCGCTGGCTCCATTCGTCATAAGACGGAAACCTGTCGGCAAGTTGTCGGTTTGCTGTCAGGACTTTGCCTTCTTCCCATCTGCGGGAAGGGGTGTAACATTCGGTAGACTGGCTGCTATGCTTTTTCGTTTGCGGTGGTATGGTAGCGACATAATTGTTTCTGTGAATGGAGTTGTCCGCTTGAAAGCGATAAACACAAACGTTTCAAAAGAGTTTTTCGGACGAAGGCAATGGCTGTTTGACTACTTTCGCCAGATTAATAATTTCTTACAAAAACGTAATAAAGATTACTTTTTTCACATCTATGGACTAACAGGGATGGGCAAAACCTGGCTGATCTGGATGCTGTTCCTTGCCCTTCGCGAGGGGCGACTCAGCGCCACGTGCTGGATCAGCTTCGCCCCGCTTGCTGAACAACCCCCGTTCACTACCCCCCCCGCCTGGCTATCGTGGACGCTGGGGTACCAGCCGCGGGCGCCTCTGGCGGCGCTTCCTACCAGATCCATGCGGCTTGCCGACGTTTGCAACTCCTTGCTGCAAGGGTTTGGTCCAGGCAACGCCGATGGCAGCTTCCTGGACCAGGTCGCCAGCGCCGTGTTAGTTGAAGCGATCCTTCCAACCTCTCCACAGGAAGAGACACTCCAATATCCCGATCGGCTAGTGTTGTTTCTGGACGGTCTGGACCAGTTGGAGCAACGGACGGATGTTGACGCCCAGGCTGTCTGGGAAGCCCTGCAAACGCATCTGTTGCGCCCGCTGTACCTGACCGGCAAGGTGCTCTGCGTTACGACCGGACAGGGCCAGTTGGTCTGGCGCTATTTTGAACTGGCCCGTGTGGTGCAGGAACAGCCGTTGCCCGGGCTGACCGCGCGTGAAATCCGTGAGATGGCCCGGCACTACGAACTTGACCCCCTGGCAGGCGAGGTGCATATGATTACCCACGGACACCCCTACCTCGCGGAACATCTCTTCCGCCAGGCCCGGCAACAGCTTGCGACAGCAGGCGCAGACACAGTTGTTCAGGCCTCTCTTGCGAGCGCTCCAGCACGCCCTGTCGTCGATCTAGAGGAGCGGCTGGAGCGTCTCGCGCCAGCCTCGCGCAGGTTGCTCCCGGTGGCGGCGCTGCTGCGCAGTCTCGATCTTGAGGCGCTCGCCATCGCCACCCGGCAGGTGACCGGGTTGAGCCTTCCCCCACTCCGGCTGGCTGATCTGCACGCTGCGCTGGCTGATTACCTGGCCGCAGATCTGGTAACGGAGTACGACGGCGCACCTTTGCGCTACCTCTGGCGCAGCGAACTGGCCCCGGCACTCGCCGACCTGGCCGAGCGTGAACTGGATACCTGGACGCGTATCGAGCTTTACCAACAGTTTGCGGCCTGGTACGCCCGAGAGCTTGAGTCCAATCCCCAACGTTATGGCTTCTTAATCAATGAGTGGATGTTTCACAGTCTTAACGCCCTGCCACCAGAACCGTCAGCCTGCGCACAGTGGGCCGATCAGTTTCGCTGGCTCTGGTGGCGCGTAGGTTCCTCGCGACGAGCGCAACTGCTCTTCGAGGACGCCTCCCTGCAGGCGCTGCTCGCGGCCCACGATTGCCAGCAGCGTGCCGCGGCGATTATTCGCTTTGTGCCCGATCAGCGTGAACGCCGCGCCGAACTGTACCCGCAAATCCTGGAGCATCTGCGCCACCAGCGGATCAGGGGGAGCGAAACACCGCTCTCCGACGATGACATCGCCCTCCTGCGCGAACTGGCGACCCGTGAGTCCTTTGGCGTCACCGAAGTTCGTGAGTTGCTCGGCAAACAACGCGACAACTACCCCTCGCTTTCTGAAGCCATGGAATGCCTCGAGCGCCTGGCCGCAAGCTATGTCATCGTCCACGATGAGCAGGCTAAAGGCTTTGTGGTCGAACCCTGGCTCAAGCAGGTACTGACAACCTGGAGGGATAAGGAGACCGAAGGTGTCGATACCAATTCCGATCGCTGAACGCTACATTGGCCAGCAACCAACTATTGACGCGCTACACACTGCCCTTGCACGCGTCAGCGCCGATCCAGAGCATTGCCATGTGCTTTACCTGGAAGCCGGTGGCGGTCAGGGCAAGACCTTCTTTCTGCGCCAGATACCGTTGCTGATCGAACCGCTACCGGCCGTAATTGCGCGGATCATTGACCTGGCCGATACCCAGAACCGTAACGGCGCGTTTCTGGAGCAGACGATCATCGATGGCCTGAGCGCCGACGCCGATCAACCCTATCGCCTTGCCGCTGAGGTCGTGCGCACGACGTTTGCCCGGTACTATGAGTTGCGCGCGCAACTGGAGCACGATCGCGATCGCCTCGTCGGGTCAGCCTTCGATGCGCGCTGGGCCGGGGTGCGCGAGGCGTTTGCCGAGGCCCTGAACCAGGTCGCCCTCCAGCGCCCGGTGATCCTGCGCTTCGATACCGCCGAGTCGCTGACCGGCGAGCAGCCGGAACCCGAGTTGCAGGATCTACTCACCAGAACACAACACGCCACTAACGTTGAACTGCGCTTTCCATCAGCCCTCGACCTCTTCTTTGCCTGGTTCAGCGCCGTCATTCCCCGCCTGCGGCACGTGCTGGTGGTGATCTGTGGGCGACCGGTGCCTCCTGACTGGACCGGGGCGACCCTCCCGGGAAGCTGCGCGCACCTGTCGGACGTGGCGATGCAACAGATATCCCTGCATCCGCTGACCGAACAGGAGATCGCCGAGTATCTTAAGGATACACTGCCAGCCTCCTCCCCAAACCAGATCACTGAGGCGTATCAGGTGAGCGGCGGCGCGCCACTGCTGGTTGCCAGCTACGTGTGGTTGCACATGACCAGCCGACAGCCGGCCTTTACCCCCCGTAATCGGAACGGCTTTGAACGCCACCTGATTACCCAGGTGCTGAACCCCGTGATGCCCTGGGCAAGTTTTCCCATTAAGGTCCTGGCCTACTGCCTCTATGTGCTGGCCTATGCCCGCCGCGGCCTGACCCGCGAGCAACTCGATGCCTTTTTAGCCCAACAGAACCTGCCGGCGCCGCACGAGACCTTCAGTGCCGAGGAACGCCAGCAGTATGCCGATTTGATTGCGCGCCTGAACGAGGTGGCGCTGGTGAAAGAACGGCCCGGGAGCGGGCTGTTGTACCTCCACGACGAAGTTCACCGCATGATTGACGAGTGGCAGATTGCCGACCGCATGGGCCTGCGTGGTGAGACGCTCAACTACCTGCGCACCATCGCGATCCGCGAGCACGAACAGCGCTTGCGCCTTCCCGCCACCGAACCCACCGAACGGGCCGCGTTGCTCGTAGCAATTAGCAACCGGATTTTCTACGAACTTGAAGTCGACCTCTCGGCAGGCTACTCGGAATATCTGCTGGCACAACTCCGCCTCTTCGACAACCGTGAATATGAACTGCCGCTTCTGCTCCGCGATGAGTTCTGGCGCTGGATCAATCTGCGCGCCCTCGAGCCCGAAGTCGAAGATCGCAGCTACCAACCCCGGCGTGTGCAACTGACCGACGCCTCGCCCTCGCAGTTGCACTTAAAGCATGTGCTCGCCGATGATCTCCTCTGGTTGTTGCGCTATCACCTGGCCCGCAATGAAAACCAGAAGGTGGTCGCGTTGGGCCGGCAAGCGTTGCAGGACTTTTTGCCGCAGTACAGCGACGATGCTTATTTTTCCTATGATCTTAAACAAACCGTTGCCCATGCGCTGACGCTCTATCACAACCAGGAGGTGCTCTACACCGGCGCCGAAGAGTGGTTTCGCGACGCTCTGGCAACTGCCGAGCGGGCACTGGAAGAAACCACTGCATTACCGCGTCAGGGGTTCTTCCAGCGGTATGTCAGGTATTTTCTCGGGCGCACCCGAACATTGCTTGGCTATATGTATCGTACGGTGCAGGAATACGAACAGGCATACGCTGAGTATCAGGTTGCCTACCAGAACTTCCAGGATTTTCGCAACCAGGACGAATCCGGCCAGGTCACAACCTACCTGCCTGTCAGTGATCAGTTGGCACAGATTCGCATCAATCAGGTTTATGTCCTGGCCTATCTGGGCAACTTTGAGGAGGCAGAGCGGCTGCTCATCGAGTTGCGAACGGCCATCCGCCGCGACCAGATCTCACCGGTTCGCCAGGCGCTCATTTTCAACGTTAGCTCGATCCTCGAAACCCAGCGCAACCGGCCCGAGGCTGCTGAGACCTTTGCCAAACGCGCTCGTAGCCTGGCCGCCAGCACCGGTAACGAGCGCGTACTGGCACAGGTGAATGCGCAACTGGGAATAGCCTGTCACGAGTTGCTGAAACATCCTCCCTATCTGGTCGATCCGTCGGCTGAGGAGTACTTCCGCGCTGCTGCCGAGTTCTTTCAGGGCGCTAATGAACGGACGAGTCTCTGTGAGGTCTTCCTCACCTACGCACGCTATCTCCGCACCCTGGCCTACAATGAGGGCCGCAAACCCAACCCTGATCGCGTGCGGATGAACGATTTATTTGAGCGCGCTCAATCCCTGCTCAACCAGGCGGACGGGGCAGTGAGCGGTGATCCAACCACCGGGCATATTACCCTGCCCACGGTGGAGATCGCCGTTGAACGGGCATTCATCCGCCGGTTGCAACAGCAGCGCGCTGATGCGTTGCACATCCTCACTACCGCCGAAGATCTTATTCGACGTCATCGGCTTCCGCGCAGCGCCCTGCTCATGAGCGCAACCATTGCCTTCGAGCGGGCATGGCACAAAGCCGCCGAACAGCAACCTCAGGCATTCCTGAAAGAACTCTTGACCGCCCTGGTCCATTGCCGCATCTACGCGCGCAATGATCGTACTTACCTGCGTTTGTGGGAGATCATTCGGGGCGACTTGCAGACCTGTCCTCCCGCGTTCCTGAGCCAGGTGCAACGCATCCTCGACCACGCCGAGCAGGAATTGCCTGCCACCCCACCCGCGCTGATGGTTGGCCCCCTCGATCCAGATGTGCTTCAACACTGCGAACAACAGTGGCCAGAATTCTGGAACGAAGAATGCCAGTTTTTGCAAAATGAGGTCGAGATCCAACTGTCCAGGTTGGGGTAGTAACGGTGCGTTTCCGGCATGCAACCTGCAAGTGATTTCAGTCTCCTCTTCGATCACGACGACGGCATGGAGGTGAGCGCAGCCGCTACTGACTGCGACTGCGCCTGCCCGGTCGCAATGCCACCGATCCCTACGCCAGTGCAACCCTCCGCGCCGCTCTCTCCGCATCCTGATCTGCGGCGCATTAGCCTCTCGGACCGGGCCTGGGTCGCTTTTGTGCCATCGGTCAGCCGGGTGGCGGTGCTCAATCAGGCTACCTGGGACCTGCTCCTCACACCACCGCCCCTGCGCCCGCACACCGCAGCGGCGACAGATATTCTGGCCATCGCCCATCGCCTCGGTCTGGTGATCGCCCCCAATGAATCCCCCCGTTTACCGCTGCCGCCCGACGGGTTGGTCGTGTGGCTCCACGTGACCAATGCCTGCAATCTACGCTGCACGTACTGTTATCTGGAGAAAAGCGGCGAGACAATGTCCTCCGCGATTGGCCGCGCAGCCATTGACGCAGCCTTTCGTTCGGCGCTTGCCGCAGGCTACCGCCGTGTCGAGTTCAAGTACGCCGGCGGCGAACCGCTTCTGCACCTGCGCCGGGTTGTCGAACTCCATCGCTACGCGACGCAGCAGGGCGCCGCGCACGGCCTGGAGATCCGCGGGCGCATTTTGAGCAATGGCACCACCCTCACACCCCCGCGCCTGGCACTGCTCGCCGAACTCGGGCTGGGATTGATGGTGTCCCTCGATGGGCTTAGCGTCAGCCACGATGCCCAGCGCCCAACGCTTCACGGCGGTGCTTCGGCGGCTGCCACCCTGGACGGGCTGCGTCACGCGCTCGCTTGCGGTCTTAAGCCCACCGTTTCGATTACGGTAACGCCTCAGAGTGTCTCGGGCTTGCCCACGCTCCTCAGTGAACTGCTGGACCTGGGCGTACATTTCACCCTCAACTTCGTCCGGCCCACTGTTACCGGCGCGCCGACGCTGACCACAGCCGAGGATCGTATCATTGAAGGCCTGCGGGCAGCCTACGCGGTCATTGCCGGACGACCGCTGCGCTATAGCTTGCTGGGCGCGTTACTCGATCGCACCCATCTTGGGGTCAGCCATCGCCACCCCTGCGGTGTTGGGGAGCACTACCTCGTTTTTGACCACCGCGGCAACGTCGCTCGATGCCAGATGGTCATTGATCAACCGGTTACGACTGTCGCCGCCGCTGACCCCCTTGCCCTCATCCGTGCCGACCGTAGCGGCGTTCAGAACGTGGCAGTCGAAGCTAGGGAAGGTTGCAGCACCTGTGACTGGCGCTACTGGTGCGCCGGTGGGTGCGCCGTGACAACCTACCGCGCAACCGGACGCTACGATGCGCCTTCGCCAAACTGTCGCATCTACCAGGCCCTTTACCCGGACGTGCTGCGCCTCGAGGGGCTGCGCCTGCTGGCGCTGCATGCGCCGGCGCTGCTCACCTGATCCGCATTGTCGGCATCTGTCGGGGCGCAGGTCCTTGTTGTCGGATGCATACCGGGAGAATGTCGCTCCACATACCCCGTGACAGCGGCTCGCTGGAGGGATATAGTACTGCCTACTGTCGGCTGATGGCTGCTATGCTTTGCTCATCCGAACTTCAGTCAGATGAGCGCATCCAAGGAGCCAGCTATGGATAACCCCAGCGATCTGTTGTTTGTGATTATAGGCACGGCAATCATCACTGCGTTCATCATCGCAGCCTTGCTGCAGAGCATGGGGCACCACCGCGCACCCGGGGTAATTTACGTTACACCGCCGTATCAGTCTGAGGATGGCGGCTCAGGCTGTGGGGTCATCATTCTGCTCGCTTTGCTCCTGGCCATCCTGATCATGTCTAGTAGTTGATCCGCGGATCGAATGGCGGGCAGGCATCGGCGCTTGCCGTCCGCCATGGGGATGAACACAGGTTTGGGAGGGCTGTGCCCTCCCAAAACCTCCCGCACGCGGGCTATGTTCACATAAGCCATCCATGCGGCTACGCTGCACGACGACAAGATGAAAATGAGTTTTTCCTGGGAGAGCTGCGCCCTCCCAAACCCTCCCCGCTGGCGGGTTGTTTCCTGGGAGGGCACAGCCCTCCCAAACCCTCCCGCGCGCGGGCTATCTTCACCTCAGTCTTCAACGTAAATCGGGTTCGTAAACAGCCACGATTTCCCCCCAACATACCCCTCGAGACGGTACACCGCGCCGGCATCCACACTCTGGCGGATGCGGCGCACCCCGCTGGTGAGGACTTCACCATCGGCAATCAGGCGGATGTAGGCATTGCGCCCTACGTCGGCTTCGATCAGCAGGGGACCATCACGGATCGAGGCTGTGTCGCCAATGGTGTAAAGCTGGTTGCCCCGGCGCGCTGTGAAGATGATGGACGGCGCAGCGCCGTCGAGCCGGTTGACGAAGTAGCTCCGCCCTGCGCCCAGCGCCGCATACACTTGCTGCGTCGCTACTTCTGGATCGTCGTGCAAGGGCCGATCCAGCAGCAGGTAATTGGTGAGCGTGCCGAAGAGCCAGCGGTAGGGAAAGACTTCGATTTCCCCCCAGGGCGCGAGGCGCTTGAAGGCGTGCGCATCCACCCCCCCGATGCCGAACGTGCGTCGCCCGACAATGTTCAAGCGGTCCCACCAGGCCAGGGTGGCGGGGGTTGGCCCGCTCAGGCCCAGCGCCGGCAGGAAGAAGTGCGGGTAGCGATTGCGCCGGGTCAGGTTCTCCCCCCAGTCGCTCATCACGTTCCACAACTCCAGGCCCACCGGCCGGCCCGTTCGTTGGGTTGGGCCGTCAACCGTCCAGTCGTCCCAGCGGTAACAATCTTTGAACTCGTTGCGTATCCGTTCGTCGGGATGCGCGATGATGCCAAACCCGCCCCGGGCATACACCGCATCAATGAAGGCCTGCGGCGGCAACGTATGACTGATCACCTCGCGCAGGTTGAGCGCCAGAAAGTGATTGCGCGGCGGGGTAATTTCGTGGCCCACCAGCACCAGTAGCCCATCGTGCCAGCCGGCGTAGGGCAACCCCGCCAGTGTGTCGTGGTCAGTGACAATAATCCAGCGTAGACCGGCATCACGGGCGGCGGCGATGACCTCGGGGAAGGTGCCGGTCCCGTCGGAATACGTCGTGTGGATGTGGATCGCGCCAGGGTAGATACAGGAGGGAGGCATAGGCTCTGATTACACAACTCTCTGGTTGCGGCGCCTTTCTATAATGGCCCTGGAGAAGGGATGGAACGGGGATTGTTCCTGGAAGGGCGTAGCCCTCCCCGACCCTCCCCCCAGGAGGGGGCGTGGGGAAACCCGGTTTCCCCATACTCTGACAAGATAAAGACCGGTTTTTTCTGGGAGGGCGTAGCCCTCCCAAACCCTCCCCGCTGGCCGGTTGGTTCCTGGGAGGGCTGCGCCCTCCCACACCCTCCCGCGGGCGGGCTATGTTCACATCAGCGGCTCGCGCAGCGCATCGGGCAGCGGCTGCCCCTGCCGGAGGCGGTAGACTGGCACGCGCAGTTCGGCCAGCCGGCGCAGAACCGGCTCGGGGTCCTGCCAGCCGCCGTAGCTCCGGGGATCCACGAAGAGCACCACGGCCCGCACTCCGCGGTAGAGGTGCTGTTGCAGAGCGCTGACCCACCGTTCGTCCACCGAGGCGGAAATGACGACCAGGGTGCAGTTGCGGCCGAAGCGCTGGCTTTCCGCCACGAGCACCTCGGCCAGCGCGTGGGTGCCCTGTGCCTGGAGCACGGCCAGGGCTTCGAGGATCTTGAAGAGCTGCCGGGCCTCACGCTCGGCAGGGATGAGTTCACGATGCTGACCCCAGGCCACCAGACCCACCGCGCGGTTCTGCGCCAGGAGTGTGCGGGCCAGCGAGGCCGCGGCCATCACCGCGTGTTCCTCGGTACTCTCCAGCTCAGGCGCGGGCGGCGCGGCAGGCTGGCGCGCCCACCAGGGAGCGCTGTCGCGCGCATCTTCGGGGCGGTGTGGCCGGGCCAGGCGGGTGTCGCAGACCACAGTCCGTTCCTGCATATCCAGCACCAGATAGACATCGGCGCTCGGGTCCAGCTCGAACTCCTTGACCATCAACTGGCCCAGGCGCGCCGTGGAACGCCAGTGGATGCGGTTCATACTGTCGCCTGGAGCGTATTCGCGCACCGTCGCCACATTCGGCGTGAGCTGGAGGCTGCGGGCGCGGGTCGCCTGCCCACCCGGCAACTCGGCGCCGGGCAGCCGGAACTCCGGCAGATCCACTGCGCGGGGATAGACCAGAATCTCGGCGGTTGCCGGCACAGAGCGGCGCAGTCGCACGATGCCAAAGGGGTCGCCGCTGATGAGGGTGGCCGGCCCCAGGCGAAAGCGCCCGCGCCGGGTGCAGCGCGTGCGCGCCGTCCAGCGCCCGATCTCCCCACCGGCCAGGGAGGCGACAAACCCGGGGCCACGCTCCGGGAGTTCCGACTCGTCGTACAGCTCGACCCAGAGTTTGGGGAGGAACCAGCGGTTACGCAACGTGATCCGCTCGCGGGCATACTCGCCTACCGTGGCCCGCGGCGTGAGGGTCTCGCGCTCAACAACCAGGCCACGCAGGTTGAGCCAGGCCCAGAGCATCGCCAGCGCGAGCAGGCCGGGCAGCAGGTAGCTCAGATGAAAGAAGATCCGCAGGCCGGTGCCCTGAGCAGCCAGAAAGCTCAGCCCGGCCAGGATCAGAAGCGTCAGCGGGCGCAGCAGCATAGACCTTTCAATCGCTTGTCGGCTACAGCCTACCGTGCCGCGCCCCCGGTGTCAAGGTGGTTGCAGCCGGCGAGTATAATGCGCTAGCGATAGCGGGTGTGAACCGCGGGCAATTGCTCCGCGCGACCTGGTAGAAGGATAGGGGAGGGTCCAGCCCTCTCAGACCCTCCCCGCCGGGTTCAGGGGCGGACAGAACGTATGAGCGCCGACGGGCGGTATGGCATTGGGATGCGCTGCCTGGCTCCCGCCCCCTCCCCCTCTCCAGCTTCGCTGGAGAGCCTGCGCTGAGCCTGTCGAAGCGGGGAGACCAGAGCCATGCGCGGGGGCGTTCCAATGCGGTATAAGCCACGTTAGCCCGGATGTTCTGTCCGCCC
>Ga0209721_1002151_pt1 | contig 12954 bp, 17 predicted proteins | sample TshhotsprinmetaG_FD_184139 | JGI IMG/M metagenome (GOLD analysis project Ga0209721, IMG submission 184139) | Hot spring microbial communities from South Africa to study Microbial Dark Matter (Phase II) - Tshipise hot spring metaG (SPAdes)... | ecosystem: Environmental > Aquatic > Thermal springs... | reverse complement strand
AAAGAATGGAGGTGAAAATTACCCTAAATTGACAGAAAATCCACCCTCTCATATACTATCCGTAATAGATTTTAACAGGAGGGCTGAACATGGATTTTGGACTTAAAAACAGGCTTTCAAAGATATTTAATCCCAGGACAGGAAAAACAGTAATGCTTGCCGTCGACCACGGCTATTTTCAGGGGCCTACAACGGGCTTAAGGGACATGAAGAATATTATTCCACTTATTCCAAACGCGGATTGTTTATTCATAACGAGGGGCATTTTAAGAAGCTGCATTGATCCGAAAATAGAAACATCTGTATGTCTCAGGGTATCAGGCGGACCGAGCATCTTAGGAGAATTATCCAATGAAGATATTATCGTATCGATAGAGGAGGCATTAAGGCTCAATGCATCAGGCGTTGGAATGTCCATCTTTGTGGGCGCATCGAATGAAGACAGGACAATATCGAATTTAGGAAGATTGGTGAATGAGGCTGAAAGATACAATATGCCTGTGCTCGCTATAACTGCAGTGGGCAAAGAAATGGTAAGGGATGCGCGGTATCTCGGTCTTGCCTGCAGGATGGCTGCGGAAATAGGAGCGCACTTTGTTAAGACTTATTACTGCGATGATTTTCATAAGGTGGTCGAGGGATGCCCAGTGCCGATCGTTATAGCAGGAGGCAAGAAGATACCTGAGATGGATGCGCTTGTGATGACCGAGAATGCAATTAAGGCAGGAGCAAAGGGCGTTGATATGGGAAGGAATATATTCCAGAGCGACAGCCCTATCGGCATGATAAAGGCAGTTAGAGCTATTGTGCATAAAGGCGCTTCTGCTCAGGAAGCATTCGAGATATATCAAAAAAGCAAAAAATCAAGCGCCGTAGAGACGGTCGAAGCAGGCATGGAAAAGGTCTAATTATAAGTGAAAGTAGCGGTATATTACAGCAATGACGATGTAAGGATCGAAGAGCGTCCTGTTCCGCGCATAAACGACGGCGAGATACTTGTAAAAATGATGGCATCGGGAATCTGCGGTACGGATGTAATGCAGTGGTACAGGCAGAAAAAGGCCCCTCGTGTTTTAGGCCACGAGATGGCAGGCGAGATCGTCGAGACCGGCAAAGGCGCGGATAAATTCAAAACAGGAGACAGGGTATTCGTATCGCATCATGTCCCATGTTATAACTGCCGTTACTGCGCCGATGGTAATTATACTGCATGCGAATCACTACACACCGGGAATTATGAGCCGGGAGGTTTTTCGGAATATATAAGGGTTCCTGCCCAAAATGTGAAATACGGAACTTTCATTCTCCCCGACAGTATGACTTATGAGGAGGCAGCGATAATAGAGCCTCTTGCGTGCGTAGTACTCGGCCAGAAACAGATCGAAATAAAAAAGGGTCAGACAGTCCTCATAATAGGCGCGGGAATGTCGGGCCTGATGCACATTCAGATGGCTAAATCAAAAGGAGCTAAGGTCATCGCAACCGATATTAATAAATACAGGCTGGATAAGGCATTAGAGTTCGGAGCAGATCATGTCTTTGACGCTGATGAATATTCTGAGGAAAAACTTAAAGAGATAAATAAGGGCAATCTTGCAGAGCATGTCATTGTGTGCGCCGGAGCAAAAAAAGCCGTTGACGACGCGCTATCTTCGATTGACAGGAAGGGGAAGGTGCTTTTCTTCGCTGTTCCTGAAGGAGATATAAGCATACCTTCTACGAATTTCTGGAGAAACGAGATAACCGTAACATTCTCATACGGCGCAGCGCCCGAAGACCTTAAAACCGCTATGGAGATGATCCAGAGCGGAATGTTCAACGCGAAGAGGATGATATCTCACACTATTTCTCTTTCCGAGATTCAACGGGGATTCAAGCTGGTCTCTGAAGCAAAGGATTCGTTAAAGGTCGTGATAGTCCCTGATGGGACGCAATAACATTAAGCTTTTTATTTGTATCTATCAACTATCCTGTGGATTCCAACCGTCAAAAGTGTGAACTTATTTCCTTCTCTAAAAAAGAAGCCTCTGTAATGAATATCAACGTAGAATTCCCATTCTCCATTTAATTTGTGGCTCTTAAGCGAAGGATGCGCCGGATTGCTGCTTAAAAAACTTATTGTTTCTTGACCTTTTTTGATATCTTCAGGAAGTCTCTTGTAGGATTTCTTGAATTCTTCGGTTAGGATCAGTTCTATTTATCTAACCATTTAACAGCAGCTTTTACATCGCAAAATGTTTTAACCCTGCCCTGCCTTGCATCTTCCTTTGCCCTTTTGATGCTTTCCTGAGTCTCTTTGCGTTTGAATATCTCCATGCTTCTTTCAAGCTCCAAAAGCTCTTTGTAGATGCCATAGGGCAATATCACCTCAACAGGCCGTCCATCCCGCCCTGTTATGAGCTTTGCTTTCTTTTCAATTGCTGCTACCGTCATCTTGATTTAAGTATACCATTTTTTGAAATTATCGCGCCCGTATTTTCAATCGGTCATTTTATTTCATCTTCTTCCCGCAGCGGATGAAAAATATGGCTGGAGAAGTTATTCGTTATGTCGCTGTTCATTTAGAAAATCTTTTATAAAATTGCGCTTGCTGTGTATCAAGGCGAGAATCTCAATCTTATCGGGAAAGACTTCATAAATAAGCCGGTAGGAATAAATAAGCAATTCCCGTATCTTAGGGTCTGCTGCCTCAGGAACAACTCTGCCGACTTCTGGAAATGAATTTAGTTTCTCTGATTTTTCAACGATCTCCAGAGAAACCTTCTGAGCGTAAAATTTGGAATCCCTTGCGATATAATCGTGAATCTGTTTCAGATCGAATTTTGCGGGCTTTGACCACTTACCACGATTGCATTTCTCTTTTTAAATCTTCAATGGAATACGATTCGCCGCGCTCCACAGCTTCTCTGCCTTTCTTGACCTTATCGATAACATAAAGCTCATACATTATGTCATCGAGGCTTAAAGTTTCCGGCAATCTCGAAATCGCCTTTATTGCCTCCTGCTTCAAGGTTTCCATATTAGCACCTCCTCCTAATTTGCCTTATTTTTATTCTATCATTTTTACAGTTTTCCAGTTTCCCGTAGCGGATGGAAAATACGGCTGTAAATTCATTCATCTCCTTTATTTTTTGCGAACTTTGATCAATTTTTCCAAAGCAATAAAATGGCATAAACTGAAAGAAACAATGGAACAAAAACATCAATGATTAACCACCTCAAATTCTGACTTCGCAAAAAGAATTCAAACCATTTATTAAATCGCTCCAAAGACACTGGGATACGTGCTGCTGAAAACGTTTTTTGCGCTTCTTCGATAGAACGGCGAAGAGATGCAATATTTTCCATGCCGCTATGAAGAGATTGGCATGCATTAGCAATATTTATTGCATCTGCTCCACTGTTACATTTGACACGAAGATCTGACTCAAAGCTCTGCAACTGTTTTTCCAACTCCTCCAGTTTCAGACTGAAGTTGCCTATGCGTTCAGCTTGTGAAAGCCACCAATAATAGAGTGTAGACTGGCGGGGATCATTGGGATAATCACCATGTTCGCTTGAAAGACGTGCTGTTGTAATAAAGGAAAGTCTTGTGCCTGTGATACGAAGTCGCCACTCAAGAAAACTATCAACAGCAGTCCAGAGAAAATGAATACTCAGGTATACGACAATTAGAAGCAGACCAGTGCGCAGAACGGTGTCACTAAACCCACTAAACTTCAGTCCAAGCACGGTTGATTCTGGGTCTATCCGAAGATCTGCTAACACAATGGTGATAGCTATCACGGATGCAATAATGAGATTCGTGCGAATCTTCCAAGCGTTATTTTGCAACTCAGGAGCAACAGGTTCGCCGAGCACTTTTTAACTGCTTTGATCTTTTTTCTCTTCCATTTATTCTATAACTGAAGATTAATAGATAGTCCTACTCGCTTATTCCATTCTGATGCGCTACCACTGCTCACCGAATTTGAGCAGCATATCTTGTGCTTCTTTTACTCCCAGTCGGGCACTTACTTTTAAGGCCTTAATTGCTTGCTGATAATTACCGATATTGCCATATGCAACGCCCAGAATGTAATATGCCTTTGCATTATCTGGGTTGAGCTCTATGACTTTATTGTAATCTCTAATCACATGTTAATAGTTACCGAGCATAAAATAAACAAGTCCCCGCTTATTATAGGTTTTTGCATCATCTGGTTTGAGTTCTACGGCTTTAGTAAAATCTGTTATCGCCTGCTGATAATTGCCAAGTGTGGCATAAACTGTTCCTCTGTTATAATACGCTACTGTATAGTCAGATTTGAGTTCTATTGCTTTAGAAAAGTAATCTTTTGCATTTTCCCATTTGGCTGCCATTCCCGCAATAAGTCCTCTATTAAACCATTCAATCGCAGTGAATTCCTGTATTGCAGCATTGTATTCATGTTCAATTTTCTTACTTGGCTGTTTCTTAATAGTCTCTGTTTTTGCAAGTAATAGTTTCAGTCTCTCCACTTCTTCGGTCAGCTCTTCCGCTTTTTTGCGCGTCTCCTCAAGCTCTTTTGCCTTGTATTTGTCGTCAACTATTTTCTTGAGGGTCTTCTGTGCTTCTTTTGGGTCTGCCGAGACTTTTGCCTTGAGCCAATATGTCTTGCCATCCCACTTCTCCTCTATCACCTCTGCCGAGACTATGCCCGCGGAATATGTCGTTACCTGATCTTTTGTCAACTGCATGTTTTTAACTTCGGTTTCGCTGATAAGGTAAGTCCCGAATTCTTCAAGGAGCAAACGCTTTATCATCTCAAGCGAAATCGTCCTGCTTGAGTGTTTGCTGTCAAGCTCGCTTGCTTGATATGTATATTCTTTTACGAATGTAACTTTTTTCGGCGTATGCCGCGCTGAGATGCAAGGCAAGAAAAACTGACGCCATAAATATCACGAGCAATATTTTACGCATTACATTATCCTCCCTCACATCAAAAAATGCTAACCCTATGAAATTTATAACACCGGCTATTTTGCTGATGCAAGGTAATTTTCACATTGCGAAAACATTAACTATACTAAGGCAGAGCAGGCATGGATGAAAAGCCGTGCCTGCTCTGATCTTATCGGTGGCGAATTATTGAACAGCCGGAAAATGTTAAAATTATCGATGAGCGATAAGCCATTGAAAATATTCTTTTCAGGCATAGGCGGAAGCGGCGTATCGGCAATAGCCTCATTCATGGCCGACAAAGGCCATATTGTTTCAGGCTCTGACAGGGCATTCGACAAAAACCCTGCCCATCCCGCATTTAAGACATTAAAGGCAAAAGGCATCAATATCGTGCCTCAGGACGGTAACGCTATTGCCGAATCAGATGGTAATCCTTTCGATTTTGCCGTATTCAGCACTGCGGTGGAGCCTGACCAGCCGGAGTTTTTAAAAGCAAAGGATTTGGGACTTCCAATAAAAACAAGACCCGAATATCTCGCGGAGATTGTAGGTGAATTCAAGACGATAGCTGTTGCGGGCACAAGCGGAAAATCAACAACCTCGGGCATGTTGGCGTTTTTAATGAAACGGCTCGGATTGGAGCCTAACTTCATTGGAGGCGGCAGGGTAAAGCAGTTCAAGACAGAGACAAATCCCGGAAACTCGATAACAGGCAATTCCGATATTCTCGTTATCGAGGCGTGCGAATCGGACGGCACTATCGTAAACTACAAGCCTGAACATTCCATAATCCTGAATCTCGATTTAGACCATTATTCAGTGGATAAAACTGCCGAAATGTTCGAAACACTTGGCAAAAATACGGCAAGCAGGGTTATCATCAATGCCGATGACGGCAACCTCACAAAGATTAACACCCAAAATGCCGTTACATTTTCAATAGATAATCCGTCAAAATACAAAACTGAAAATATTGTCTATGCTCCATTCAGCACTAACTTCTCACTAAATGGAGCTGACTTCCGTCTATCCATTCCCGGGAAATACAATCTCTACAATGCCCTTTCATGCATTGCAATCCTGTCCGAAATGGGAATACCTATTAAAGATATTGCAGGTGTATTGCATGAATTCAAAGGAATCGAGAGGCGGTTTGATATTCACCTGAATGACGGGAAACGACTTGTCATCGATGACTATGCGCATAATCCGCATAAAATATCATCCCTCATGCAGACAATGAAAAATATCAAAGAAAATATCTGCTATATATTTCAGCCTCACGGATTTGCACCGACACTAATGATGAAAAACGAATACATCGAGGCCTTTGTAAAAAATCTTCGAGATTCCGATTACCTTATACTCCTGCCGATATTCTACGCAGGAGGCACTGTCAGCAAAGACATCTCAAGCCATGACATTGCAGATGGAGTAAAGGCTAAAGGGAAATCTGTTGAGGTTGTTGAAGACAGAGGGATGATTTTGCAAAGACTGAATGACCAAATCAATGGATATAATAATTATGTCATCTTTGGAGCGAGGGATGAGACGCTCTCAGACTTTGCGGGGGGAATAGCTGATTTAATCCGTTCTGCTTGACACATTCGGCATTCCGCCTCTTACTGTTTGAACAATAATCAAGCCCGCAAGAAAAAACAAAGCCACCGACAGCACTGCAGGACGTTGGCTTTCGAAGGTTGATGATAAATAGCCGAAGACGAGAGGGCCTAAAATAGCCGATGACTTGCCGACGAGGGAATAGACTCCGAAATATTCCGATTCCTTCCCGTCAGGGATAAACTGTGTGTAGAATGCCCTTGTTGCCGCTTGCACAGTGCCGAGACCTAAACCGGCAATGGATGCAATCATAAAGAATTGTGTTTTAGTTTGAACAAAAAATGCCGCAATCGATACGGCAATCCACATGACCAAAGACAGGATGACAACTTTTTTGGGCCCCCAGTAATCTATTGGCTTTGCCATCAAAAAAGCTCCGATGAGCGCAGTAGTCTGGACGATAAGATACATGCCTATTAATTCTTCAGGTTTAAATTGGAGGGTAGTTGCAGCGAATATGCTCGAAAAGACTATGACGGTATTCACCCCATCCTCATAAATGAGATATGCCATTAAAAATTTCCTCTGTTCTTTATTAGCCCAGATTTTTTTTAATGTCTGCCATGTATATTTAAGTCCATCCATTGCTGCACCGCATAAGGTAGACGAAGTACCCATTATGAAATCACCCTTTTTTACATCCGGCGGTAAAAATAAAAACGCAGGCAGGGAAAAAATACCGAAGAACATAGCTACCATAGGCCATGTCATGCTCATGAACCCCTGTTTTATCAAAAACAGAGCCAGCAATAAAGAGATTATGGAACCTGCATATCCAACTCCAAAACCCCACGCCGATACCCTCCCCTGATGCGTTGTTTCGGATATCTCCGGCAAAAATGAATTATAAAAAACAAGTCCGCCCTCCATGCCTATGTTGGCAAGGACAATAAGGATAAATCCTTCTATGATCATTCCTTTGTGAAGAAAATAAAACGAAGCAACAGACAAAATGCACAAGAGGGTATAAAAGATAAGCAGCCTCTTTCTTATCCTTGCATAATCTGCTATACCACCGAAAAATGGCGAACTTAAAGCCACAACTGCCATGCTTACTGCTACTGCCCTTCCCCACCATAAATCACCGAGACCTGTTTCATTGCCGACTACAACATTCGCATAATAGACAGGAAAAACCACAGCAGCTATAACAGCAGAATAGCTCGAATTTGCAAAATCAAATAGACACCATGAGAGGATTTTCTTATTCATTTATAGTCTTGCAGCCAGATCAGGCGGTTTTTTATAGAATCTTTTGAATTTAACGAAAAAAATTTGAGTGTGCGTTTTAAAAGTTCACTGAAAGGAAGCTGGTCGGTAACGATAATGCCAAAGTGATTTTTCCCCTGCGCTTTATAAGTCCTTGATAGAATTCTATAGTCCCTGATATTGTGAGTCAGGATGGCCATTTTGTGCCTTATTGCATAGGCAAGTTGTTCTTCATCGCTTTTTCCACATTTCCCAACTTCAAGGACATGAGACGCCTCGTATCCTCTATTGCGGAGTACCTCTGCTAATAATACCCTGACATCCTCATCAAGATATAGGGAGACTTTAGACATTATATGATGGCTGCTTTTTCTCTCAAGTCGCTTTCGGTCATTGATAGTTCTTTGTCTATCTCTTCTTTATGCTCATAATAGTAAGAAAGGGCATCGTATATCTGTGGAAGTGTGAGGTGTGAAAATTCTTTTATGAGTTCTTCGGGTGTCATCCCCTGCCTTAAAATATAGAAAACAACCGACCGTACCGGGAACTTTGTCCCTGCAATTACAGGGCTTCCGCCGCAATGTGTCTTTATAGAAACGATGTAAGGGTGTTTAATCTTCTGTGCTACAGGCATATTATTTATTGTTCCTTAACATAACTTTTATTTATATTTTTTATGTTGAATATTAACATTTCTGGATTCTTTAGAACTACTTTTTTGTGTTTCTTGTTCACCTATAACTTTTTGCTGATTCTCATCAACTCTATAAGTACCGGTAAGAACATCGTAGAGATTATATTTATTTTGTTTATACAATGTCTTATCTATATTCTGTTCAATCAATCTATACTTAATTGCAAACCCAAATGATAAATTTTGTGTTACTGCTATTCCTTTGATAGCATTAGCATAGTTGGCCATCTTCTTAATCTCAGCGGTAGTATATATATCTATCAGTAAGGGATCTTTGGTGGATGCTTGCGGTGGCAGTTCTATTGCCTTATCTCCTAAATTAAAGTTAGAAATCTCTGCATTGTAATATACCGATATGGACTTTATCTGTATAAAATTATCAGTTTTATTGACAAAATTTATTTTCTTCCCGTCAAACTCTATTCGCAATGCATTATCTTCATTTATGTACTTAGGATATATGTTCTTAAAATCTTTTGAGCGGATAGTAAAGATTACAGGAATATTTTGAGTCTCATCTTTTTTATAAGGAATATTAGACGTTGCAACTATTTCTACCGTATAATCTCCAATCTTTTGGCTATTTCTAAAATGCATTTGATAATTTGATGTTATGCTTTTAAGCCTGTCTTCATATGACTTTAATAACTCATTAAAAACTGTTTTATATGATTCAACTGAAGGATTAAATGCTATTTCTATCGCTTGTGGAATATGGTTTTTATTTACGGAGTATAATGACAACAAGTTAACATCATTCTTATAAAAACCTGATTCGTCCTGAATCTGGTGAACAATTTTTATATTGTTTTTTAGATAACTCTCATACTCGCTTGAATATTGACTTCTCAATGCATTTATCGAGTCCATAAAATTATCATATTCTGCTAATAGTTGTTGTCTATTTATGTTGCTCCTGTTTAGACCTTCTTCAACTGCCTTATTATATTATATGCTTCACTATCAAAAATACTGTCATGGTATGTACCTCCTGAAATTGCACTTATACCCAATGTCAAAATAGTAATAGCCCCTGTTTTTGCAACGTTTGCTTTTACTTTTCTAAACACATTTTCATTGTCTTTACATTTATCAGCTGGCCCGCTAACTAACTTTCCATATGAAAACACACACTCATACTTTTTAGTATCAAATTTATGCGATAAGTCATTCAATTTAAATATTAAATGTTCAGTGTTACTAATTTTTGTGATAATATATTTTCCATCTACTTTTTCTAATTGTGCATATAGTGGATTTTTGCCAATATAATCATTAGCTGGAGGACTTGTTTCTGCAGAGATATTCACTGCAAAAGTTATAATAAGCAATATTATAATGAAATATTTACTTCCTTTTATGCTCATATCGTCCCCCTTGTTTAATTTATTACAGTTTTTAACATATTTTTATCTCTGATGCAAGAGGCCTTTGCTCAAAAATGCCTTTTGTACAGGGACATTTACTTATTTTCTAACTTTTCCAGCGCCTCTTTTGCGGCAGACATCTGGGCATCTTTCTTGCTCTTTCCTGTGCCTTCACCATACAACCGACCGTTTATATAAACCTCTGCAGTGAAGACCTTTTTGTGTTCTTCCCCTTCCTGTTTTACAATCCTGTATTCGGGCAGGACGCCAAAGAGACTCTGGCTTTTCTCCTGCAATTCGCTCTTGAAATCATACCCCTCTTTTTTGGAGATTATACTATCAATCTTATCGCTGAAAAGCCTTAATATCACAGACTTTGCAGTCCCATAATCGCTGTCTAAAAACATGGCTCCAAATAAGGCTTCCACGGCATCAGAGAGTATGGACCTCTTGTGGCGGCCTCCTGTTGATTCCTCTCCCCTGCCGAGCCTCAGATATTTTCCGAGTGAAAGCCTTGCGGCTGTCTCAAAAAGCACCGACTCCTTTACCAGGTAGGATTTCATCTTCGACATGTCTGCCTCTGTTAACGGGATATCGTTAAGGAAAAGGGACTCAGCAATAACAAGACCTAAAACAGAGTCGCCGAGAAACTCGAGCCTTTCATTGTAGCGGGGAGCTTCGTCCGGATTCTCATGATGGTATGATTTGTGCGTGAGGGCATCTACCAATAAATCCTTATTGCTAAAGCGATACCCTAAAAGGTCCTCAAGCCCCTCTATATCTTTTGAATAATAGGCAGGCATTGGTTCCACCAAAACCGAATGAGTTGGACATTGCGCACTCGACATCCATCTGTTTTGCCCTATTGGGTGCATAGTCGAGGTCGCATTCGGGGTCGGGATTTTCGAGGTTTATTGTCGGAGGCACGATGTTGTTATAGATGCTCAATATGGAGAAAATCGCTTCCACTCCGCCTGCTGCGCCGAGGAGATGTCCTGTCATGGATTTTGTTGAGCTTACGCATAACTTATATGCGTGTTCGCCAAAGACCGTTTTAATTGCCGCTGTCTCCAGCTCATCTCCATACTTTGTCGATGTTCCATGTGCATTGATATAATTTACCCTTTCCGGTTCAATCCGGGCATCCTTTAAAGCCGCCCTCATGCAACGTGCAGCGCCCTCTCCTTCAGGGGCCGGAGTTGTAATGTGATAGGCATCGCTGGACATCCCGTAGCCTATAATCTCAGCATATATCTTTGCCCCTCTATTAAGGGCGCTTTCGAGGCTTTCAAGGATTATTACTCCTGAGCCTTCTCCCATGACAAAACCGTCCCTTTCTGCATCAAATGGTCTGCTTGCCTTTTCGGGCTCATCATTTCTTGTTGACAATGCCTTCATGGCAGCAAATCCGCCGACTCCGAGAGGAGTTATAACAGACTCGGTTCCGCCTGCAATCATTACATCGGCATCGCCACGCTGGATTATCTTAAATGAATCGCCGATGGAATGGCTGCCTGTTGCGCAAGCCGTGACAGCAGCAGAATTGGGTCCCTTTGCACCGAATTTTATGGATACATTGCCTGATGCAAGGTTGATAATGAGCATAGGGATAAAGAAGGGGGATATCCTTCTGTATCCCTTTTCGAGATATATCTTGTGGTAATGCTCAATGGCCGGAAGACCTCCCATGCCGGCACCGATAATGACACCGATCCTTTCGGCATTCTCATCGGTAATCTTCAGTCCCGAATCCTCAACAGCCATTGTGGCAGCAGCCATGGCAAAATGGATAAACCTGTCCATCTTTTTTATCTCTTTTGCCTCGATATATGGGGCGGGGTCAAATCCTTTAACCTCACCGGCAATACGCACAGGCATCTGAGAGGCATCAAACTGCGTTATAGGGACTATCCCTGACCTGCCTTCAATGGCAGACTTCCATGAAGCCTCCACACCTATTCCAAGGGGCGTTACAAGACCAAGCCCTGTGACTACTACCCTTCTTTTCTCTATCATCCTACTTTATTCTTGATGTAATCTATTGCGTCTTTGACCTTTGCTATCTTCTCTGCATCCTCGTCAGGTATCTCGATATTGAATGCCTCTTCGAATGCCATAACGAGCTCAACGGTATCAAGGGAGTCTGCACCGAGGTCTTCAACGAATGATGCCTCCGGTGTTACCTCTGATTGGTCAACGCCAAGCTGCTTCGATATGATCTCCTTTACTTTTTCGTCTACCATTATTGCCTCCGTTTTATTATTTAGGCTATAGGCTATAAGCCATAAAAATAAAATTATACCTATAACCTATTGCCCATTGCCTGCTTACATATACATTCCGCCGTTTACGTGTATCACCTGACCTGTTACATAGCCCGATTCGGGCAATGCAAAGAATGCAACTGCACTGGCGACATCGTCCACAGTACCGAATTTATTCATGGGAATAGTCTTGAGCATCTCCTGCCTTACATTTTCAGGCAGTGCATCTGTCATGGCTGTCGTAATAAAGCCGGGCGCAACGGCATTCACTGTAATCCCCCTGCTCGCATATTCCTTTGCAATGGTCTTTGTCAGGCCAACAATTCCTGCCTTGGAAGCGCTGTAGTTAGCCTGTCCAGGATTGCCCATAAATGCTACAACAGAGGCGATATTGATGATCCTGCCGTAGCGCTGCTTTGACATAACTTTAACAGCTTCCTTTGAACAAAGGAAAGTCCCCTTCAGGTTGATATTCATCACAGCATCCCAGTCTTCCTCTTTCATCCTGAGCAAAAGGCCGTCCCTTGTAATTCCTGCATTGTTGACAAGTATCTCGACCTTGCCGAATTCCTTAACAGCGTTTTCAAAAATGGCAGCCACATCCGATGAATTTGAGACATCCGCCTTTAGTGCAATGCTCTTTATGCCTATTTTCTCCAGCTCCGAGGATGTTTCTTTTGCGATGTCTATATTTACATCAACAACAACGATATTCACCCCGCGCCTTGCAAGTGATTCTGCTATGGCCTTGCCGATGCCCCGGCCTCCGCCTGTTATTAGTGCTGTATGTCCATTCATATCTTTGTCCCCCGATGAAAAAGTCGGCTATCATTGTAGCAGAGAACCGACCCCATTTTCCAGTCATTTTTGTCCATG
>Ga0209721_1002150_pt1 | contig 12955 bp, 12 predicted proteins | sample TshhotsprinmetaG_FD_184139 | JGI IMG/M metagenome (GOLD analysis project Ga0209721, IMG submission 184139) | Hot spring microbial communities from South Africa to study Microbial Dark Matter (Phase II) - Tshipise hot spring metaG (SPAdes)... | ecosystem: Environmental > Aquatic > Thermal springs... | reverse complement strand
ATCGCCAGCTAAGGTCCTCAAGTACAGGCTAAGTGGGAAAGGATGTGGGGTTACTGGGACAGCCAGGAGGTTGGCTTAGAAGCAGCCATCCTTTAAAGAGTGCGTAATAGCTCACTGGTCTAGTGATCCTGCGCCGAAAATATACCGGGGCTTAAGCCTGTCACCGAAGCTGCGGGTTCGCTTCCGTTGGGGGGCGAGCGGTAGGGGAGCGTTCTGTAGCGTTGAAGCCTGACCGCGAGGACAGGTGGAGCGATCAGAAGTGAGAATGCCGGCATGAGTAGCGATATGCATGTGAGAACCATGTACCCCGTATGTCCAAGGTTTCCGACGGAAGGTTAATCCGCGTCGGGTTAGTCGGGCCTAAGCCGAGGCCGAACGGCGTAGGCGATGGACAACAGGTTAATATTCCTGTACCACCTGGATGGAGCGATGGGGGGACGCAGAAGGGTAGGTCAGCCTCCGATTGGTCGTGGAGGTGCTAAGCTCGTAGGGAGTTGATGGTCCCAGGCAAATCCGGGACCTGATCCTGAGGAGTGGGCGGCGCCCGCAAGGGCCACAAGTGACTGAGCCCAGGCTGCCAAGAAAAGCCTCTAAGCGTTGAAGTCTGGGTGCCCGTACCGAGAACCGACACTGGTGGACGGGTAGAACATACCAAGGGGATCGGGAGAACCTTCGTTAAGGAATTAGGCAACATGGCTCCGTAACTTCGGGAGAAGGAGCGCCGCAGTAGGGTAAGGTATCTTGCATGTCCGAGCCCGAGACGGCCGCAGAGAAGTGGCCCTACCGACTGTTTACCAAAATCACAGGTCTCTGCAAACGCGTAAGCGGATGTATAGGGGCTGACGCCTGCCCAGTGCCGGAAGGTTAAAGGGAGGGGTTAGCGCAAGCGAAGCTCTGAACTGAAGCCCCGGTGAACGGCGGCCGTAACTATAACGGTCCTAAGGTTCAGTCGCGAGCCTTAGTAAAACTGAACTATATGCGGGAAACTCCTCATACAGCTGTGTGGTACTCGCCTGCGCCCGCGCAGACAGTAAAAATCCACCGGACACGGGGACAATCCGCAGGGAAGACTTCTATGGTGCAAGAAGACCAGGAAGAACCCTCAGAGACTTTACGTTCAGTCTCGCCTGACACGAGACTGGAAGCGCAATGGGTCGTCGGATTTGTGGATGGCGAGGGCTGTTTCTACGTAGGCATCAATTCGCATCCCGAGATGCAAACAGGCTTTCAGGTGCTCCCTGAATTCACGGTTGTCCAGCACGAACGTGATGTGCAAATCCTGTACGCGCTCAAACAGTTCTTCGGCTGTGGCGTTGTTCGCCGCAATCGTGCTGAACGACTGGCGTACCGGGTGCGCAGCGTGTCACATCTCCGGGAAAGGATCGTGCCTTTCTTCGAACAGCACCCTCTCAAAACCAGGAAACGTCTCGACTTCCTCAAGTTCAGGCGCATCTTGCTCCTCATGGAGCGGGGAGCGCACCTGACACCCGAGGGGATCGAACAAATCCGGACAATTGCCTCCCAGATGAACACAGGACGAGAAAGATAAAGTCCGGCTCCCCTGGAAACAGGGTGAGAACTACCGAGCGAAATTCCTTGTCGGGTAAGTTCCGACCCGCACGAATGGCGTAACGAGTGGGGCACTGTCTCGACGAAGGACCCGGTGAAATTGAAATAGGCGTGAAGATGCGTCTTACCCGCAGCAGGACAAAAAGACCCCGTGGAGCTTTACTGCAGCCTGGCATTGTGTTAGGGCTGAGTCTGTGTAGGATAGCTGGGAGACTGGGAAGCTGGGGCGCCAGCCTCGGTGGAGTCGCCCTTGGAATACCAGCCTGATTCAGCTTTGACCCTAACCTGCGACCGTAATCCGGCGTGGGGACAGTACCAGGTGGGCAGTTTGACTGGGGCGGTCGCCTCCTAAAAGGTAACGGAGGCGCCCAAAGGTTCCCTCAGGATGAATGGAAACCATCCGAAGAGTGTAAAGGCATAAGGGAGCTTGACTGCAAGACCTACAAGTCGAGCAGAGACGAAAGTCGGGCTTAGTGATCCTACGGCTCCGAGTGGAAGGGCCGTGGCTTAACGGACAAAAGCTACCCCGGGGATAACAGGCTGGTGGCGCCCAAGAGTTCACATCGACGGCGCCGCTCGGCACCTCGATGTCGGCTCGTCGCATCCTGGGGCTGAAGTAAGTCCCAAGGGTTGGGCTGTTCGCCCATTAAAGCGGTACGCGAGCTGGGTTCAGACCGTCGTGAGACAGGTCGGTCTCTATCCGCTGTGGGCGTAGGGGATTTGAGGGGAGCTGCTCCTAGTACGAGAGGACCGGAGTGGACCGACCGCTGGTGTGCCAGTTGTCCCGCCAGGGGCACCGCTGGGTAGCTAAGTCGGGCAGAGATAACCGCTGAAAGCATCTAAGTGGGAAACTCGCCCCAAGATGAGATCCCCCACTGGATAACCAGGTAAGTGCGCTGGAAGACTACCAGCTTGATAGGCGGCAGGTGTACGCACAGCAATGTGCTCAGCCAAGCCGTACTAATGCACGAGGGCTTAATTCACGCGAGATTGCAATTCTTGATGCTAGAAGCTGGAAGCCAAGTGTGAGATGGATCCAGCTTCCAGTCTTATTCCGCTCAGTTGTCAGGGGGCCATCGCAGATGCCGTTGACATCGTAAAAAAAGCTCTGTTGGTGACGTTAGCGGCGGGGGTACACCCGGTCCCATCCCGAACCCGGCAGTTAAGCCCGTCAGCGCCGATGGTAGTTGGGGCGCAAGCCTCTGCGAGAGTAGGTCATTGCCAACGGAGCTTTTTTGTTTGTCTTTTTCGGCCGCGGCCTTCACTGATGAGGGCCGCGGCTTTGGCTTTTAAGCCCCAGCCGTGCTATAGTGTGTTTGTATCGCGGCCTTACGTTGCACTGTGTCACATCATGCCGCCTGACAGCCTGAGGTGTGGCACGGCCGGCTGAAATAACCGGCGCTCAGGCAGAACTCTGCGCTGTTTTTTTTCGAGGTGAGCATGCGTTTGACGGCTGTGATCCTGGCCGCCGGCCAGGGCACGCGAATGAAATCCGACTTGCCAAAGGTGCTCCATCCACTGGCGGGACGTCCTCTGGTGGAATACGCTGTCGAGACGGCCACGGCAGTGACCGGCACAGCCCCGATGCTCGTCATCGGGCATGGCAGCGAGCAGGTACGCCAGGCCCTGGGCGATCGGGTGCGCTATGTGCTGCAGCCGCAGCAGCTCGGCACGGGCCATGCGGTCATGCAGGCGCGCGAACTCCTGCTCGGCCAGGCCGACGCCATCCTGGTGTCCTACGCCGACATGCCCCTGTTGACCGAGGCCACCCTGCGCGCCATCGTCGCCGGCTACCAGCAAGGCGATGTGGTCATGAGCTTTCTCACCGTCATCGCTCAGGATCCGCGCGGCTTCGGCCGCGTGGTGCGCGATGACGCCGGCCGGCCGTTGGGCGTCGTCGAGGAGGCCAGCTGCACGCCGACCCAACTCGCCATCCGCGAGCTGAACGCCGGCGTCTATTGTTTCAACGCGGCCTGGCTGTGGGACAATCTGCCTAAAATCCCGCTCAGCCCCAAAGGCGAGTACTACCTGACCGACACCGTAGCGCTGGCGGTCGGCCAGGGCCACGGCGTCCGTGCCGTGCAGACGGCCGACGAGGCTGAGCTGATCGGCATCAATACGCGCGTCCATTTGGCCGAGGCCGAACAGATCCTGCGCACCCGCATCAATCGGCGCTGGATGGAGGCCGGCGTCACGCTGCTCGATCCGGCCACTATCTACATCGAGCCGACCGTCACCCTCGGCCGCGACACCATCGTGTTGCCCGGCACCTACCTGCGCGGGCGCACCACCGTCGGCGTCGGCTGTCGGCTGGGGCCGCACACGCTCATCACCGACAGCCAGATCGGCGAGCGTTGCACGGTGACGATGTCGGTGGTCGAGCAGGTCGCGTTGGCGCCCGGCACCACGGTCGGCCCGTTCGCACATTTGCGCAACGAAGTTCCTATAAGTTGAGGCCTTTCGGATAGTCGTGGGCACCTGCGGCTATCCGAAAGGATTGTGAAGGGGGGTAGAGAGGTTGGACCCCGATAGTTGGTCTCTGGTCGGCCTGTTCGCGGCGGGGCTAGTCATCGTGAGCTGGGCAGCGGCGGCCGAAGCAGCGTTCGCGACGGTCAATCGCGGCCAGGTGCGCGAGCTGGCAGCTGCCGGGCGATTGCGTGCGGCAGCTGCCGAAGCCCTGCTCGGCCAGCCGGCGCGCCTGCTTGCCGCGCTCCTGGTGATGCGGTTGAGCGGTGACGCCGCGGTGATCGTGTCGGCAATTCTGCTTGCGCGCAATTTCGCTGTGGCGAACTGGTTGCTGTGGGCGACGGTCGCGGCTGTGGTCGTGCTGCTGCTGGTGCATACCTGGCCGCGCGCCTGGGCGCTTCGGCGTCCTCTGGCCGCCGTTTTGGGCTTCACGCCGCTGGTGCGTCTGTTCGTGTGGGGATTGACTCCGGTCACGGCTCTGCTGCAACGCCTGACTCAGGGCGCTGCCGCCGCAGGCAGCCCCGGCGAGCACCTCTTCTTGGGCGACGAGGGCCTGCGTCTTCTGTTCGATGCTTCTGGCCAGGAAACGGTGATCGAAGAGGACGAGAAGGAGATGATCGCCTCCATCTTCGCGTTCAGCGACAAGCTCGTGCGCGAAGTGATGGTGCCGCGCATTGATGTGGCGGCCGTCCCCGTGGACGCGCCGATGACCGAGGCGCTGGATGTGATCCTCAAGAACGGCCATTCGCGCATTCCGGTCTACAAAGGCTCGATTGATAACATCGTCGGCATCCTGTATGCCAAAGATCTGCTGCGCTATTTGCGCGACGGCCGCACCGACATCTCGCTGGATCGCATCTTGCGCGCCGCCTATTTCATCCCGGAATCGAAGAAGGTGGACGAACTGCTGCAAGAGTTGCAGCAGCGGCGGGTGCACATGGCCGTGGTCGTGGATGAATACGGCGGCACGGCCGGCATCGTGACGATCGAGGACCTGCTTGAGGAGATCGTCGGCGAGATCCAGGACGAATACGACGCCGAGCAGCCGACGGTTGAAATCGTTAGCGAGCACGAGTATCTGTTCGATGCGCGCATTTCTCTGGACGACGTGTGCAAACACCTCGGCGTCGAGCTGCCAGAAGAGGGTGGCGACACCCTCGGCGGCTTCATCTACAGTCAGCTGGGCCGGGTGCCGGCCGTCTCAGACCGCGTGGAGTTTCGCAACGTGGTCTTCGAGGTGCTGTCGGTGGCGGGACGGCGGATCAAACAGGTACGGGCCAGCCTGCAACCGGGCGAAGCAGCGACCGAGGGCGAGAGTGAGGCGACGAGTGAGCGGTTCAACAGTGGGGCCGGTGAACGATCAGATGAAGCGGGCGGTTGGCAAGCCGGCCTGGCCCGCGTTTGATTTGGAGGCGCTGATCGCCGCGGCCGTGACGGCCCGCGCACGGGCCTATGCGCCCTATTCGGGCTTTGCCGTGGGCGCTGCGCTGGCCGCGACCGATGGGACGATTCACAGCGGCTGTAACGTGGAAAACGCATCCTACGGCCTCACCGTTTGCGCAGAGCGCAACGCAGTGGCGCATGCGGTGGTCAGCGGCGCGCACGATTTTGTCGCCATCGCCGTGGTCACGGAGAACGGCGTCGCGCCGTGCGGCGCGTGTCGCCAGGTGCTGGCCGAATTCAATCCGCAGCTGGCGGTGATCCTGGTAGACGCTGCCGGCCGCCAGCGGCATTTCTCTCTGGCCGAGCTGCTGCCGGCCGCCTTCGGACCGGACCAGTTGCCGGCCATGCCGGTTGACGCCGATGCGGAGTAGCGCGACCGTGACCTATCCCTCTGTGACCGGCAGTGGCGGCTTGAACGACCGTGTGGCCCAGGTGCGCGCGTTGGCCGATGCCAAGGGCTTTTCCTCCGCGCCAGAACGCATCTGGGAGATGCTGGCGCTGATCCACACCGAAATCTCCGAGGCAACCGACGCCTACAAGAAGGGCGAGCCGCTCGAGCATGTCGGCGAGGAGCTGATAGATGCGGTGATCCGCATCTTCCATCTGCTCTCCGCTCTGGGCCTCGATGCCGACGCTCTGTTCGATGAGAAAATGGCGCGCAACTGGCAGCGGCCGCACAAATTCAACACCGTGCGCGGCGGCTAAACGCGCGAGACAGGCGGCCTGTCGAAATGACGATCCTTCCCGCCGCTGCAAGCCACAGTTTGGACTGCGGCAGCGTGCCGCCGCTTTTGGATTGCGGCAGCGTGCTGCCGCTTTTGGATTGCGGCAGCGTGCTGCCGCTTTTGGATTGCGGCAGTGTGCTGCCGCTTTTGGATTGCGGCAGTGTGCTGCCGCTTTTGATCGGCCTGCGGGGCATGACGGCAAAGCGGCGTCGTGCCGCCGCAAGCCACAATTTGGATTGCGGCAGCGTGCTGCCGCTTTTGATCGGCCTGCGGGGCATGACGGCAAAGCGGCGTCGTGCCGCCGCAAGCCACAATTTGGATTGCGGCAGCGTGCTGCCGCTTTGGATGCAAATCCTGCCTGCACAGGCTGAATTCAGTTTCCCCGCCGCACCTTCGCAGGGGTCGCAGCGACTTCGATCGCTCCCATCTTGGAAGTGCGGTTGTAGTATTAGTCGGTTCCCAGCTCTCCGTTGCGCCTGGTGACGTCGCGCAGCCGTGCCACGTCGCGTATCGGCGGCAGGCCGAAGAACCTCTTGTACTCCCGATTGAAGTGCGAGGCGTCGTCATATCCCACGCGGTAAGCGGCGCTGGCCGCATCCAGGTGTTCGCCAAGCATCAGCTGACGAGCCTCCTGGAGGCGCAGCCGTTTCTGGAATTGCAGGGGGCTCATCCCTGTGACAGTCTTGAAGTGATGATGGAAGCTAGAGACACTCATGCCGAGTTCGTCCGCGAGGTTCTCGATGCGCAGCGGCCGATCGAATTCTTTGCGGAGCCGCTCGATCGCTCTGACGATGCGGTGGGTGTGACCGTTCAGGACCGCAATGTGGCGGAGCCGGTCGCCCTGCTCGCCCATCAGCAGCCGATAGATGATTTCGCGCGTGATCAACGGCATGAGGAACCGGGCTTCAGCAGGAGAATCCACGAGTGCGACCAGTCGCACTGCCGCATCGAGCAGGCCGGCGTCCAGCAGGCTTACGCTGATGCCCCTCACATTGGAACGATCGCGCGCTGAGATGTAGCCGGCCTCGGTCATCACCGAGCAGACCAGGGTGGAATCGAGCTCCAGGCGGAGGCTGAGATACGGCCGCTCTGGCGAGGCTTCGACGATCTGGGTCATGACGGGCAGTTTGACTGTGGTGAGCAGATAATGATAGGGATCATACCGGTAGCATTCTTCACCGAGATGGACCTCCTTGCTGCCCTGGGCAATCACGCAAAAGGCCAGATCGGACATGCCGTGAAACGGCCCAGCGGGCGAGGAGACGCGGTAAAGGTGCAGGCCGCGTAGCGGCTCAACCTTGCCATCGGTGCGGACGGCGCGCGCGATACGTTCGACCAACTCTTCTCGGTTGGCTTGCGCTCTGGGTACTTCGTGCTTCACCTGTTGAGGACCTCCCTGATCTATCGTGATTCCTGCGCTCATTTTCGAATATCTCCCTTCGAAGCTTGCAGAATTATGCAACAATCTCAGAGAATTATTATACCATTTCAGGTTTTGACGTGCTAAAATAGGCCTGAAAGTCGCAGTCTCACAGGAGTTCAGCCAATGGACATTCAGCGCAACGGTTCACAGCCTTCCGGCAAAGGAGCGGCCGAATATTTCACCGGCGCGGTGCGTATTGACCCGCTGTTCCAGCCTCACGGGCCGGCACGCGTGGGCGGCGCCAGTGTGACGTTCGAGCCCGGCGCCCGCACGGCCTGGCACACCCATCCGCTGGGCCAGATCCTGATCGTGACGGCCGGGTGCGGCCGGGTGCAACGTTGGGGCGGCCCCATCGAGGAGATCCGGCCGGGGGATGTGGTTCGGATCTCGCCGGGCGAGAAGCACTGGCACGGCGCCGTGCCGACGACCGCCATGACTCATATCGCGATCCAAGAGTATCTCGACGGCAAAGCGGTTGACTGGATGGAGCACGTCAGCGACGAACAATATTACGGGTGAGATCAGCGTCCGGCAAGACGGGTGCAATGCGGTGCAAAATCACAGATCGCGGTACGCCCGATGATTCTGAGAAAGGAGTTCATGCGATGCAAACGCGCGTACTCGGCAAAAGCGGCCTGGAAGTCTCGGCCCTCGGCCTGGGCTGCATGAGGATGAGTTTCGGCGATGCCCCAACCGACAAACAGGAAATGATCGCGTTCTTGCGGCAGGCGGTGGCGCGCGGGGTCACCTTCTTCGACACGGCGGAAGTGTACGGGCCGTTCACCAATGAGGAACTGGTGGGCGAGGCGCTGGAGCCTTTCAAGGGTCAGGTCGTCATCGCCACCAAGTTCGGCTTCAAGCACGGCGAAAAAGGGCCGTTTCCCAATACGGGCCCGGACAGCCGGCCGGAGCAGATCAAGCGGGTGGCCGAGGCTTCGCTCAAACGGCTTCGGGTCGAAGCCATAGATCTGTTTTACCAGCACCGGCCCGACCCGAACGTGCCCATGGAGGACGTGGCCGGTGCAGTCCAGGACTTGATCCGGGAAGGCAAGGTGAAACACTTCGGGCTTTCCGAAGCCAGCGCCGAGCAAATCCGCCGCGCCCACGCGGTGCAGCCGGTCACCGCCCTGCAGAGCGAATATTCCATATGGTGGACGGCCATCGAAGAGAACGGCGTCCTGGCGACCTGCGAAGAGCTGGGCATCGGCCTGGTGCCTTACAGCCCCTTGGGCCGCGGCTACCTGACCGGCAAGATCGACGAGAATGCCACGTTTCACCCCTCCGACATCCGCAGCCGCAACCCGCGCTTCACCAAAGAAGCGATTCGGGCCAACCGGGTGGTGGTGGACCTGCTGGAGCGGATCGGGGCGCAAAAGGGCGCCACGCCGGCCCAGATTGCCCTGGCCTGGCTGCTGGCGCAAAAGCCCTGGATAGTCCCCATCCCGGGTTCACGGAAACTCGAACGGCTGGACGAGAACCTCGGCGCGCTGAATGTCGAACTGACCGCCCTGGACCTGGCCGAGATTCGCACGGCCATGTCGCAGATCACGGTGGTCGGCAACCGGTACTAGGGCTGCGCTCGGCAAGGATGCCGTCTCACATGAGATCGTATGGGAGGTCAGCGGTCGAGACCTGCTCAAAAGAGCGAAAGTCATCAGTATGGAAACGAAAAGTCAGGAGTCCAACCATGTCCATCACCTACAAACGCTTGGGCAAGCACGGCGTGCTGGTCAGCAACCTGTGCCTCGGCACCTTGAACTTCGGCTGGCAGACCAGCGAAGAAGACAGCTTCAAGATCATGGACCGCGCGCTGGAGCTGGGCATCAACTTCTTCGACACGGCCGATGTCTACGGCTGGAGCGTGGAGCACGGCCACACCGAAGAGATCATCGGCCGCTGGTTTGCCCAGGGCGGCGGCCGCCGCGAGGCGGTCGTGTTGGCCACCAAAGTCTATAACCCCGTTTCGCGCAAGGCCAACCTCAAAGAAGTCAACAGCGATGGCCGCAGCCTTTCGGCTTACAAGATCCGCAAGCATTGCGAAGGCAGCCTGAAGCGATTGCAAACCGATTGGATTGACCTGTACCAGATGCATCACATTGATCGCGACTGCCCCTGGGACGAAACCTGGCAGGCCTTCGACAGCCTGACCAAGCAGGGCAAGGTGGTCTATGTGGGCTCCAGCAACTTCGCCGGCTGGGACATCGCCACCGCCTGCCAGGAGGCCGCCAAACGCGGCATGATGGGGCTGGTGAGCGAGCAGAGCATCTACCACCTCAACAACCGCATGATCGAACTGGAAGTGATCCCCGCCTGTCGCCACTATGGGCTGGGGCTGATCCCCTGGAGCCCGCTGGGCGGCGGCTTGCTGGGCGGCGTGCTGGAGCAGGCGCAGGCCGGCCGGCGCATGAGCGAGAACCTGCAGAAGGCGGTGGAGAAGAACCGCGATAAGCTGGAAAAGTATGAGGCGTTCTGCCGCGAATTGGGCTACCCGCCCGGCGAAGTGGCGCTGGCCTGGCTGCTGCACAACCCGGCGGTCACGGCGCCCATCATCGGGCCGCGCACCATCGAGCAGCTGGAAAGCGCCGTGCGCGCCACCGAGATCGTGCTGGACGGGGATGCGCTGGCGAAGCTGAATGAGATCTTCCCGGGCCCGGGCGGAGAAGCGCCCATGGCGTATGCCTGGTAACGTCGGGCATGGCCATCCCTGTTGACCGTCGCGGCGTGCACATCGGCGGCGCGCTGACGCGGTGTTGGCCCGCTCCGTGAAGCACATCCGCCTAGTTTCGCCCGGCGTGCACGGGATGAAACCAGGCGGAGCCGTTTTGACGTCAAGATGAAGTCAGCCCCATCGCGAGCGACTTGACGCCCATCTCTGCCGACCCAACTCTCTCAAACGCCCCTGCGCGCAGCGCGATCGGCTCGGGCGCCCGCTTTCGCCATCCGATGCGGCATGTTATAATCCTGCCGAGAAATGCCCGATGGAGCCCGAACAAACCCGTCGCCAACGTCTCTATCGCGTCTCTGCGATCGTCCTGAAGCGCCGTGATCAGGGCGAGGCCGACCGCTTGCTGACCGTGTTGACGCGCGAGCGCGGCAAGCTGACACTGCTGGCGAAGGGCGTGCGCCGGTCGGCCAGCCGCAAGGCCGGCCACATAGAGCCGTTCACGCACGTGGATCTGCTGATCGCACGGGGCAAGAGCCTCGATCTGGTGACGCAGGCCGAAACTGTGGCCGCCCATCGGATGTTGCGCGAGGACTTGTGGCGCAGCTCGTGGGCCTACTACGTCGTCGAGTTGGCCGACGCGTTCACGGTGGAGGACGATCCCCAGGCGTTGCTCTTCGACCTGGTGGCAGAAACGCTGGAGCGACTCAACCAGGGCGCAGAACCGGCGCTCTGTGTGCGCTACTATGAGTTGCATCTGCTGGGACTGGTCGGTTATCAGCCCCAGCTGTTCCGCTGTGTGGCCTGCAATGAGCTGCTGCGGCCAGAGGTCAATTTCCTGAGCATCGAGCGCGGGGGCGCGCTGTGCCCCAAGCACGGCGCCAATCATCCGCAGACGATCGCCCTGCCGCTGCCGGTGTTGAAGGTGTTGCGCTTTCTGCAGACACGGCCTTGGAGCGAGGTCACCGCATTGCAGATCAGCCCGCCGACCGCCGGCCAGGTCGAGAGTGTGCTGGCGCGCTACATCGTCTACCATCTGGAGCATACCTTGCGGTCGCCGGCGTTTCTGGAGCGGCTGCGGGGTCAGCTGGCAAATCAGGGAAGCGGCAGGGCGGCAACCGGACAGCCGGGCTGATCGGCAAATGGCGCCGGCCGCGTCGAGGAAATCGATGGAGATTCGTGAATACCAGCGGTGGCTGGAAGAGTGGGATCGGGCGCGCGGCTGGGATCGCGTCTCGCCGTCGCACACGCTGATCCACGCGCTGGAGGAGCTGGGCGAGGTGGCCCGCCTCATCCTGCAGTGGGAGGGCTACAAAAACGCCGACAGCCCCGAGCATCTGCGCGCCGATCTGGAGGAAGAGCTGTCCGACGTCTTCGTCTTTCTCTTCAAACTGGCATATCAGACCGGCGTGGACGTGGAAGCTGCGCTGGCCCGCGGGCAGGCCAAGGCAGATGGCCGCTACGATGATCTGGATGCGGCCACCGCGATGCTGGCGCGCTATCATGCCCGCCAGGCGACGATCTTGGGAAGCATCACGGGGAACCGGTCGGCACCGCGTGAGGAAGGGTGAAAACAACAGGGATTCTCAGCAGGCCGCTCTGTCGCCCGGAAGACCATCGTGCGGAGAAGTTCCCTGTTTGGAGTTGTTAGCGGAACTCGAGGATCTGCTCGATGCCCGCAGGGTTGACCTGGTTGTCCTGCCGGAGGCGGGGGTGTTCCTGGCTATCGAGTTCATGCGGGGCGAGCTGCTGTTTTGCGCTGATCCAGATGCACAAGCAGAGGACGAGCTGTACTTCTTGCGGCGAGCGGGCGATCTGGCCGGCTATGAGCATGAACGTTGGCGGCAACTGATCGGAGAAGGTGACTGATGGGCCCATCGCGTCTGCGCGCGACGACGGTCTTGGAACGCATTTTAACCTGTATGTCTTCGCCCACAGGTACTTGACGAAAGCCCCTGCACAGGGTATCATCATGCCCGAGTGATTGAAGATGTCCGGCATGTTTCTTCAGCTCTTGCCTTTTCCCCGCCCTGGCTCGGGTACCGGGCCGCAGGCGTTGGGACTTGTCCCCGGCGCGCTGCGGCCTCGCTTGCCCATGACCAAGGCCGAGTTGGGCTGTCGGGGCAACTGAACGCGCAGCGAACCCGACGTGACCCGTTCTCCAGCAGTGTGACCGATGAGCCGGCCTTGTGTAAGCGCCGGTTTTCTTTTTTGTGAGGAGATCATCATGGCGAAGCCGTTATCGTTTCAGCAGGTCATCATGCGGCTCCAGGAATATTGGGCGGCGCAGGGCTGCCTGATCTGGCAACCGTATAGCGAAAAAGTGGGGGCAGGCACGGCCAACCCGGCTACTGTGCTCCGCGTGTTGGGCCCGGAGCCGTGGAACGTGGCTTATGTCGAGCCGAGCTACCGCCCCGACGATGGCCGTTACGCGGAAAACCCCAACCGGATGCAGATGCATACCCAGTTCCAGGTGATCCTGAAGCCGGCGCCGGCCGATTCCCAGGAGCTCTACCTGCGCAGCCTGGAGGCCATCGGCATTGACCGCAAACGGCACGACATCCGTTTTGTGGAGGACAACTGGGAGTCGCCGGCCCTCGGCGCCTGGGGCCTGGGCTGGGAGGTGTGGCTGGATGGCCTGGAGATCACGCAATACACCTATTTCCA
>Ga0209721_1002146_pt1 | contig 12977 bp, 10 predicted proteins | sample TshhotsprinmetaG_FD_184139 | JGI IMG/M metagenome (GOLD analysis project Ga0209721, IMG submission 184139) | Hot spring microbial communities from South Africa to study Microbial Dark Matter (Phase II) - Tshipise hot spring metaG (SPAdes)... | ecosystem: Environmental > Aquatic > Thermal springs... | reverse complement strand
TTGACCAGCGTCTTGCCGGTATTCCACGCCCGTTGGCAAGCGCGTCAGCGTCCATTACCGCCCGAACTGGCGTGGGCGCGGGCACGCTACACCCAGATCGTGGCCTGCGATGGCTCGACCCTGGATGCCCTGCTGCGCAAGATCGGCCTGCTGCGCGACGCGCTGCTCAACCCACTGGCAGGGCGTATGACGGCGTTGCTCGACCTGTGCTCACGCTTGCCTTGCCACGTGTGGTACGAACCAGACCCAGAGGCGCACGATCAGCGCTTCTGGGAGCGCATTCTGGCGGTGCTCCAGGCCGGAGCGTTACTGATCTTTGACTTGGGCTACACCAACTTCCAGGTTTTCGTCCGACTGACCGCGGCCAAGGTGACATTCATCACCCGCGCCAAGCGCAACTTGGCATTCAAGGTCGCACGCTGTCTGTATCGCTCGGCCAATGTCCAGGACTTGCTGATATGGGTGGGTTCAGGCGCAGAGCGCCAACTCCTGCGGCTGGTCAAGATCCGGTATCGTGGCAAATGGTATTCTTACCTGACCAACGAACTGGACATTGAGCGACTGCCTCCGGCCTATGTCGTGGCGCTGTATTGGCAACGCTGGCGCATCGAAGATGCGTATGCGATTGTCAAACGCCTGTTGGGCCTGGCGTACTTCTGGGCCGGAGCCGAGAATGGCGTCTGTCTGCAACTGTGGGCCACCTGGATACCGTACGCTGTCCTGGTAGACCTGACCGATGCGGTGGCCGAAGCATTGCAGAAGCCCTTCGCCGCCATCTCGGTCGAAATGGTCTATCGCAGCCTGTACTTTTTCGGTCAAGCGGTGTTACGCGGTGAAACCACGGACTTGATTGCCTACTTGGCCGCTAATGCCAAGCCGCTTGGCCTGCTGAAACGCAAACGCAAGCAATTGTCGCTTGAGTTGTTATTGGACTTGACAAATCCTGTGGAGGCTTAACTTGTGACCACTGAACTTGCTGGTTACCGAGCGGCAATAAATCGGTGCTGATAAATTGCTCCTGCTATGAGTCCGTCTCGCTTTGATTCTGCAATCCCTTGAAATATCCAACGACCATAACGGCCTACCTGATAAATCCCATACTCTTCCAGCTTTTGAAGCACTTTGGTGCGCCATAGGGAGCCAGGCCAACTCCAAGTGTAGGCCACATCAATCCAAGTTGGATCTACCACTTCCGGTTCTTGAACCCAGCCCCATTCTTGCAATTCCCTTACAATCTCTTCACAAAGCGAAGAAACTTGCGCTTCGGATGGTTTCGCCCCTTCCTGGCACGCCTTCTCTACATAAATGCTTACGCGATTTTGCTTTTCCCTAGCTGAAAGAGGGAGAAAAGAAGGATCTACATTGCTATAAAAGCCAACCCGATGGAATCCTGCGCGGCTTTTGGGGATATATAACCAGTGTTCGGAGGGACATCGTGACCCTTTTAAAGCACCTATGTTAACTACCAGCACTGAGGTGGCTGGGTCTGGCCGTTCCCTAACATCCAGCCCCGTCATTTCTACAATTTGATTCAATGGCAGCGTTGAAATTAGTTTCTCATATCCCTGGGAAGACCCGTCCTCAAAATAGATTTCTCGGCTTTCCGCGTCTACTTTCACAACCCGCTTGCTATAGTGTATCCGACACCGTTCGGCCATTCGTTGGACCAAAACATTTAGCCCTTCTACAGGATAAACAAATGTTATATTATAGCCAACCTGGGGCACATCGTTAAAGGCACCCTGAACAATTCTGGAAAAGTCCACTGGCGTCTTATAAGCATCTTGAGGTGCAATTTTGCGAAAAAGTCCCGCTGTATAGAGTTCGTGAAATGGCTCAAAAAACAATTTATATAAAGTTGGACCAAAATTGGCTTCCAACCAATCTGCCTTTGTTACCCAACGGCGCTGAGAAATTTGATTAAAATGGATCTCTTCAAGAACCTGTGCTGCCACTTTTGGCCCAAGGTACCGCAAATGATTTTGAATAGGGTAAGGCACAAACAAATCGCGATCAGGAAAGTAAACACCAGAACGGCGAACATATGACTTTAAAGGGGTTAATGAACCAATAAATTCCAATACTAAAGGGTCGCCTCCAAAAATCCAGTGCCCCCCTCCGATCTCAAAACGATATGCTTCTTCATTCTTCGGGGCAGAGAAGAGGCGAACTTGAGAATTGGGGCAGATATAGTATGAAGAGCAGATGCCACCGGCATGTTCAGTTGTTTCATAGACAGGGAAACCACTGACATAACCTGCTGCTAATCCCGTAACCCCTGCGCCAAGAATTATGACCTGACTTGGTGACATAGATTTACCCTCAATTAAATAAGATTCTTATAACACACCTTTGACCCGCAAGTATATCAACATAGAAACGGTTACGAACAATTCGCTGATTACTACCGCCACTGCCATACCCGTTGCCCGCCAGATTGGAGCGAGAATTATAGCCCATAATGCGTTTAAAATCCCCGCACAGAATAGAATCAGGGTGAACGGTTTATCTTTCCCTAAAGGTAACATTATTTGGATTCCCAGAACATTGCTCAGAGCAATAAGGAAAATAATCGGTGCAAGGATCCTCATAACTGCCACAGATGGTATGTACTGGGGGCCTAACATAATCGCTACAATGATCGGCGCACCAAGCATAACTAAAGCAGTTAAGAGAACCCCTATCCCTCCCATTAGAAACAGCATACGTCTACCCCACAGCACTGCTCTCTCTTTAGATTCAGATGCCAGCTTACTGAATCTCGGATATACTGCCTGCGAGATCGGTGTCAGTAACCCCAATATGCTTTTTGTTAACTTCTCTGCAGAACTGTAGTAGCCAACAACAGTATGATCGGTTAACAGGCCTAAAATGAACGCATTGCCAGTTGTATACAAGGTAACCGATGCTCTTGACAAAAACAAAATCCAGCCCTCTCTTATCACTTCAACGATCTCCGTAACGCGAACTTTCCTAGGCTTCAAACGGAACATACGCACTGCTACAACTATCCCGGTGAATCCTGCGAGTACCGAACTGCCCCCGATCAAGGCTGCATATAGGGGCGAATCTTCTGGTCGCCGTATAAGGCCAAAGACGGCTAAAAGAACGAATATTTTCATGCTCAAGTTGATCAGCGAAATTGCCACCATGCGCTCCATACCCTGGAACAGCCAGGTCGGGAATAATGCGTTGCCCAGTACTAATCCGTAAAGAACAACAAGAAATAACGCAACTTCTTTCAGTTTTGGCACAATCGCAATCAGGGCTAAGAGTATAATAAAGCAAATCACACTAAATAAACCCTTTGCTATCCAAACTTGGGTGGCGATCCGATTTACCACCGAAGAGTTAGCCCGTGCTACCGATATCTTTCGGGTTGCTGACCAGTCAAAACCATACTCAACAAACAGCAGTAGATAATTAATAAGACCCTGCCCAAATGCTACAGTGCCATACCCTGCCGGCCCTAATGCACGCACCAGATATGGAACTGCTATCAAAGGCACCAAGTAATTGGCGAAATGAATTAAGTATAGAGAGGCCACATTTTTCGCCACGCTGGTGCGCAGTCCAACACGCACTGATTGGAGCCACTTTGCACAGATTTCAGATAGCATCCTGTTCAACCCGCTTGAATGCTTATGCTATTAAACCTTGATCATGTCTTCCAGAACCCGACAAACTCTCTCCCCTGCCCTTCCATCCCCATAAGGCCAGACCGATTCTACCCCCACTCGGGCCTCCAGGGCCTCCTGAACAATCCGTTTGGGATCGCACCCGACCAGCGTGTTCCACCCCGCCTCCACCGTCTCCACCCACTCTGTCTCCTCCCGCAGGGTCACGCAGGGCACCCGGAAGAAGAAGGCTTCTTTCTGCACCCCGCCGGAATCCGTCAGAATGACCCGCGCGTTTTTCTCCAGAACCAGCATATCCAGATACGAGACAGGTTCCAACACCCGAACCCCGTTCAGCGCTACCCCCAGCCTTCGGAGTTTCTTTGCTGTACGGGGATGCAATGGAAATACAACGGGCAGCCCCTCCCCCGCGATCCGCTCCAAACCCCGCAGAATCCCGCTCAAACGCTCGTGGGCATCGGTATTCTCCGCCCGGTGGACGGTAGCCAGAGCATACTCTTTTTGCTCCAACCCCAATGTCTCCAGAACACAAGATTTTCGCTCTGCCAGTTCGGTATACTGCAGGGCCGCATCGTACATCACGTCGCCCACCAGATGGACCCCTTCCGTAATTCCTTCCCGCCTCAGGTTCTCCACCGCCCTTTCCGTCGGGCAAAAGAGCAAAGTGGACATATGGTCGGTCAGTACCCGATTGATCTCCTCGGGCATCCTGCGATTGAAGGAGCGCAGCCCGGCCTCCACGTGGGCCACGGGGATGTGCAGTTTTGCCGCCGCCAGGGCCCCTGCCAGCGTGCTGTTCGTGTCTCCGTAGACCATCACCCAGTCGGGCTTTTCCCGCAGGAGCACTTCCTCAATGCGCCGGAGCATCTCGCCGGTCTGGTATCCGTGGGTCCCCGAACCCACCCCGAGGTGGTAATCCGGGGCCTTCAGGCTCAGTTCCTCAAAAAACACCTGGGACATCTCGTAGTCATAATGCTGGCCGGTGTGAACCAGCACCTCCTGGATCGGCTGGCCTGGATTCTCCCGGTTGTAGCGCTGGATGGCCCTGAGCACCGGAGCCAGTTTGATGAACTGGGGCCGAGCGCCGACGATAGAGACGACTTTCATTCTACCCCTGCCCTATACCCCGATAGATCCACCCTGCCGCCCGTGCCTGCTCCGCAGAGAACACGTGCCGTCCATCAATGAGGATCGGCCGGGCAACCCGCGCCCGCAACATCCGCAGGTCCAGAGTGCGATAGGCGTCGTGCGCTACCATCACGACGAGCGCGTCGCAGCCCTCCACGATCTGCCAGAGATCGCCCCGGTACTCCGGAACGTACGTATCATGAACCCTGATACAGGCTCCCAGTTCCTGCAGCCGTGCCACGAGGGCCTCACTGGGGCTGTTGCGCGTGTCGTCCGAGTTCTCCAGGTAGGCGTAACCCAACACGGCCACGTTCGCACCGGCAATTCCGACGCCGGCCTCGCGCAATGCTCCCACCGTTATGTCGGCTACGTGCAATGGCATACTGTCATTCACCGCGCGCGCCGCCGGGATCAGGCGCAGGGGCACTTCCTTATCCCGCACGCTGTATGCCAGCAGCCACGGGTCTTTGGGAATACAGTGCCCTCCCACCCCCGCTCCGGGCAGGTGCATATTCCGTGCGGGGACCTTGTTCACCAGTTCCCGCACCCGCCACACGTCACCGCCCACCGCCTCGCAGATCAGAGATACTTCGTTGGCAAAAGCGATCTGGACATCCCGGTAGGCATTTTCCACCGTTTTGACCAGTTCGGCGGTCAGGCAATCGGTCAGGTCCAGATCGACCTGGACGACGTGACGATACAAATCCGCCATCGTCTCCGTCGTCTCCGGCGTGAGGCCACCCACGACCCGGCTCATTGCGCGCAGGTTGTGCAGCAACCGGCCCGGAGTTACCCGCTCCGGGCAGTGGCCCAGGTGGAAACCTTCGTTTGCCCGCTTTCCGCTGCTTTGCTCCAGCAGAGGCCGGATAAGTTCTTCGGTTGTCCGCGGCGCAATGGTGGATTCCACGATCACCAGTGTTCCATTTTTCAGCACAGGGCCCAGGTGGATGAGGGCCGTCTTCAGCGCGTCGTAACGGGGCACCTTCTCCTCGTCCACCGGCGTATGGACGGCGACGATCACCACATCCCGATCCCGCAGCGCATCGTACTCGGTTGTTGCCCGCAATCTACCTGTCCGAACTACCTGAGCCAGGATTTCCGCCAGCCCTGGTTCCTGTCCTTCTATGGGAGAAACCCCGGCGTTAATCTTGGCTACCCGATCGGCATCAATATCCATCCCCAGGACATCAAAGCCGGCTTCCGCAAATACGACGGCGACGGGGAGGCCGACGTATCCCAGGCCCACCACCCCCAGAAGCGCTTCCCTGCGCCGAATTCGCTCTCTGAGGTCGGCAAGGGTCATATCGCCACCTCAATGACCCGGTGGGTCCTGCCCGATTCCACCAGCCAAAGCGCTAATTGCAGGGCCATCAGCCCATCCTCAGCGGTAACGGGGACGGGATGTCCATTGCGAATGGACTGAAGAAAAGACTCCAGTTCCGCCTTCAGGGGTTCGTATCGCTGGATGGGGTAGCGGATCATATATCCCTCGCTCACGCCTTTCAGGGTCTGGAGGGCTGCCCAGGAGATCTCTCCGGCCAGGCTGTTTTCGTAGAAGTAGAGTTCCTGGTTGAGGTCATCCATCCGGAGCATTCCCCGCTCCCCCAGGAGGAGCGTTTCCCGGACCTTGGTTGGGGTCAGCCAATTGACCTCCAGCGCGCCGACGACTCCCTCCGGAAAGCGCAATAGGGCCCACAGCAAATCTTCGTGCATAGTGTGCACCCGCTGTTCGGTCTCGGCGTATACCCGGATGGGATTGGAACCGACCAGGTAACGCATAATATCCAGGTCGTGAGAGGCCAGGTCCACCACCACCCCCACGTCGCGAATGCGGGCCGGGAAAGGCCCAACCCGTCGGCACGAAATCTGGAACAGGCGGCCCAGTTCTCCGGCCTCTAACTTCTGTTTCAGTGCCTGAACGGCAGGGTTAAAGCGGACGATGTGACCGACCATCAACTGCCGTCCTGAGTGGTGGGCCCGCTCAATCATCCGCTGCGCTTCGGCGATGGTGGCAGCAATGGGTTTCTCCACCAGGACATGAGCCCCGGCCTCCAGTGCAGCGGTAACGACCTGCTCGTGCAGAGCCGTCGGCACGGCGACGGAAACGGCATCGCAACATTCCCGTTCCAGCATCGCGCGAGCGTCGGTATACCAGCGAGTCTTATACCGTGCGCCGATGGACCGGGCGATCTGCTCATCCATATCCACTACAGCGACCAACTCTACGTCCGGCAGTTCACTGTAGACACGGACGTGGTTCTTCCCCATAGCCCCCAAGCCGATGACAGCCACCTTCATCTGGGATGCCTCCTGATGCGGGACTTTGGGTCCATCACAGGACCTCTCCGCGCTCCATAAACTCGTTCACTGCTGCGACGATTTTCTCCAGGTCGGAGAGCGTTAGGCCTGGATGGACGGGGAGGGAAAGTACCTCTTCCGCTGCCCGCTCTGCTTCGGGCAGGGAAACCGTGTATCCCAGTTCTTCCACGTACAATCGCTGACGATGAACGGGAATGGGATAATAGATCTCCGTCCCTATGCCCCGTTCCTGTAGGTAGGCTCGCAGGGCATCCCGCTTCCCGTTGGGAACACGGATGGTGTACTGATGAAACACGTGGGTGCGATCGGCCGGGACGGTCGGGACAACCACTCCCCGGAGATGCTCGTTAAAGAACCGGGCATTCGCTTGCCGAATCCGATTGAACTGTTCCAGTTTGGGGAGTTGGGCCAGCCCGATCGCCGCGTGAACGTCCGTCATCCGAAAGTTAAAACCCAGTTCCTCGTGGAAGTACCGCTTCCGCATGCCGTGATTTCGGATCATCCGACAGCGTTCGGCGAGCGCTGGATCATCGGTGGTGATCATTCCTCCCTCACCGGAGGTGATGTTCTTGGTGGGATAGAACGAAAAAACCCCCGTGCCGAAAGAACCGACCTTGCGCCCTCTGTACTCCGCCCCATGAGCCTGGCAGGCATCCTCAATGACGATCACTCCATGTTTCTCTGCGATCGCCATGATCGGGGCCATATCGCAAGGCAATCCGTAGAGATGAACGACCAGAATCGCTTTTGTGCGGAGTGTTATGGCCGCCTCTATTCTCTCCAGGTCTATATTGAAAGTGCGCGGGTCTATGTCTACGAAAACAGGGCGAGCCCCTACGTATACCGCACTATTCGCAGAAGCGATAAAAGTGAACGGAGATGTGATCACCTCATCCCCTGGGCCGATACCATGGGCCAGCAGGGCGATGTGCAGCGCCGTGGTGCCCGAGGACGTAGCGATGGCATATTTTACCCCGCAGATTTGAGCGAAGGCTTCCTCAAAAGCCTGCACGCGCGGCCCCTGGGCCAGGATGCCCGATTTCAAGACCTCGGTAACCGCCTCTATTTCCTCGTCTCCTATCTGAGGTCTTGCGATGGGGATCATACTATGGCCCTCCAATCATCAAGGGAGATAAGGATTTCACGGCCACAGTGTGGACAACAGAGCGCGACGGATTCGCCGGAGCGACCCTTTTCCTCCAATCGCCTCCCACAGGGGCAGACAAACCCGTGCAGGCGAGCAGGGTTTCCGTAAACCAACCCATATGGGGGGACATCGTGGGTGACCACGCTTCCCGCGCCGATGATCGCCCACTCTCCAATGGTGACCCCACAGCGGATAGTGGCATTTGCGCCGATGGAAGCCCCCCGTCCTATACAGGTTTCCACCAGCGTCCAATCCTCAGCCCCTTTCAACGAGCCATCGGGGTTCACTGCGCGGGGGTAGAGGTCATTGGTGAAGCAGACGTGCGGGCCGATAAAGGCTCCCTCTTCTATCGTCACTCCCCGATAGATAGATACGTAGTTTTGAATTTTGACTTTGTCTCCGATCCTGACCCCGGCGTCTATGTACACCCCTTTGCCGATGATACAGTTCTTTCCAACTTGTGCTTCCTCCCTTATCTGGGCGTGGTGCCAGACGGAGGTGCCATCGCCTATGAGGGCTTTTGGCGAAACCTCGGCAGTGGGATGAATGCGAATCGCCATAGGACTCCTGCCGTTTATTCTCCGGACGAATGGACGGGGAGAAGTTCCTGAATCCTCTTCCGAATCCCCTCCTCCCCCGGCCGCCACTCCAGGGCCTGGCGGTAGGCGGCGAGGGCGCCTTCTCTATCCCCCGCTTCGGCCAGCCAGTCGCCCAGTTCCACCGCCCAGTTCCAGGGCTCCTTCCCGTGCCATTCTATCGCCGAACCCAGCCAGCGGATGGCCTCGTCCCGTTCCCCCCGCAGATAGAGGCACTTCGCCAGCCAGTACGCGCTCCAGGGGTGCTGCGGGTTGATCCCCAGCGCCTGCCGCAAGTACCCCTCCGCCGTCACATACTCCTGCTGCAGGTAGTACGTGTAGCCAATGTGGTATTTGGGGTCCAGCCGCTCCGGGGCAAGGGCTTCTGCCCGCCGGTACCAGTCCAGCGCTCCCGTATAGTCCTGGCGGGCCCGCAGGGTATGGCCCACGCCCAGGTAGGGCCAGATGAGGTCGGGGCGGGCCGCCACGGCCTGCCGATAGGCCGCCTCTGCCCGCTCCCAATCCTTCAGGCGCTCATATGCTACTCCCTGCCGCATCCAGAAGTCGTAGGGCTGGGGAGCCCGGCGGGCGCCCTCCCCGTAGGCTCGTGCCGCCTCCTCCCAATTCTCCGCCAGTTCCGCCGCCCGCCCGCGCGCCCACCAGTGATCGGGGTCGGCGTCCGGCAGGAGAGAAGCCAGGATCTCCCAGCGGGCGATGGCATCCTCTGTCCGCTCCCGTTGCAGGTAGATGGCCTCCAGCCGGCCCGCTGCCGTCCGGTTAGGGAGCAGGGAGAAAGCCCGGTCGTACCACTCCAGGGCCCGCTCCCATTCTTCGGCCGCTCGGGCCTGGTCGCCCCGGAAGAGGGCGTAGCGGGCAATCCCCTCGGCGATAGCGGGATCGGGGCGGAGGTCCGTCTCCGGGGCGGCCTGCAGGAGGAGCAGCCAGGCGGCAGCGTTGCGGGGGTTCAGGGCCACCGCGTTCTGCCAGGCGTCCGCCGCCTCCGCGCAGCGGCCTGCCAGCCAGAGGGCGCGCCCTTTCTGGAGCCAGGCCCGCTCGTTGTGCGGCGCCAGGCGCAGGGCGGCATCCAGATGGCGCGCGGCGGGGGAGGGAGCGGATTCTTCAGGGCAGACCGGGAGCGCCGGGGACTGGGCCACCGCCTGCCAGCGGGGGAGCAGGGCCAGGCCGGCCAGGTTGGTCAGGAAACCGGCGACCAGATGGCGGCCCTGCAGGGACAGAAGAAAGAGCAAGACGAGAAACGCAGCCGCCGCAGGTAGTTGCCAATCAGAACTTGGGGTGAGTCGGTGTTTGTCTGCGCTCATCTGCTCCATTTTGTTATGGACCCACGGTGATGTAATCCCGGATGGCGGCGAAAATCGCCTCGCCCACACCCGAAACCTGCATGATGTCCTCTATGTTCTTGAAGGGCCCGTACATTTCCCGATAGGCGACGATCCGCTGGGCCAGTGCCGGACCCACGCGCGGCAGTTGCTGGAGTTCCTCCACCGTTGCCGTGTTGATGTTGACCAGCGGCTGGGCGGACGCAGTGCGGGTGGGAACGCCTCCGGAGATGGTGGGGATGGATTCTTCCCCTCCTATGCGGGGGACGTAGATTTGCTGCTGGTCCAGCAACTCCCGGGCCAGGTTGATGCGGTTCAGGTCGGCATCCGGGGCCGCGCCTCCGGCGGCGAGAATAGCGTCCTTCACCAGACTCCCCACCGGGAGGTAGTAGACGTCCGGATTCCGCACCGCTCCGCTGACGTAGACCCGCAGGGGTCCGGGGGTGGGGGTGGGCGTTGGGGTCGGGGTGGGCGGTGGGGTGATTACGGTGATGGGATGGCCGCGCGGGCGCGGCGTGAAGTAGCCGATGATTCCCCCTGCGATCAGGCTGAGCACCGAACAGAAAATCAGCCAACTGCGGAAGGATACGGACTGGGTCATTGTTTGCAACGAATTGCACCAGCGAGTTCTCTGCTACAGAAACCGGTTCCCTCGTGACATTAGCCGCGAGGGGGTTCATCCATTTCCTCTGGCCTACCTGCCGTTGCACGAGCAGACGCGCCTACTGCGGAGGCGCTTTCCACCCCCGCCCGCCACCATTCCGCCATAAAGACACCGAAAACAGAGAGCATCAATCCCAGCACCCCTGCTACGGCGGTGTTGAGAAGTTTGCGCGGGCTGGCGGGTTCCTCCGGGGCTGCTGCTCTGCTGGCGATACGCACGTCCCCTGTATTATCCTCCGCTGCAATGCGCTGCTCTTCCACCTTCCGGGCCAGCGTGATATAAGTCTCCCGCGCCACATCCCGGGCGCGTGTTAACCGATCATTTTCGGTATACACTTCCTGCAGTTGCTGCTGCAGGGCGAGAATCTCGGGTTCCAGTGCAGATATTTGACCCTCAATCTCGGCCGACTTTTCCTCCAATACCCGCACCAGTTCGTCCAGAAAAGCGATCTGTTCGGCCAGCGACTTGTCCGAAAGGGTCGCTGCACTATCCACCTGCAACTGGATCGGCGCCGAGGCGTGGGCGTTGAAGGCTTTGATCTCCAGGAACAGCACGGTCAATTGATCGGAGAGGCCCACCGACTGATCCGCGGGCTGACGGCTCAACTGTTCCCGCAGTCCCCGAATGTCCTGAATGATGTAAGCGATCTCCCGCTGAGCGGCCAGATAGTCGGCATGCATCTGGCGGCGGGAGCCCAACTGATGCTCCAGAATGGATTCCTGGTTGCGGGCCTGGAATGCCACCAGCGCCTCTTCGGCAGTCCGCAGTTCCTCCTCTGCCCGCTGCAATTGCTGCTGGTAGAACTGGAACTGGGACTCTCCCGCACTGCCGTAGATTTCGTTCGCGCGCCGGACAAGGATCTCGGCCCAGAGGTTAGCGACTTCGGCAGCCTCCTCCGGGTCCTTCCAGCGTACGGTCAAAATCACCAGGCTCTGATCCGTGCCGGATTTGGCCTTAATCAACTCTCTCAGGTCCTCCACCGTCTCCACCTTCTCCAGGCGCGGGTTCAGCTGGGCCAGCAGTTCCTGCAACACCTCATCGCTGGATGCCAGTTCCGGATAGGCTTTGTATGGTGGTTGAATGACCGCACTGCTCACTGACTCCACAGGGGCAATGCGGGGATCAAACTGCATCACATAACGGGGCCTGGTCACGGCCAACAGCGCAGTGGCCTCGTAGGTGGGAGGTAGGAGAAAACTGACCACCAGAGCCACAACAGCCGCAACAAGGGTTACCCCAGCGATCCATTTCCAGTGTTTCAGAAGGACGAGGATGTACTCCCGCAGGTCAATCTCTTCTTCCATGAGTTCTCTCCTAACACAGGAAGTGTTTTGAGAAAGGCTCCTTTACCTGATAATTTTGCGGGCAACTTGTTCTGGAGGGTGAGGTCGCTTCTCCTTGAACAGACGCCCTTGCCGGCACCCCGGCCTCCCTTCAAGAACGCGCTTCAGGGCATACCGGATACCAAAAACAATAGTCCCCGGGGGTTTTTTCACCTGCCCCTCCCCCTTACCCCTTCCCCGTTGAGGGCGGACGGATCGTCCGTCCCTACGGCCGCACGGGGAGGTAAGGGCAAGGACAAGCCTTGCCCTTACGGGGGTTTCGGGGCGGGCGGCCGAAGGCCGCCCGCCCCGAAACCCCTCTTTTCCCCCTTCTCCCCCGCCGCGTCGGGGGAGAAGGGGGCAGGGGGATGAGGGGGCGCTAATATCCGCCAACAGGCGATTTCTGCTATTGCCGGGATAATTTGCCCGGTTACATAAGAAGCGGCTAAAAGGGTTCCTTTGGCAATGGGAAGGTCAATACTCTTGAGGAAACCGGGAAGGTCCCCCTCCAGCGAAACGCTTGTCCACCAGAAGGAAATTAGAACGACTGTTGAGGATTGCCCCCTATTCCGTAGATATTCCTACGCCCCGCAATACTATTATACCACAATATGGCGAAATATGCTGTTGATTCTCATAAAGTCGTATTACCCGGTCTTTAACAAAGTCTCACAAAGTCGTATCCCCTACCCTTGCCCGGGTGGGAGTCTGACCGTTCATTCCGAGTTTTCTTTGTTGACTGGGACTCCCTTTATCCCCCTCACCCCCCTTGCCCCCCTCTCCCCCTTGCCCTGCGGGCGGGGGAGAGGGGGGAAGAGAGGGGTTTTTGGGGCGGCGGCTTCGCCGC
>Ga0209721_1002142_pt1 | contig 13015 bp, 11 predicted proteins | sample TshhotsprinmetaG_FD_184139 | JGI IMG/M metagenome (GOLD analysis project Ga0209721, IMG submission 184139) | Hot spring microbial communities from South Africa to study Microbial Dark Matter (Phase II) - Tshipise hot spring metaG (SPAdes)... | ecosystem: Environmental > Aquatic > Thermal springs... | reverse complement strand
AGAAGGTGGTGCCGAAGGAGTTGGCTTAGCTACAATTCGATCTTTCGTAATCTCATCTGCTTTGATTCTTATTTTAGATTACCTGCTTTGGATGTTAATCTTTTAATCTAAATTCTTTGAGTGATTATCTGTATTTTTGAACAGTAAAAAATTACTGTTACTAAGAAAAAATTTTATTCTAATTCATTAACTGGAAGGCACTCATATGAAAAACATCTCTTATCAAATCAAGCAAAGAAATGAAAAAATTACCCTTCCCGAAAAATTAGGTTTTGGAGTTTACTTTACAGATCATATGTTCGAAATGGATTACTCTCCTGAGAAAGGTTGGTATAATGCTTCTATTCATCCTATTAACAATTTCTGTTTACATCCTGCAACTTCTTTTATCCATTATGGTCAATCTATTTTTGAAGGATTAAAAGCTTTCAAAACCGTTGATAATCAAATCCAGATTTTCAGACCTGATGTACATATCGAAAGAATGAATAACTCTGCAAGAAGACTTTGTATGCCAGAGCTTGACAGTGAGTTTGTTTTAGAAGCTATGAAAGAACTAATTGCAATAGACAGTGACTGGATTCCAACCAAAAGAGGCGAAGCATTATATATAAGACCATTTATGTTTGGTAAAGAACCTGTCCTTGGCGTAAGACCTTCAAGAGATTATAAGTTTATAATTATTCTCTCTCCTGTTGGTGCTTATTATCCCGAAGGGTTTGAGCCAGTAAGAATTCTTGCTCAGGATAAGTACGTAAGAACTTTCAGAAAAGGAATGGGAGAATGCAAAACTTCTGCTAATTACGCTGCAAGTTTATTAGCTGCTGAAGAAGCAAAAGAACTGGGCTTTACTCAGGTTTTATGGCTTGATGGAGTTGAACAAAAATATATTGAAGAAGTTGGTACAATGAATATTTTCATCCACTTCAAAGATGAAATAGTTACTCCCAAACTCACTGGTTCGATTTTACCAGGAGTAACAAGAAGATCGGTCATTCAAATTCTTAGCGAATGGGGCTTTAAAGTAAATGAAAGACTTGTTTCAATTCAGGAAGTGATGGATGCTTATGACAATGGAACTTTAGTAGGCGTTTTCGGAACAGGCACCGCTGCGATAATCTCTTCGATTGGATTATTAAGTTATAAAGATAAAAATATGGTGATTAACAATGGTGAAGCCGGCGAATTAGACTTAAAACTTTTCAATGAATTAACCTCGATCCATATCGGAGAAAAAGAAGACACTCATAACTGGATATTTAAAGTAGAAAAGAAAGAAATATTAGTCTGATAAAAGTTTAACTGCTTTTAAGTTAACACAAAAAATAACTTTATCAATTAAAGTCACACAGAGTTTATCGAAGTGTGACTTTTTTATTTTTAATTAACTCAAAAACATTTAACAAGAAATGAATTTTTCAAATAAGTGAAAGTGACTTTAGTATCATTATTCCAAACGAAAATGTAAAAACAGAACCTATCGTTGAAATTAAAATAATATTTCCTGCAAGTTTACCATTTGCACCCATTGCCTCAGCCATTATGAAACTCACAATAGCTGTTGGTGATGCAAAAAGAATAAATAATATTACTAAGTCATCACTTCGGAAACTTAATAAATAAGCCAAAGGAGTGAAAAGAGCAGGAATTAAAACGATTTTAATTACTGAAGAACTTATTGCTAAAGTTGGTGCTCTCTTAATCTGTTCCAAATTTAAAGACCCGCCTATACCAATTAGCGCAAGTGGTAGTGCCAAATCAGCGAGCAATTTACCAGAGTCGTAAATAGGCTTTGGTAGTTTAATACTTCCAATAGAAAAAACTAAACCAATTACCACAGCAATTATCAATGGATTAAATAAAATTTCATTAATCACTTCTTTTATTTTGAAATCAATTTCATTTCTTCTTGGTAAAGTTAGAACTATTACGGCGAGTATATTGTACAACGGTAAAATGAAAGCGAGAATTATTGATGCTTTGCCTAAAATTTCTTTTCCAAAAAGATTTGAAATTATTGCGAAGCCAATTATTGCGAAATTACTTCTAAATGCTCCTTGAATAAAAGAGCTTCTATCTCTTGAATCTTTAATAAATGGTATTGAGAAAATCCAAATCAATGCGAAGGAAACAATTGTAGAAATGTAAATGAAACTAATTAAATTTAAGTTAATAGCCTGATTAAGATTCAGGGCAGATACCTGCATAAAAATCAAAATAGGCAGTGAAATGTTAAAAGCAAATTTTGAGGTTACATTTACAAAATTTTCATTTATAAAATTTAATTTTTTAGATATGTAGCCAACAAAAATTAAAACAAATACAGGAGCAACAACGTTTAATGAAAAGAGAAAGTTTTCAATCAAGCACTGATCTTTTCTTTATTGTCTTGTGAATTAGCGTGTTCCTTCGTGTTTACTGATGATTTATTCTTATAGTCTGTTTGATAAAATCCAGAGCCATTAAATATAATCCCGGCACCAGCTCCTATAATTCTCTTTAATTCACCATTGCAGTTAGGACATACTGTTAAAGGTGCATCTTTAATTGACTGAAAGGCTTCAAATCTTGTATTACACTTCAGACATTTGTAATCATAATTTGGCATATTTCAGTTTCCTTTATATTCCTTTTAATTCACAAATTTTACATATTTTTGATGAGCAATAATACACAAAAGTTTCTATGATTATGAAAAAAATCTTATCGATGTTTTTTTTAGTTTATTTAATTTCCGGATGCATAAACTATGAACAAAAAGCATACGTTTATCCTGATGGCACCGGAAGTATAGAGATTCGATATTGGATGAAAGCTTCCGATAGTGCCTCACTTGCATCAATTTCAAGTCTGAATATCTTCAATTCAGATTCAGTAAAAAATGAATTTGATTACTCTTTCCTGAAAAATCTTGAGGTCATTTCTTATGTTGACTCAAATGATACAACCGTCAGCACTAAAATAAAGTTCGATTTTACCGGGATAGATTCACTTAATTTAATAAGAACATTTTCTCAATATCAATTTTCTCTAACAGATGGAGCTGCCGGACAAAAAGTATTTTCACAGTTTATTCCACCTATTACTTCCGGTTTTGGAATTGATTCGCAAAATTTTATTATAAGATATATTTATACTTTCCACGGAGACATAATTTCTCATAATGCAACGGCAGTTCAGAAAAGAGTTCTGATATGGGAATATAATTATTCAGAAATCGGAAGAGGAAAAACTATCTCTGTTACTTTCAAGCCATTCAAAATAAAAGAAACCCCCATCTGGATTTATGTTATAGCCGGCTTAGTTTTTATGGTAGTTATATTTTATCTGTTCAGGAAAAAACGAGACTAGATCTGCAATTGAAAGCCATCACTTCAAAATTATTATAGAAGGAATAATATGAAACAAAGAATTTTAACTTCTTTTTTGTTAGTCATAATTTTGCCAGTTTCAGTTTTTGCACAAGAATCAAAGAATGATGATAAAAATCCTTATAAATCATCCACTTTCAACGGATTAAAATTCAGATCTTTGGGACCTGCGGTTACATCTGGTAGAATTAGTGACTTTGCAGTTAATCCAAATAATATTCACGAATACTACGTGGCTGTAGCAATGGGTAATGTCTGGAAGACTACAAACTCTGGAACAACCTGGACTCCAATTTTTGATAATTACGGCTCACACTCGATCGGTTGTCTTGCAATGGATCCGCATAATCCAAACGTTCTTTATGTTGGAACAGGAGAGAACAATTCTCAAAGAAGTGTATCTTGGGGAGATGGCATTTACAGAAGTGAAGATGGAGGGAAAAGCTTTAAGAATATTGGACTTCAGAAGTCTGAGCATATTGCAAAAATTCTAATTGATCCACGGGATAATAAAGTAATCTATGTCGCCGCTCAAGGTCCGCTTTGGGGACCGGGTGGTCAAAGAGGTTTGTATAAATCCACAAATTATGGAGCAACTTGGGATTCTGTTTTATACATTAGCCCAAACACAGGAGTTACGGATGTAGTGATGGATCCACGTAATCCTGATGTTCTTTACGCAGCTTCATATCAAAGAAGAAGACACGTTTGGACATTATTAAATGGCGGACCTGAAGGTGCTATTTACAAATCAACTGATGCTGGCAAAACCTGGAATAAATTAACAAGTGGTTTACCATCCGGAGATGTTGGTAGAATAGGATTGGCAATTTCTCCTATAAATCCTGATTATATCTATGCAATAATTGAAGCTGCTGATGATGAAAGTGGTTTTTACCGTTCCACAAATCGAGGTGCGAGTTGGGAGAAAATGAGTAATTATAAAAACGTTAGTCCTCAATACTATTCTGAAATATATGCTGATCCAAAGCAGCTCGATAAAATTTATGTTATGGATACTTACTCTCATGTTACAACAGATGGCGGAAAAACTTTTACTCCGATTTCAACAAAAGGCAGACACGTTGATGATCACGCTATGTGGATCAATCCTAATAACACAAATCATTATCTGATTGGCGGAGATGGTGGAGTTTACGAAACATTCGATGGTGGAAATACTTTTCACTTTAAAGATAATCTTCCCGTTACTCAGTTCTATCGAATCAGCGTTGATAATTATGAGCCATTCTATCGTGTTATGGGTGGAACTCAGGATAACAACAGTATGATTGTTCCATCTCAAACAATTAATGAAGAAGGAATAGTCAATGCTGATTGGATTCCGCTTGTTGGTGGTGACGGTTACGAAGCATTGACTGACCCTACAAATCCAAACATTATTTATTGTCTGTGGCAATATGGTGGACTTACAAGACACGATTTGCAAAGTGGAGAAATAATGAGCATCAAACCACAGGAGAGAGCAGGCGAAGAACCTTATAGATGGAATTGGGACACTCCACTGATGATTAGTCCAAATAATCCTAATGTGATTTACACTGCTGCGAATAAAGTTTTCAAAAGCACTGATAAAGGAAATTCGTGGGAAGTTATCAGCGATGACTTAACAAGAAGAATTGATAGAAATAAACTTCCTGTTATGGGAAGAATTTGGAGTGTGGATGCAGTTGCAAAAAACGCTTCAACTTCATTTTATGGTAACATCGTTTCTTTGACAGAATCACCATTAGCAGAAGGTTTACTTTACGTCGGTACAGATGATGGTTTAATTCAAGTAACAGAAGATGGCGGTAAGAATTGGAGAAAGATAGAAAAATTTCCGGGAGTTCCTGAAACAACTTACGTTTCCTGTTTATATGCTTCTCGTTTTGATGCAAATACTGTTTATGCAACTTTTGATAATCATAAAAAGTCTGATTTCAAACCTTATATTTTGGTAAGTAAAGATAAAGGAAAATCCTGGCAGTCAATAACAGGCGACTTAAAAGAACCTTTTGTTGTTTATTCAATCATTCAAGATCATAAAAATCCTAATTTGCTTTTCATTGGAACAGAATACGGAGTTTTCTTTACAATCAACGGTGGGAAAAACTGGATTCAGTTGAAAGGTAATATTCCAACACAAGCTGTGAGAGATATTGATATTCAAAGACGAGAAAATGATTTGGCGGTTTCAACTTTTGGAAGAGGTTTATATATTCTTGATGATTATTCTCCACTTCAGCAAATCAATGAAAAAACATTGAATGAAGAAAATTACAAATTATTCGATGTTAAAGATGCAAGAATGTTCATCTACAGAAATGCTACATTCAGCGCACTTGGCTCATCTTTCTTCAAAGCAGAAAATCCACCATTCGGAGCAACCTTTACTTATTATGTCAAAGAAGCACCAAAAACTCTTAAAGAGCAACGAAAAGAAAAAGAAAAAGAATTGGTGAAAAAAGGTGAGCCGGTTTATTATCCTTCCTGGGATGATTTAAGAAAAGAAGATGACGAAGAAAAACCGTATTTGTTATTTACTATTTATGATGAGAATGATAACATTGTCAGAAAACTTAAGACCGATGTAAAATCTGGTATCAATAGAATTACTTGGGACTTAAGATATGCTTCTACAAATCCTGTAAAAAAAACTGATGAAGAAAATGCAAGTGGATATCCTGTCTTGCCCGGTAAATACAAAGTTGCAATGTCAATTAGCATTAACGGTAAATTAACTCAAGTAACTGACAAAAAAGAATTTGAAGCAAAAGTTCTTAATAATGTTACACTTCCTGCAGAAGACAGAAAAGAACTTGTTGCATTCCAGAGAAAAGTTTCTGAATTAAATAGAAATGTTAGAGCCGCAATTGAAATTTCTAGCGATTTAAAAACTAAACTTGAAACTATTAAAACGGTTCTTTTGCGAACAGAAAATGTACCTGTGAGTTTATTCGAAGAAATAAATCAGTTCCTGCTTGAGAATAAAAAAATATATCGTAAGCTTACTGGTGATGAGGTAATAGTAAACAGAAATGAACCAAGTTATCCAAGCATATCAGACAGACTTGGTGAAGTGATATATGGAATGTGGCAAACAAGTTCAGCCCCTACAAAAGCATACAAAGATAATTATAAGATAGCATCAGAAGAATTTAAAGCTATTGCTCAATCACTTAAAAAATTGAATGATGTTGATATGAAAAAACTTGAGAGTGAACTTGATAGATTAAATGCTCCCTGGACTCCTGGCAGAACATTAAAATTAGATTAATTATTAAATAAAAGGCGATAAAATTTCGATAATTTTTATAATTATTTTTTTTATTCAAAAGAGGATAAGTTTCAATGAAGAACAAAGAAAACGGCATTTCTGAAAATGGCACAATTTTTTTCACGGATAAAGAAGATTATTCTACCTTCTCAATTTCTAATCAATTTAAAGAGCATTTAGAGTTTAGTTTAGTTAAAGATAAAATAACTGTAACTAAAGATGATGCTTATTATGCGCTTTCACTCGCGGTGAGAGATAGATTGGTCAGACGCTGGTTGAGAACTCAAAGAGAAGCATTTAATCAGGACACAAAACGAGTTTATTATCTTTCTCTTGAATATTTAATGGGAAGACTTCTCGGGAATTATTTAATTAATTATGATTTCTACGATCAGTGTAAAGAAATTTTAGAAGAAGAAGGATATGACTTGGAAGAAATTAAAGAATATGAATATGATATGGGATTGGGTAATGGAGGCTTAGGTCGTTTGGCAGCCTGCTATTTAGATTCTATGGCAACATTGGATTTGCCTGCATTTGGTTACGGAATCAGATATGAATATGGAATTTTTAATCAGGCTATTGAAAACGGTTATCAGGTTGAGTATGCTGATGATTGGTTAAAGAATGGTAATCCATGGGATATTCTGAGAAGAAATCTTCAGTACAGAGTTAAGTTTTATGGACGTGTTGAAAAGAAGACTTATCCTGATGGATCTTTCTGCTTCGATTGGGTTGATACTGAAGATGTGTTGGCTGTTGCTTATGACGTTCCGGTTCCGGGATATAAGACCAAGACTGTGAATAATCTCAGACTTTGGCAGGCAAAAGCTCATACAGATTTTGAGTTTCAGGATTTTAATAAGGGTAATTACGTAGAATCAGTAGCGAAGAAAAATGATTCTGAAGTAATTTCTAAAGTTTTATATCCAAACGATACTTATGTTGAGGGTAAATTTCTAAGATTAAAACAGCAGTACTTTTTCGTTTCAGCAACTTTGCAAGACATTATAAGAAAATATAAAATCAATCATAAAAACTTTAACGATTTTGCTGATAAAATTTGTATTCAGTTAAATGATACTCATCCTGTAATAGCAATTCCTGAATTAATGAGAATTTTAATTGATCAGGAAAAAATGAGTTGGGAAAAAGCATGGAGCATAACCACAAAAACTTTTGCATATACAAATCATACAGTTGTTCCCGAAGCCCTTGAAGAATGGAGCGAGAAAATTTTCGGTGAACTTTTACCCCGTCATCTTCAGATAGTTTATGAAATAAACAGAAGATTTCTTGAAGAAGTTAAAAAGAAATATTCAACTGATGAAAATATTCTTGCAAAACTTTCTATAATTTCGCCCGGGGATGATAAGAGAGTTCGTATGGCAAATCTTGCAATCGTTGGTTCATTTGCCGTAAATGGTGTTGCAGAACTTCATACAAAAATTTTGAAAGAAAGAATCTTCCCGGATTTCAATAAAATTTATCCGAAAAAATTTATTTGCATTACAAATGGCATTACTCCACGAAGATGGTTGAGATATGCTAATCCAAAACTCTCTCAACTAATTACTTCAAAAATTGGGGATGAATGGATTAAAGATTTAACTCATATCAAGGAAATTGAGAAGTTTGTGAATGATGAAGATTTCAAAAAACAATGGCGCGAAATAAAAACACAAAACAAAAAAGCACTTATTGAATTAATTGAAAGAGAAAATAAAGTTAAGATAAATCCCAAGTCAATTTTCGACGTTCAGGTTAAAAGATTTCACGAATATAAAAGACAACTTCTGAACGTATTACACGTTATAACATTATACAATCGAATCAAAGAAAACCCAAAAGCAAAAATAGTTCCACGAACAGTTATCTTTGGCGGAAAATCTGCGCCGGCATATTATCAGGCAAAAATGGTTATTAAACTTATAAATTCTGTCGCCGATGTTGTGAATAACGATCCGGACATTGGAGATAAACTAAAAGTAGTTTTCTTAAAAAATTATTCAGTTTCATTAGCGGAAAAAATTATTCCTGCAGCTGACTTATCTGAACAAATCTCTGTTGCTGGATTAGAAGCGAGTGGAACAGGAAATATGAAATTTGCACTAAACGGAGCACTAACAATCGGAACTATGGACGGGGCTAACGTTGAAATTTGTGAAGAAGTTGGTGAAGAGAACATTTTCATTTTTGGATTAAAAGCTGAAGAAGTTGTTGAACTTAAAGCAAAAGGTTATGATCCGAAAAAATATTATTATGAAAATCTTGAGCTTCGAAAAGTGATTGATATGATTTACCTGAATTATTTCAATCCAAAAGAGCCGGGAATTTTCAATGATATGATTTATGGACTTCTGAATGTAGATTATTACTGCACGTTGGCTGATTATCAATCATATATTGAATGTCAGGAAAAAGTTGCAAAAGAGTGGCAGGACAAAGACTCATGGACTGTCAAATCAATTCTTAATGTTGCTCGTGTTTCTAAATTTTCTTCTGATCGTGCTGTAAAAGAATACGCAGAAAAAATCTGGAAAGTTAAACCTTTAATTAATAATTCTTTTCATTAAAATCAGGGAGAGTTAATGTCTTACCAAATTCATCCTCATGTTAAAATTGGTCACATACATTTGACTGTTTCTGATTTGGAAAAATCACTCGCTTTTTACAGAGATATACTTGGTTTTAATGTTACTGCAACTTTTAATAATTCAGCGGTATTTCTTTCATCAGGGAATTATCATCATCATATTGCGATAAACACTTGGGCTGGCAAGGGAGCTCCTGCACCTCCGAAAGGCACGACAGGCTTATATCATTTTGCAATTCTTTATCCAAACAGAAGAGAATTGGCAAAAATTTTCAAACGAATCTGGGAATTGAATTATCCAATTCAGGGTGCTTCTGATCACGGTGTATCTGAATCAATTTATTTGAAAGATCCAGATGGTAATGGAGTTGAGTTATATGCTGATAAAATGCCCGAGTACTGGCCTAAAGATGATAATGGCAATGTCATTATGTACACAAAATCTTTAGATGTAAATAGTTTATTATCAGAGTTGGAGTAATATGTTAAACTCGCTTAGAAAACTTTTATTTAATGAAGATAAAGATGAAAATAGAAATTCTTCCTCAGATAAATCTGCAAGTAAAGAGCATAAGTTAGAAATAGCAACCTGTGCATTATTCATTGAGTTGGCTAAAGCTGACGGAGATTTTTCAGCGCAAGAACGAGATTTTATTATAGAAATGATGAGAAGATGTTTTAATCTTGATGAATTAGAAGTGAAAATAATTTTTGAAGTTGCTGAGCAGAATGTGGATAAAAGCATTAGTATATATGAATTTACAAGTGAACTTAATAATCACTTCAATCAAACAGAGAAAGAGTCAATCATAAAAAATCTTTGGAGATTGATCTATACAGATAAAAAATTAAATGCTTACGAAGACAGTTTGATCAAGAAAATTGGTATGACAATGAATCTTGAACACAAACAAATCATTGACCTTAAACTCTCAGTAAAAAGAGAATTGAATATAGATTAACTTTTATTCAATTCTTTTTTTATAGTATCAATAATCTCATCACTGAGCGGATCGGTTGCACTAGGAAATCTTTTAACAATTTTTCCATTCTTTCCAATTAGAAATTTTTCAAAATTCCATCTGATGTCAGACTTGCCTGTTACAAGATTGTCAGTAAGTACTTTGTATAGAGGGGACTTATTATTTCCATTCACATCAATTTTATCGAATAGTCTGAAAGTCACATTGAATTTTGATGAGCAAAAGTTTTTAATTTCTTCATTTGTCCCGGGTTCCTGATTACCAAACTGATTGCATGGGAAAGCCAAAATTTCAAATCCTTTGTCCTTATAAGTTTCATATAAATCCTGTAAACCTGCATATTGTTTTGTATAACCGCAGTAACTTGCTACATTAACAATCAATAAAACTTTGTCTTTGTAATCGGAGAGATTTACTTTTTTACCTTCAATATCTGTAACTGTTATGTTAAGAATGTTATCCACTTTATTATCTCCATTTTTATTTTGTGAGAAAGAACCTGTTGAATAAAATATCAAAATAGCTAATAAAACATATACTGATTTCATACTATCCTCTTTTTGAATAGTATAACTCCGCTTTGAAAAATTTGGTTCATTTATTATTGAAGAAATATTCTTTCAAATCTATTATCAAGCAGGATGAACCATTTATTCCTGTTTTTCTTATCAGATAAAATAGCTTCATTCCTATAAACTGACCGAGAATGAAACTTAATAAGTTTATTAAAACAGAAAATATGGAAAAATCAATTCCGAATTGAAATCGGAATAATATTATCAGTAATACAGGAATATGTATTGTAGTAAACCATTCCATAGATTTCGGTTTAGTGTTAGCTCGCCAATATCCGAACGGTACGTTGATGAAAAATACAATTAAAGCGAGCGCTAATGTTTTTACTTCCAAAGGCATAAATTTCCGAATATTTTAACACAATATAGTATAACTTTTTTAAATACTACTCTGAATGCTTATTTTTGAGCCCGTTAAAAACAATTAAAGGAAAAGATGAGATTATCAAAAACTTTTGTTCCAACTTTGAAGGAAATTCCAAGTGAAGCAGTAGTTCCAAGCCACATATTAATGCTGAGAACCGGATTGGTCAGAATGCTCTCTGCCGGAATTTATTCTTTTCTTCCATTAGGTTATAGAATTATTAAAAAAGTCTGTGATATTGTTCGACAAGAAATGGATGCAATTGGCGGTCAGGAATTTCACTTACCTGCACTTAATCCAAAAGAAGTTTGGGAAGAAACAGGTAGAGTAGAAGCTTTCGGAGACATACTTTTTCATATTAAAAACAGAGAGTATGTCTTAGCTCCAACTCACGAGGAGATAATGACTTTTCACGCAAGAAATGTTGTGAAGTCCTATAAAGATATGCCACAAATTTGGTATCAGATTCAAACAAAGTTCAGAAATGAACCAAGACCAAGAAGCGGAGTTATAAGAGGAAGACAATTCTTAATGAAGGATTCTTACTCTTTCGATATAAGTTGGGAAGACCTTGATAAATCATATATGTTACACGATCAGGCTTACAGAAAAATATTTTCTCGTTGTGGATTAAAATTTTTCGTTGTTGGTGCTTCAAGCGGTGCGATGGGAGGTACAGGGTCGGAAGAGTTCATGGTTAAATCGGAAGCTGGTGAGGATACTGTTGCATATTGTCAATCGTGCGGATATGCTGCAAATGTTGAAGTGGCAACTTCAAAAGTTCTCTCGTTGGATAGAGAAAATGAATCAAAAGAAGTATATGAAATCCATACACCAAATGTGAAAAGTATTGACGAGCTTTGTGAATTCTTAAAAATCGAAGAACAGTTTTGTGCAAAATCCAGAATTTATATTTCAAACAATCAACCCATTCTTGTTTTGATGCAAGGTAATGATGAAGTGAATGAAACAAAACTAGAGAAAGCTGTCGGTGCAAAAATTCGACCAGCTCATCCTGATGAGCTAATAGATATTACCGGCGCTGATGCTGGTTCAATTGGTCCGATTGGTTTCAATGGAAGAATTATATCTGATATAAGATTAAAAGATCGAAACAATCTTTTCAGTGGTGCGAACAAAAATGATTATCATATCGGTGGGATTGATTTTATTCGTGATGTGAAAAATATCGAGTATGCGGATTTGAGAATAGTTCAGTCTGGTGAAACTTGTCCTAACTGTGATTCCAGACTTGAAGTTTTTCCAGCTATCGAGCTTGGACATATTTTTAAGTTAGGCACAAAATATTCCGAATCAATGAAAGCTTTCTTTCTTGATGATAAAGGCAAGGAACACCCAATTATTATGGGAAGTTATGGAATTGGAATAGAGAGAGTTGTTGCTTGTTTTATTGAGCAGAATCACGATACAAAAGGAATTGTATGGAATAAAGCATTAGCTCCGTTTTATATACATTTAATTTCAATCAATCCAAAAAATGAAAATGTAAAAGCTACTGCTGATCAAATTTATGACAAGTTTAAAGAAGAAGGAATTGAAGTCCTTTATGATGACAGAGATGCTTCTCCGGGATTTAAGTTTAATGATGCTGATTTACTTGGAATGCCAATTCAGGTTATCGTGGGAGATAAAAAATTAAAAGATAATCTTGTTGAATGCAAGCTCAGAAAGTCAGGAGATAGGTTTGACATTCCAATGAGCGAACTTCAAATCAAAATAAAAAAATTACTTGACTCACTCGAATAAATAATTATTTGTTTTATTTATTAAAAGCAGGAGCAAAGAACACATTTTGCAAATAGGTTTTTTATAGTTGTCAGTTCTA
>Ga0209721_1002138_pt1 | contig 13050 bp, 10 predicted proteins | sample TshhotsprinmetaG_FD_184139 | JGI IMG/M metagenome (GOLD analysis project Ga0209721, IMG submission 184139) | Hot spring microbial communities from South Africa to study Microbial Dark Matter (Phase II) - Tshipise hot spring metaG (SPAdes)... | ecosystem: Environmental > Aquatic > Thermal springs... | reverse complement strand
GTTCCATAAGTTTTCAATAATAGTTTTTTTATAACCTTTTTTAAGACAACCTCTTATAAATTTTTCTTTTTCTTTTTTCATCAGTTCTTTTTTCTTTTTTCCCATTGCCATTCTTAGGTTATCTGCTTCACTCATTGAATAGCCAGCTAATTTATGAGCAATTTCCATTACTTGTTCTTGATAAACTAGTACTCCATAAGTTTCTTCAAGAATCGGTTTTAAATCTTGATGTAAATATTTAATTTTTTTTGGATTTTTTTTACCTTCTAAAAACATTGGAATCAGATCCATTGGTCCTGGCCTATATAATGCTACCATAGCCGAGATATCAGATATTTTATTTGGTTTAATTTCTTTAGCTAAATGCTTCATTCCTCCTGACTCTAATTGAAACACGCCAATTGTATTCCCTTCAGAGATTAACTGATAAGTTTTTTTATTATTCAAAGGTACTTGATGAATATCTATTTTTTTACCTGTATTGCTATAAACATAGCTTAACGCATCTTCAATAATAGTTAAATTTCTTAAACCTAAAAAATCAACCTTTAACAAACCAATGGCATTTTGATTAGAAACTGCATTTAAATCTAAACAATACATATCATATTGAGTAATAATTTTTCCTTCTTTTGCATCTCTTTGTAAGGGTACATATTCAGTTAATGATTTATCAGCAATTACCACTCCTGCGGCATGAACTGAAACATGTCGAGGTAAACCTTCAAGTTTTCTAGCGATATCTAAAACCTTTTTAGTTTCGATTTCTGTCTGATAAGCAAACTTTAATGGTGCTGATTCTTCCAAAGCCATAGCAATCGTCATCGGAAAACCTTGTTTTCCATAAGGTATCATCTTAGCAATTCGATCACCTTGACTATAAGATAAACCTAAAGCTCGAGCAACATCTCTAACTGCTAATCTTGCCTCCATTGTTCCAAAAGTAATAATTTGAGCCACTTTATCCTCACCATATTTTTTAGAAACATACTCTATAACTTCATCACGCCGAATATCAGCAAAATCAATATCAATATCAGGTGGAGTTGGTCTTTCTGGATTTAAAAATCTTTCAAATGGTAAATTATAATCTAATGGATTAAGATCAGTAATTCCTAAAATATAAGCTGCCAAACTTCCAGCTACTGATCCTCGACCAGGACCGACCGCAATACCCTTTTTTTTTGCCCAGTTAACAAAATCAGCAACGATTAAAAAATATGCTGAATAATCTTTTTTAATAATGATATTTAACTCATAATTAATTCTTTCTTCAATGATTTCTTTAGAATAGTCAGTAACCCGACCTTTTTTTTCATTAACCAAGTATCTTAAATATGTATCAATAGTAAAGTTTTCTGGAGTTTTAAAAACAGGTAAAATCCACTTACCAACCGGTATTTCCAAATTACATTTATCAGCAATCCTTAAAGTATTATCAATTACATCAGGCAAGTCAATAAACTGTCCTTTCATTTCAGCTATTGATTTAAAATAAAAATCAGGAATATTAATCATTGATATTGGTCGATCTTTTTCCAAAATCGTCCTTTGAGTCTGAATACATAAAAGTATCTCTTGAGCATAAGCATCGTCTGGATTTAGATAATGAACATCATTGGTAGCAACAATAGGAATAGCATATTTCCTTGATAGTTTAATAATTTCTTCATTAACATTATCTAACTCTGGAGATTTTGGATGTCTTTGAATTTCTAGATAAAAGTCGTCTTGAAAAATTTCTAAATATTTTTTTATTAAGTTTTCTGCTTCGTTTAACTGATTATTTAAAATGGCATTGGCAATTTCTCCGTTTAAACAACCTGACAAAATAATTAATCCTTGATGATACTTTTCTAAAAGTTCAAAATCAATTCTTGGTTTATAATAATATCCTTCTAAATATGAATCAGTAACTAATTTTAAAAGATTTTTATATCCTTGATAGTCTTTACATAAAATTGTTAAATGATAGTTGTCTCTTTCATTATTATTTTTATTAAATCTTGATTTTTTTGCTTTATAGGCTTCAACACCAATAATTGGCTTTATTCCTTGCTCTTTAGCTTTAATATAAAATTTAAAAGCACCATATAAAGCACCGTGATCAGTTAAAGCTAGTGCTGGCATATTCTCTGATTTAGCTTTAACAATTAATTCATCAATTTTTGCCAATCCATCAAGAAGTGAGTATCCAGAATGAACATGAAGGTGAACAAATGACATAGTTATATAATTTTAAAAAATAGACATTTTTTCAATATCTGTTTTTTAGCTAATAACTCATATTTGTTATCAATCTTTTTTAATTTTATCTTTTTTTTATATTTTTTTTCTAGAATTTTTTTAATAAACCAATCAGTTAATTCTGGATTTTTTGGCAAAATTGGACCGTGTAAATAAGTACCAATTGAGTTTTTAAAAATTACTCCTTCAGTTTTATCTTGACCGTTATTACCAAAACCTTTAATAACTTGAGCAAATGATTGAAGATCTTTTCCTAAATAAGTTCTTCCTCCATGATTCTCAAAACCAACAACTATTTTATTAGATAAAAAATAAGGTTTTATAATAATATCTCCAATTAATCTTGGATAATTAAAACCAGGATTTTCTGTATAAATATCAAAAATTTTTAAGCCGTCAATTACTGTTCCATCAGCTGCTTTGTAATAATTACCTAAAAACTGATAAGCACCACAAACATAAAGCCCAGGAATCCCTTGATAAATTAACTCTTTCAAAACCTCTCCCTTTTTTTTAAATAAATCTTTATTAACGATCTCTTGCTGTTTATCTTGAGCGCCGCCCATAAAAACAAAGTCAAGATTTTTTAAAAGTTGATAGCTATCATTTACTGAAATTTTTATTAATTTACTTTTTAAACCCCTTTTTTTTAACCGGTATAATAGAGCAATAATATTACCTCTATCTCCATAAGTATTCATTAAGTTATGATATAACCAACCAATATTAATTATACTTTTACTCATATTAATTTTTTACCAGTTAAAATCTTTCTAATTTCAAGCATCGCTGAATAGGTTGATATAACATATATAGTCTCTTTTTTTTTAGTTAATTTTATTAACTGATTAAGAGCATTTTTTAAGCTTTCAACAGGAATAATATTTTTTTTTATTTTTTCATCTTCATAAATTAATCTAATTACCATATCATATAATCGATCACCTGAAACAAATACTTTTTTTAAATTATTAAATAAATCCTTAAAATTTATATCCCAAATCCATGAAATATCTTTTCCATCGGGAATTCGGTTGTTTAAAACAATAAAAAAATTTTCTTTTTTATTTTTTAATAAACTTTTAATTGTTTTTATTGTTTGATTAAAACCAGCCGGATTTTTTGTTAAAAAAATATAAAAATATCTATTTTGATAATAAATTTTTTCCTGACGACCAAAGGCTGGTTTAAATTTTTTTAAAATCTCATTAATCTTTTCATCTTTAATGTTAGGATATAAATATTTAATTAGTGATATTACTGCATTAGTATTGTAGACATTATAAATACCTTTTAAAGGATAAAAAATATTAATTTTTTGATAAATAAAGTCTTTTTTAAAACCGCATTTTTGACAATAATAATCACCTAAATGAGAATAAGAAATTTTTCTATAGTTTAAAATCTCACTACATTCAGGGCAAAAAATAAAATCAACATCGTCAGTTAATTTTTTTGAATACTTTAAATATTTTTTATCAATGCTAAAAAAAATTTTTTTATTATCGAGTTTTTTTGTTTGATAATAAAGATTAGGATCATCGCTATTAACAACTAAAACTGGTTTATGAGAACTATTTTTTAAAGTTTCAAACCATCTTAAAGCAATAGTATTAACCTCGCCATATCTGTCTAATTGGTCCCGAAAAAGACATAAAATTATTATTGCTTCTGGTCTTATCTCTTGATAAACTAAAGGAAAAGAAAACTCATCAATTTCAAAAATCGCATAGTCATAGTTTAAATAGCCTTTTAAATTGATATTTTTCAAAATTGCTGATAAAATCCCATTCAACAAATTAGCGCCTTCTTGATTATAAAAGAGTTTAAAGCCTAAATTTTTTAAAATATCAGCTAATAATAAAGTTGTGGTTGTTTTTCCATTAGTGCCGATAACAAAGATTATTTTTAAATTAGGATTTCTTTTTAAAATTTTTTGGATAATTTTTTTGTCAAAATATAAAGTTAAATGACCAGGCCAAGTCGAACCAGAACCAATATTAAAAAATTTTGAAATAAAAAATAAAGTTTTTGCTAACAATATATTAAAGAAAAATAACATGAAGATAATTTTACATACTTTTTAAAATTTTAATTCTTTCTTCAATCGGTGGATGAGTGGAAAAAAGATTTAAAAACCAATTAGCATTTTTTTTATTAGAATTTAAAGGATTAGAAATAAATAGATGAGAAACTGCTGGAGAAATATTATCTAATTTTGAGTGTTGAGAAATCTTTTCTAATGCATCAGCTAAACCATTAGGATTTCTTGTGATTAAAACTCCACTGGCATCAGCCAAATACTCTCTCTTTCTCGAAATTGCTAGTTGAATTAGAGTAGCTAGAACAGGAGTAATTATCAAAGCTAAAATAACTAACACTCCCAAAACTGGATTTCTTCCCCTGTTATTACTATTACTTCTCCAATAAAAACTTCTTAAGAACCAATCAGAGATAATAACAATTGAACCAACTAAAACAGCAATAATTGATGATAAAAGAATATCGTAATTTTTAATATGAGCAAGCTCATGAGCAATTACTCCTTCAATATCAGATCGATCTAATTTTTCCAAAAGTCCTGTAGTAACACAAATAACTGCGTGTTTCGGATCTCTACCTGTGGCAAAAGCATTCATAGATGGACTATTAATAACATAAAGTTTTGGCATTGGCAACCCTGAGGCAATCGATAGATTTTCTGCAGTAGTATAAAAATCATAGTGTTTTTTTCTATTTGCTGGTTTAGCTCCAGTGGTTAATAAAACAATTTTATCTGAATAAAAATAACTACCAACTGTTGATAAAGTAGAGATAATCAATCCCATTATCAAATATGAATTTCCAGCATTAAAGTACTTACCGATTAAATAAAAAAAGCCCGTAAAAATAATAACAAAAACTAACATTATAAAAAGTGTCTTATTTTTATTTTTAGATATTAAAGAATAAGGAGACATGTTAATAAATTTAAAATTTTAACTCAACTTTCTCTCTCTCTTTTTCATTAGCAATAAAAAAATCAAACTTTTTAAAACCAAAAATATTAGCAATTAAATTAGTAGGAAACATCTCAACTTTAGTATTAAAATCTAAAACATTAGTATTATAAAACTGTCTTGAGTAGGCAACCTTGTCCTCAGTATCTTCTAACTGTCTTTGTAAATCTCTAAAATTCTCGCTGGCTTGAAGCTGAGGATAGGCTTCAGCCACAGCAAACAATGATTTTAAAGCATTAATCAACATATCATTAGCTCTGGCTTTTTCTTCTAAAGAACCGGCGTTCATTAAAGCAGTTCTTGCTTTGGTAACTTGAGTAAAAACCTCTTTTTCATGTTTTGCATAGCCTTTAACAGTCTCAACTAAATTAGGAATTAAATCAGCTCGCCTTTTCAGTTGGACATCAATCCCTGATAAAGCCTCATGAATTCTAGTTTTTAAAATAATAAAACCATTATATTGAGCAATTAAATATAAAACTAATATGATTAAAATACCAAGTCCTATATACATATTTTTTAATCTTAATTTGTAATTAAAAAATTATAATCAATTATCAAGATAAAGTCAAAAAAAATTTTTATAATTTTTATATTCGTTATAATTATTATAACCATTATAATCTTTATGTTATAATTAATAAAAAAATTGGAGTCATAGCTCAATTGGCCAGAGCGCTTCCCTGTCACGGAAGAGGTTGCGGGTTCAAGTCCCGTTGGCTCCGCTAAAATGAAAAAAAATCAAAAAAAATCCTATTACAAAACCATTAATTATCAAAATCTTTTATTGCTTTTAATTAAAGAAAAATACTTTAGTTTAATTTTAGGATTAGCTATTTTTTATTTTATTTCTTTTTATTCATATAATTTTATCGTTAATAATAGTTTTTTTCCTAAAATTTCTTTTTTTGTAAAAACCAATAAAAAAAATTTTGTTCAAAATGTTCAAAAACAAAAAAATAATAACCATCAAAGGATTTACACTGTTAAAGAAGGAGATGATCTCTGGCATATTGCCGAAAAGTTTTATGGATCAGGTTATAATGCTTACGATATCTCAACCACTAATGATCTTGATCCTTTACTACCATTAAAAGCTGGTCAAAAACTAATTATTCCCAAAATTACTCCTAAAACACCAACTACTGGAGAAATTGCCTCTGGAATCTTTGTTATTAAAACTAACTTATCAAATCAAGAAAAATATATAGTTCAACCAGGTGATTCTTTATCTCTAATTGCCCAAAAGGTTTATGGAGATTTATATGCTTGGCCAAAAATTCTTCAGGCTAACAATTTACAAAATCCTGATCAAATAGAAGTTGGTATGATCTTAAATATTCCTAGATAATTCAGTTATAATATTATAATAATTAAATCGACTATAACTGTTATATAATTTCTTAAAACGATGGTAGTTTTGTTATAAACTTTAAAATTTACTCAATAAATTTGCGAGATTAGTTAAGCGGTTTAACGCTACCTTCCCAAGGTAGAGAGACGGGTTCGATTCCCGTATCTCGCTCAAGATGAAAATTTTATAGGCAAAGATAAAGTTATGGATTCAAATTCCATCTAGTACTCTTGCTGAGATAGCTCAATTGGCAGAGCAACGGTATCGTAAACCGTCGGTTCCGGGTTCAAGTCCCGGTCTCAGCTCCTAAGATGAAAAGATCAGATTATATTAAAAGTCAAAACTATAAAAAAAAGTTTTATCAACTAATTTTTATTTTATTTTTATTTATTTTATTTATCTATTTTATCGGTTTTAATTTATTAATAAACCTTTCCTTATTTATCTCAAACATCTCTAAAAAAAACTCTCAAGAAGTATCAACTTTTGACAACAATTTTTTTGCTAGTATTTCCATAGATAATTTTTTATCAGCTACTAACAGCGCTGAACTTCTTATTTCTGGCACAGTTACTAACTACGAAAAAATCAACATTTATCTAAATAATGAAAAAATTAAAACTATTAATGTCGGTAAAAGCGGTTATTTTTCTGAGATTATTAGTGATCTAAAATTAGGTAATAACAGTTTTTATATTGAAGCTTTAACTGAAGATAACAAATATCGCAAAAAAACAAGAACTTATTCAGTTTATTATAAAAAAGACAAACCAAGGTTAGAAATTACCGATCCAAAAGACAACTCTGTAATTAATAATAATGAAGTTCTTATAAAAGGAACTACTGATAAAGAGGTTTTTGTTCAAATAAACAATTCTCCGATTGTTGTTGATTACCAAGGAAGTTTTCAAACAACAATTAGGCTTCAAGAAGGAGAAAATACAATTAATATTAAAGCTACAGATATTGCTGGAAATATTGAAGAAAAAGAAATCAAGATTACCTATCAAAAAGACTGGTAAAAAATAAAAATAAGATAAATGGATGAAAAAAAACATTATCAAACAAAGAAACAAAAATTAAAAATAAAAGAATAATTCTTGATTTTTTAAATTTTTTCCAAAAAAAATAAAGCAAATTTAAGTAACCTATTAACCCTAATAATCCTGCTGCTATGAGTATTGTTAAATATGATGAACTAAAACCAGCTCCAGCATTTGAATAAAATTCATTCTTTATATATCTAATTCGATTATAACCATAACCAAAAACTGGTTTTTTAGAAAAAAAGTTAATGGCTTTTTTATAATCATCTAATCGTGCTTTAATTGTATAAACTCTTAATAACTTTCCGCCTTCACCTAATGGTCGGGGAATAAAAATCAATATAAAAACAAAAATTAAGATTTGAGATAAAATTAAAAAATACTTTTTATTAAAAAATAATAAATAAAAAATTGCCAAAAAAAATCCTAGGTAAATATTTCTTGAATAACTAAAAATTAAAAATAATAAATAAATTAGTTTAATAAATAAATTATTATTAAGAAAAAAAACTAATCCATAAATTGATCCAGCAATAACAGTATCAAAAAAAACTCCAAAAGTTCTTTGCCAATGAGGATCCCAACCTAAATACATTAAATTTCTTAAATTAGGATATAAGAAATATTGAATTAAAGTGGAAATAACTGTTAGATAAACAAAAATCTTTAAAGAGTTTTTTATAACCGCTAAATTATTTTTATTCTTTAACCAAAAATATAAACTAAAAAAATAACTAAAATACAAAATTAGTCTTAAAAAATAAAAAAAACCAATTAAGTTTTGAAATTTGTTAAACTGTCTAATCTCTATAAATAGAGAAATTAATAAAACGAATAAAAAAAATAAAACTGGTTTAAACTGTTGACAAATTTTCTTACCAATCAATTTTATTTTTTCTATATTTGTTATATAAAATACTAAAGAAAATAATGCCAATGAAATCTCATATAAATAAAAATTAACTTGTTTTTCAAATAAACTGACTCTTAATAACTGACCAAAAGAAAAAAGAAAAAAACTAATATACAGTAAAAATTTCATATCTTTTTATTTTCTAAATATAGTTTTCCTCTGGTCAAAAATGAATAAAAACTCATTAAAAACGAGTAAACAAATCCTTCAACTCCATCTAAAAATCCCAGTAAAATAAAATAAGTATAAAAAAACTTTAAAAATGGATAATAAATAATTTGAAAAATATTAGCTTTTTTATTTTTTAATTTTAACTCTAAAGCTCTTAAACTTGAATAATAATTAACTTTATTAATAAATTCTTTAAGAGTTTGATGTGGATAATGATTAATAAAATTTTTTAATTGACTGATTTTAAAATTTGAATTTTTAATTTTTAACTCTTCGTGAACTAATCCTTGGAAAACACAAACTTCTTTTTTAAATAATCTGATAAATCCTTTTTTTCTTGCTTTGAAAATTTCTCCATATTTCATTTCTTTATTCCAAAAAAAATCTCGTCTTTTTAAATAATATCCATCAACTAATTTATCAGGATTGTCAAAAAGGATTTTAATCTCATCTTTTAACTCTTGAGTTAACTCTTCATCAGCATCTATTGATAATATCCATTGATAACGAGTTTGTTTGATGGCAAAGTTTTTTTGATCAGCAAAGTTATTATTTAATCTTCTTTTTATAATCTTAATATCGATCTTTTTATTTTTATTTATCAAACTTTTAATTTTATCAATAGTTTTATCATCAGAATAATCATCAATAATAATTATCTGGTCGCAAAATAATAAAGATTTTAAACATCTTTCAATATTTCTTTCTTCATTTTTTGTCAAAACAATTGCTGATATCTTCATATTATTAATATAATTTTATAATTTTTTTAATGTATTTTTTCCAAGAAAACTTTTTTACTAATTTTTTTATCATATAATTATTTGGTTTAATCTCTAAATTTTTTGCTAATTTAATAAAATCGTCTTCACTATTAGCTAAGTTAACATAGTCTTTTAATTCAGGAATAACGGCTGTTTTCAAACCAACTACCGGGCAGCCTAAAACTAAAGCTTCAATTATAGGAAAATTAAAACTTTCATAATATGACGCAGTTAACAAACAATAACTTTGATAATACCACTTAAATAGATTATCTCTTAAAACCTCATTGTTTATAATTTTTAATTTAAATTTTTTAAATTTTTTATCTTTAATAATTTTTTTATAAGCTTTTTTAATGAAGTCTAAATTTTTTATCTTTTGATTTTGCGCCACTACTAAAAAATATTTTTTTCTTTTCCACCTAGTTTTAACTTGACTTTTAAAATCTAAAACATCATCAGGAATACCAAATAAATTAATTACTATTTTATTTTTTAAATCTTTATTAATTTTTAATAACTCATTTTTTACTTTTAATGAAGAAACAACAATTTTATCTGATCTTTTAATCATCTGATTTAGTTGACTAGTTAACTTCTCTAATAATTTTTTTTCATATAATTTTGGAAAAAAATAATAGGATAATCCATGACAAAAACCAATAACCTTAACAGAAGTATAGAAAGGAATGGCTTGATTTAAAGCTAAAAAAACCTGTTTTTTATTAAAAAATTCTTTAATTGATAATTGGATTTTTAACCAACCAATATTTAAAAAATTAATTTTATTTAATCGATAAATAAAGTATTGATTATTTTTATCATAGTTTAAGAGATTGTTAATTAAATTTTCTGAAAAAATTTTATTACCAGTGATATTTTTGGAGTTTAGGCTACCAGCATCAAGAGAAATTTTTTTAATCTGACCTTTCTTTTCAAATAATATTTTTTTAACAATTAAAAAAATAATTAATAAATTAATAACCTCACCAACCAAAGATATCCAAGCCGAAGCATAATAGTTAAAAACTGGAATTAATAAATAATTGAAAACAAAGTTATAGATTAATTGAAATAAAAATAAATAAATAATCGATCTTTCTTTATTAAAAGCATAGATGACATTAATACCAATTGAAATTAATAAAATTAATGGTAGATTAAAAATAATAATTTTTAAAATTGGTAGAGCTAACTGATAATCTTTTTTTAATAATAAAAATACTATCTCACCAAAAAAGAAAAAAAATAAACTAGTTGATAAACCAATTATTAATAAAAGAAAAAAATCTTTTTTTACTTTTAATTTAATTAGATCAATCTGGTTATTTCTTTTTAAATAGGAAAATAAAGGAATTGAAGAAAGATTATAAGCAGTAACAAAAAACATTAATCCATCTAAAAACTTATAAGCAGAAGAATATATTCCAACCTCATAACTGCCTTTTAAAAAATTTAAAAGAAAAACGTCTGTTTTTGAATACCAACCAGCAAAAAGATTAATTAATAAAAAAATTACTGATCCTTTAATAATCGACAATAGAGAATTGATATTAAACAAAATTTTAAAATTAATCACATTTTTTTTTAATAAATAGAGATTAACTCCAAAATAACTAAGATAAATAAAAAATAATCCATAAAATAATTGATTAATAGTTTTTGTTAACAAAACTATTATTATCGAACTAATTACTAAAAAAGTTTGAAATATTAAATTAATCAGTCCTTGTAAATAGCTCTTTTGCCTAATTGACGATAAAATCAAATAACTACCAGATAGACTATTGGAAAGATAGACAATAGAAATTAAAAAAATTGCTAATTTAATTTTATTCGAATAAGGAAAAACTAAAGCCATTATATTGCTAATAAAAAAAGCTCCTAATCCCAAAAAAAATCTTAAAGAAATCAGTTGATTAAGATTTCTCTCCTCTTGATTAAGTTTTGCTAGACCATAAGTTGTGGTTCCAAAATCAAGTAGTGGCAAAAATAAACTAATATGACTCCAAACTAAAGTATAAATCCCATAAATATCAGGCTTAAAAGTTCTCGTTAATACTAAAAATAAAACAAAAGCTAACAATTTATTAATTACTGAAAATAGATTTAAACTAAAAAAATTAAGATAAAAACTTCTTTTTTTAATATTCTCAATTATCGTCTTTGGTAAACGAATAAACTCTCTTATCTTTTGTAAAAAATTACTGTATTTTAAAAAAAACTTATAATGATTTTTAAATAAATAAAACTCTTTCTCAGGATTTGATTTTGAAACTTCAAAATGATCATATTTTAAATAACTATCAATACCGACTTTAAAACCAGCTTTTTTTGCTCGGTAACAAAAATCAACCTCTTCATAATATAAAAAATAACTTTCATCCCAAAAACTAATTTTTTCAATCACTTTTTTTTTAAAAAAAATTAAAGAACCAGAGACAAAATCAACTTCAACAAATCTTTTCTTAGGTTTTATCTCGCTTAGCCCCCCAGATAATCGCCATTTATCTAAAAAACCACCATAATAAGTTTTTCCCTCTTGATTTAATGAGTATCCCCAAATATCAAAATAATTACCTGCTTTTAAAAAATCTTTTTTAATTAAATCTTTTAAAGAAATATCAGGATTTGCAGCAGCAATTATCTGGCAGTTATCTTTTAAAGCTTTTTTTATTCCCTGATTAACTCCATAAGCATAACTTTTTTTATTATAAGTATTATCAAAAAAATAAATCTCATAATCCCTAATTCCTAGGTGACTAACCTCTTTTTTTAATCTATCAATATCATTTTTGAGAGTTTTATACAACACAAAAACAAAACCTATTTTCATATAATAATTAATTTTTATTGTTATTATTATATAGAATTAAAAATCAATTTGAAGATTTTTTTATTTTTAAAAAATAAGAAATTATTAGAAAAATTATTGGTAAAAAAGAAAATAAATACTTTTTATTATTTTGGTTGTTATCGATTTTTTCTTGATAATTTTTATTATTGGTAATACCTAAAATTTATCCATCATCCTTATTTTTAGCCAAAAATTTATCATTAATTGAGTTTATTTGTTGATTAACTTTATCCTCAAACTGAAAATAATTTTTATTCTCCTTAGACTTTGTTGATTCATTTAAAGTTGATAAGTTAGCTGAAGATATAGTATTAGGGTTTGACAAAGCTGTAGTCGAAGTTAAAGTTATTGTATTAGTAGGAGAAATATTTAAAAAAACCGTTGGTGATGGAGTTGAAGTTAATGTTAAGGTGGGAGTTAATACTGGAGTAAAAGTTGAATCAGAAGTTGGTATTAAGATTGAAGATGGTGATGGTTATAGAATTGAAGTCATTTCAATTGTTGGTGCTGGTAACCGTTCTTCAATCATTGAGATTAAATAATTGTCAATCTCTTCTTCTGGAATCTCATTGGTTATTTCGCCTTTTTTTCCTCCCAAATATCCTTATTAGAAAAAATTTTTCCAATCAATAATTGATATTCTCCTTTTTCCTGTCCAATTGCTTTTAAAATATACTCTTTTTCTTGAATATGATCATA
>Ga0209721_1002129_pt1 | contig 13087 bp, 13 predicted proteins | sample TshhotsprinmetaG_FD_184139 | JGI IMG/M metagenome (GOLD analysis project Ga0209721, IMG submission 184139) | Hot spring microbial communities from South Africa to study Microbial Dark Matter (Phase II) - Tshipise hot spring metaG (SPAdes)... | ecosystem: Environmental > Aquatic > Thermal springs... | reverse complement strand
CCTCACCCCCACCGCCCTGATTCCGGGTGCCCTGGGCCTGGCAATCGCCCTGCTGGGCATCTGGGCCGACAAAAGCCCCACCCAAAAGCCCCTGGCCATGAACATCGCGCTGGGGCTGGCTGTGCTGGGTATGCTGGGCTCACTGCGCGGCATCCCCGACTTCATTACCATTCTGGGCGGTGGCACCGTGGAGCGCCCATTAGCCGCCATGGCTCAGTTTGCTACCGTGTTCATCTGTCTGGGCTTCACCATCCGCTGGTTTGTGGAAAGCCGCCGCAAGGCTTAGGCTATTGTGCCATTTCGGGTCAGACTAAGGGCAGCAACCAGCGGGCCGGTTCTTCCTTGAGGGCCTCGAGCCCGCCCTGCAAGGTGTAACGCTCGATGGCTTCCACCCGCACCCAGACGGTCTGCCCGATGCGGGCTGGCCCATCGAACTCCACCTCGTAGTAGTCGGGGGTGTGGCCGTAGGCTTTGCCCTGGCGGAAGCTCTCCACCAGCACCTCGACCCTGCTGCCCAAGAGGGGGCGCACCCGGGCCTCGGCCAGGCGGGCCGCCAGGGCCTGGAGCTCTTGGTTGCGCCGCTTGAGCACCTCGATGGGTACCTGGGGAAGCGAAGCCGCACGGGTCTTGGGGCGGGGGGTGTAGGTGAAGACGTGTACCCGGCTGGGGCGCACCTCCTCTAAAAAGGCCAGGGTCTCCTGGTGCTCCCCCTCGGTCTCGGTGGGCAGGCCGGCGATGACATCGGTGGTGAGGGCAAAGCCGGGGATGCAGCGGTAGGCCTGCTCAACCAGCCCGCGGTAGTAGGCCTTGTTGTAGCGGCGGCCCATCAGGGCCAGAAGCCGGTCGGAGCCGGTCTGCAAGGAAAGGTGCAGATGGGGGCGCACCTGGGGGGCGTAGCGCCCCAGCACCTCGAGCAGCTCCGGGCCGGTATCCTCAGGCTCGATGGAGGAAAGGCGCACCTTGGCCCCCATCCGGGCCAGCGCCTCCACCAGGCCGGCGATGCCCCGGGGGTGGCCCCGGTACGACCCCAGGCGCACCCCGGTCAGCACGATCTCCTGCACCCCGGCCTCTAAGAGCCTCTCGGCTTCCCGCAGGGCATCGAGGTGCTCGCGGTGGCGCTCGCGTCCGCGCAGGCGGGGGATGATGCAGTAGGCACAACCGGCGTTGCAACCGTCCTGCACCTTCACAAAAGCCCGGACGTAGTTGTTGAGCAAGCCCCGCTCGCCCGCTCCCCAAAACTCGTTGGGGGGGGTGGTGAGAGGGTCAGCCGGAAGGCCAAAGTGCTGCAAAATTACGCCGGGCAGCTCGGCCTTGCGGCTATTGGGAATGACCGCATCGGCCCCTAGCTCGGCCAACTGCTCGGGGGCCAGCTCGGCGTAGCAGCCCGTGACCACGATGAAGGCCCTGGGGTTGGCCCGGCGGGCCCGGCGTACCTCCTTGCGGGCGTCGGCTTCGGCGGTGGTGGTCACGGCGCAGGTGTTGATCACCACCAGGTCGGCCCCGGCCTCGAGCGGCACCACCACCGGCGCAAGTGGCTTCAAAAGCCCCACCAGAGCATCCGATTCGACCTGGTTGACTTTGCACCCCAGGGTTTTGACCGCCAGCCGCACGCCTGCCACCAGGGGCATTCTGGGGCAAGCCCCCCCTGGGGTCAAGTATCGGTCAGAAGCAGGTGCTGAATATCCTCCTCAGGCTCTTCGAGGACTACCTCGATCTTTTCCTCGGCCTCCTGGGGGATGGCCTCGAGGCCGGCACCGTTTCGGTCGAACTGCCGCTCAATCGCGGCTATAAGCTCCGGGGTAGCCGGCTGGAAGGATACCGGCAGCTGCAAAAGCTGCTTTGGTTCAATGCAGTAAAAAGCGTCCAAGTGGTGGAGAACCTCGAGCACTTCCTCCGCCGAGAGCAAATTCCGGCCTACCGTGGTGCGAAAAGACGAACCGGGGCCTAGCGCCTGGGCTTCTGCACAGCAGGTGAGGTAAAGGTCAAAGCCCGTGGCCCGACGACAGACCCAAAGCTGCAAAAGCTTCGAGGGAAGCACCTGTCTTCCCTCCAGCACCTCCCCGGCTTTCAGGATGTGGACGGCCTCAGCCAGCGGCTTCATGCCCCTCACTGTAGCCGGGTTCGCCTAGAGGCATCGGCCATTCCGGGCGTTACGCGCTCCCTCGACGTTACATGAATAGCCTGGGCGCGATAGGATGGGCCCGTGTTGACCCTCGAGCACATCCAGGCCGCCGCCCGGCGCATCGCCCCCCACATCCACCGCACCCCGGTGCTCACCAGCCAGGGGCTGGACCGGCTTTTGGGACACCGGCTTTTTTTCAAGGCCGAGCACCTACAAAAAACCGGCAGCTTCAAGGCTAGAGGTGCGCTCAACGCAGCTCTCCAGTTGCAAAACCCCAAGGGCATCATTGCGGTCTCCTCGGGGAACCACGCCCAGGGGGTGGCCTACGCCGCGCAGGTGCTGGGGGTTCCGGCCCTGGTGGTCATGCCGCAAGATGCCTCTCCCGCGAAGAAGAGCGCCACCCGGGCCTACGGGGCCGAGGTCTTCGACCGGGGCGTGACGGTGGGGAACCGCGAGCAGGTGGTGCGACAACTGGCCGAGGAGACCGGCTACGCCCTCATCCACCCCTTCGACGACCTGCGGGTCATGGCCGGGCAGGGTACCTTGGCCCTGGAGCTGCTGGAGCAGGTGCCCGAACTGGAGGCGGTGCTGGTGGCGGTGGGCGGGGGCGGGCTTATTTCGGGCATCGCCACGGTGATCAAAACCCTGCGGCCCGAGTGCGAGGTGATCGGGGTCGAGCCCGAAGGGGCCAACGATGCCCAGCAAAGCCTTCAGGTGGGGGTGCGGGTCAAGCTCATGCAGGCTCCCAAAACGGTTGCCGATGGGGTGCGCACGCTGGTGATTGGCGAGCGAACCTTCCCGGTGATGCAGAACTTCGTAGACCGCATCGTGACGGTGCCGGACCAGGTCACCCTGGAAGCCCAACGCCTGATGATGGAGCGGCTCAAGCAGGTGGTAGAACCCACCGCCGGGCTGGCTTTGGGGCCGCTGCTGATGGACTACGGCCTGCCCCAGCGGGCCGCGGTGATCGTGTGCGGGGGCAACTGGCTCCCCTGAGCGGTCTGGTAACAAAGTATGCAGTATGCGTTGAAAACTCCGAAAATAAGCCGCTCCGCCGCAAATACCGCTATTCCACAGGCTGAATCCATATCGAGAGCCAACTTGCCGGAGCACTGAGCAGTTCTTCAGAAAAGTTTTTTGGAGTTTTGCCAGGAAACCCGCGCAAGCAAGTCGCAGCTCAAGCTGAAAAACTCCCACGACGTTGTTGAGCGGGGTATAGCGACTCATCCGAAGCTGCTCAGAGTCGGGACTTTTATCGCAGTCAGGCGGGCGTAGCCTGTAGGTATGGATGTAACCGAACTGCCCATGCCCAGCGACCTCGAGGTCGCCCGACAGGTCCGGCTCAAGCCCATCGAGGAAGTCGCTGCCAGCCTGGGCATTCCGCCCCAGGCCCTTTTTCACTATGGCCCTTACATGGCCAAGGTGGTGGGGGCTCCGCCCGAGCCCAGGGGCCGGTTGATACTGGTCACGGCCATGACCCCCACCCCTGCCGGGGAGGGCAAGACCACCGTAGCCATCGGACTGACCCAGGCCCTAGGTCGCCTGGGGAAAAAGGCCACCGTAGCCCTGCGAGAACCCTCGCTGGGGCCGGTGTTTGGCATCAAAGGGGGGGCTACCGGAGGGGGCTACGCCCAGGTGCTGCCCATGGAGGAAATCAACCTGCACTTCACCGGCGACTTCCACGCCGTCACCAGCGCCGTCAACCTGCTCTCGGCCCTGGTAGACAACCACCTGCACCAGGGCAACCCGCTAGGGCTGGATGCCCGCCGCATTGAAGTCAAGCGGGCCCTGGATATGAACGACCGGGCCTTGCGGCAGGTGATTGTGGGGCTGGGCGGCCCCAGCCAGGGCGTACCTCGCGAGACCGGCTTCGAGATCACCGTGGCCAGCGAGGTGATGGCCATCATGAGCCTAGCCTCCGACCTGAGCGACCTGCAAGAGCGCCTGGGGCGCATCCGCATCGGCTACAACCAGGCCGGGCAACCGGTCTTTGCTCGCGACCTAGGGGCCCACGGGGCTATGACCGCTCTGCTCAAACAGGCTTTCTACCCCAACCTGGTCCAGACCCTCGAGCACCAGCCAGCCTTTGTGCACATGGGGCCCTTTGGCAACATCGCCCACGGCACCAACTCGGTGGTGGCTACCCGCATGGCCCTGGGCTATGCCGATTATGTGGTCACCGAGGCGGGGTTTGGCTCCGATCTGGGGGCCGAAAAATACTTCAACCTGGTCTGCCGCCAGAGCGGCTGGGTGCCCCAAGCGGTGGTGCTGGTAGCTACCCTGCGGGCGCTGCGCTTCCACGGTGGACAGGACGACTACAGCCAGCCCGATTCCGAAGCGGTGCGCAGGGGGCTGCCCAACCTGGCCAAGCACATCGAAAACGTGCGGCTGTTCGGCTACGAACCGCTGCTGGCCTTCAACCGCTTCCCTACCGACAGCGAGGCCGAACTTGGCCTGGTGCGGGCCTTTGCTGCCGAACAGGGCGTACGGGTCTCCTTCACCGAGGTGCACGCCAAAGGGGGAGCAGGCGGTCTGGAGCTCGCCCAGATGGTCTTGGATGCGCTACAAAAGCCCGGCCACCTAAGGTTTGTTTACGACCTCGAGCAGCCATTAGAAAGCAGGATTGCCGCCATTGCCCAGCAGGTCTACGGGGCCGCCAAAGTCGAGTACACCCAGGAAGCCCGCAAGGCCCTCAAACGTCTGGTCAAAGAAGGCTGGGATAGGCTGCCGGTGGTCATCGCCAAGAGCGCTACCTCACTTTCGGACAACCCCCGGCTGCGGGGTCGACCCGAGCACTTCACCGTGACCGTGACCGACCTGCGACCCAAGTGTGGGGCGGGCTTTGTGGTGGCCTACATGGGGGAAATCATGACCATGCCGGGACTGCCCAAAGAACCGGCCGCGCTCAAGATTGGGCTGGACGAAGAAGGGCAGGTGACCGGGCTATTTTAGCGGTAGAAAGCCGGTCAGCGGGTTGTTTTAACGGTAGGGAGCCTTGACTACACAGGCTGCAGCGCCCAGCGAACGGTCCGCCCATGAAAGGGCGCTGTTTATCGTAGCAATCGCTCGAGGATGCCCTGCACCACCTGCCCGGCCTGGGCCATCAGCAGCGGGTCGGCGATGGTATCAGTGGGCCGGTGGTAGTTGGGGTCGAGGCCACGGAAGAAGAACAGCACCGGCACCCCGGCCTGGGCAAAAGGCACATGGTCGCTGCCGCCGCCCGGCGCACTGCCGCAGGCCACCTGAAGAGCGTTGCAGTCGGCCAGGGCCCGCAGCTCGCCGCTCCCGCCGATGCCCAGCGTACCGTTCACGTTCACCCCGACCATGTCCAGGTTGATCATGGCCTTGAGCCCCCGCACCAGCTCGGGGTTCTGCTCCACAAAGCGCCTCGAGCCCCACAGCCCATCCTCCTCGCCATCGAAGAACATAAACCAGACCTGCTGCGCGAGGGGACTAGCGGCCAGCTGGCGGGCCAGCTCGAGCACCGCCACGGTACCCGAGGCGTTGTCGTTGGCCCCTGGGCTACCCGGCACCGAGTCGTAGTGGGCCCCCACAATGGCCAGGGGGTTGGCGCTGCCCCGCCGGGCGATCACGTTGCGCCCCTGAACCTCTTCCGTTGCGATGCGCACATCCAGCACCGCCCGTGCCCCGGGCTGGCTCAGAAGCCCAGCCCCGTCGCTTTGCGAGAGGGTCACGCCGGGAATGGGGCTGCTGCCGCCAAAGGTGAAGCGGGTGCCGCTAGGCTCCTCGGTCAGCAAAACGATGCCCAGAGCCCCTCGCTCGGCAGCCAGGCGGGCTTTTTCCAGTCCCAGAATGCCCCCCCGGCGCACCACCGCGATGGCCCCCTGCAAATCCAGGTTGGCGAAATCGGCGGCCAGGCCGGCCCCCGGCACCGCCACCAGCGACCCTTCCACCCGCCCGGCCGGGCTTCCGGCCACGCTCTGTACCGGGAAAACCCTGCTGCTCACCTGAAGGCTCGTCCCCTGGTCGCGGGTGCGGCTGTAGGTAAAGGGGAAGAACTCCACCCCGTAGCCCGCCTTGCGCAGCTCCGCCGCCAGGTACTCCGCCGCCGCCTGGGCCGCCGGGGTGCCCGCCACCCGCGGCCCCTGGGCGAGCAGGGCCCGCAGGTCGGCCTGCATCCGCTCGGTGGAAAAGGTCTGGGCCAGGGCCAGTAGGCCCAAAACCGCCAGGCCCAGCAATGCCCCAAAAAGCCGGTTCTGCCTCATATGCTCATCCTGCCACCGGGCAGGGTGAGTTGGATGGGTTCGCTAGCGCTTTGCCTGGGCGTTCCAGAGCTTGCGCGTGACGATGATCTGGCCGGCGTGGTGCTGGGCGTGGGCAGCGATATGGTCGAGGAGGTAGACGGCCTTCACCTGGTACTGGCCGAGCTGGACCACCCGCTCGAGGTCGCCAGGTTGCAGGCCCCGTAGCCCGGCCTTGACCTGGGCCATCTTCTCGGCAAACTCGGCCAGCACTGCCTGGGGCTTGCGCCCGCTGGGGGCCATCTCCTCGGCAGGGCGGAGGCGCAGGGCCTCGGGTACCTCCTGACCCGTGCCCCGCAGCAGCAGGCGGTAAGAGGCCCCGCCAATATGCCGCACCAGCCCCCCGATGGGGTTGGTCTCGGGCGCCGGCACCCACCAAAAACCCTCCGGGCCCAGGTCGGCAGCCCACCGCTCCACGGTCTCCTCGACCTCCTCGAGGCTGCGCAACCAGACCGAGACCAGCAGGGGAACCCCTTCGACGTCCCCGCGCAAAAAAGGCGGCACGTATGGCTGTGACATGAAGCGATTCTAAAGCATCTCCCCTAGAATCGGCCTGTGCCGCCCTTGCCCCCCTCCCAGCGGGAGCCTTTTTTGGACGCTTTGCGCGGGCTAGCCCTGGTGGGCATCCTGGCGGTGAACCTGGCGCACTTCGCCGGGGTAGGGATGTACGGCGTCCTCCATGGATCACCGCCGGACTACACCTTAGGCCGCGCGGTGTTGGCTTTTTTCTTCAGCGGCAAGTTCTACACCATCTTCGCCATCCTGTTCGGCCTGGGGCTGGCTTTGCAGTACCGGCGCCTCGGGGAAGGCCCCGCAGCCCTGGCCCGCCTGCGCCGCCGGCTTGGGTGGCTGCTGGGGCTAGGAGCACTTCACGGTGTCTTCCTGTTTGAGGGGGATATTCTGGGCACCTATGCCCTGGTGGGGCTGTTCGCCCTGCGCTACCTGGGCCGCGCGGTGCAGCCCGGGCAGATCGCCCGCTTCCTGCTGGTGGGGTATGCCCTGTGGTGGGGGTTCAGCACCCTGCTACACGAAAAGATTCCCCCGCCGGGCCACCTCGAGGTCTACCTGCAAGGCAGCTTCTGGGAGGTCAGCCGGGTGCGGCTGGAAACCTGGCTGTTCAACACCCCGCTGGCTTCGCTGCTGTTCGGGGCCGAGCTGGTGGGGTTGTTCCTGCTGGGCTTCTACCTGGCCCCCCGCTGGCAGACCCTAGGCCCCAGAACGCTCTGGGGGGTGGTGGGCCTGGGGCTTCTGGTGGGTCTGCCGGTCAACCTCTACAACGCCGCCCAGCCCGACCTCCAGCCCTTGCGCGGCCTGGGGGGGCTGGCTTTTGCCCTCGCCTACATGGCGCTTTTCCGGCTGCTCTGGCCCCGGCTGGGCTTTATGCAGACCCTGGCTCTGGCCGGGCGGATGCCCCTGTCCAACTACCTGCTGCAGTCCCTGGCCATGAGCCTGCTGTTTTACGGCTACGGCCTGGGGCTCTACGGGCAGGTAAGCCCGCTGGGATTTCCCTTCATCGCCCTGGGCTTCGTGGCTTTACAGGTGGGGCTTAGCCGGGCCTGGCTGGCCCGCTTTGCCCAGGGGCCGCTGGAGTGGCTCTGGCGCAGGTTTACCTACCGCTCGTAGCGCCGGCTGGCCTTGACCGCGGTACCCGAGGCGGTCACCATCAGCATGTTGCCCTGGCCGACGGTCTCGTAGTCCACATCGATGCCGATCACCGCATCGGCCCCGCGGGCTAAAGCGGCCTGCTCGAGCTCGCCCAGAGCGATCTCGCGGGCCTTGCGCAGCTCGGCCTCGTAGGCCCCACTGCGCCCCCCACGATGTCGCGTAGGCCGGCCAGGAGGTCCTTGAAGATGTTGGCCCCCACGATGGCCTCGCCAAACACCACGTCCAGGTACTCGGTGATCTGGTAGCCCTCGAGCTGGCTCGAGGTGCTCAGGATGATCTTTCGCCGCATGGCCATACCTCCCGGCACTAGAATATAATGATATAATGCGCTTGGTGAAAGTCTCCCTCTTCATCACCTGCCTGGCCGACCAGTTCTTCGCCGAGGCGGGGGTGGCCGCGGTGCGGCTGCTGCGCCGGCTGGGCTGCGAGGTGGACTTCCCACCGGGCCAGACCTGCTGCGGCCAGCCGGCCTACAACGCCGGCTACTGGGCCGAGGCCAGGAGGGTGGCGAAACACACCCTGGGGGTGCTCGAGGCCGCGGAGTACGTGGTGCTGCCCTCGGGCTCCTGCACCACCATGCTGCGGGCCTTCTACCCCGAGCTCTACCGCGACCAGCCCTGCCTGTTTGCCCGGGCCGAAGCCCTGAGCAGCAAGACCTACGAGCTGGCCGAGTTCATCGTCAAGGTGCTGGGGGTGGCCCGGCTGGGCCAGGGGCTCGAGGGCCGGCGCATCGCCTACCACCACGGCTGCCACGCTTTGCGCGAGCTGGGCCTACGGCAAGAACCCCTCACCCTGCTGCGCAGCGCCGGGGCCGAGATCGTCGACTGGCCCGCCGCCGAGGAGTGCTGCGGCTTTGGTGGGCTGTTCTCGGTTAAGCTGCCCGAGGTCTCCTTGGGTATGGCCGACCGCAAGCTCGACACCCTGCCCCAGGCCGACTGCCTCACCAGCGCCGACGGGGGCTGCCTGCTGCACCTGGCGGGCCGCATCCAGAAGCGCCAGCTCAACCTTCCCATAAAGCCCCTGGCCTCGCTTCTGTGGGAGGCTGTCCAATGAAGCTCAGTGCCAACGACTACCCCAGGGCCGCAGCCCAGCTCTTGCGCGAGCAGCCCCAGGTGCGCCAAGCGGTCACCGGGGCCACCCTCAACTTCGACCAGAAGCGGCAAAAAGCCTACGCCGAGGTGGAGGCCGAGGCCTGGCGGCGCTGGGCCGAGGGGGTCAAAAACCACCTCCTGATGGACCTGGACCGCTACCTCGAGGAGGCCGAGGCCAGCCTGAAGCGCAACGGGGTGCAGGTGCACTGGGCCGAGGAGGCCAGCGCAGCCCAGCGCATCGTGGCCCAGATTGCCCGGGCCCACCAGGTGCGTACCGTGGTCAAGGCCAAGACCATGCTCTCCGAGGAGCTGGGCCTCAACCCGCTGCTGGAGAGCCTAGGCCTCGAGGTCTTGGAGACCGACCTGGGCGAGTACATCATCCAGATGCTGGGCCAGCCCCCCTCGCACATCGTGGGGCCGGCCATCCACCTGGGCCTGGAGGAGATCCGCCGCCTCTTCCACCAGCGCTTCCAGACCCCCCTCGAGGCCAGCCCCGAAGAACTGGCCGCGGTGGCCCGAAAGCGCCTCAGGGAGGGGTTTTTGCGGGCCGAGATGGGCATATCTGGGGCCAACTTCGTGGTGGCCGAGACCGGCACCATCGCCCTGATGGAGAACGAGGGCAATATCCGGCTTGCCACCTCAGCCCCGCGCCTCCACGTGGCCCTGGTGGGCATTGAGAAGCTCCTGCCGCGCTTCTCCGACCTCTCGGTCTTTCTTTCGCTTACCGCTCGGGCGGCCACCGGGCAGCGCCTGGGCACCTTCGTCTCGCTCATCCAGGGGCCCCGCCGCCCCGGCGAGCCCGACGGCCCCGAGGAGGTGCACGTGATCTTCGTGGACAACGGGCGCAGCAGCCTGCTGGCCGACCTCGAGGCCTGGGAGACCCTGCGCTGCGTGCGCTGCGCGGCCTGCCTCAACGCCTGCCCGGTCTACCGCCAGACCGGGGGGCATCCTTACGGCTACGTCTACAGCGGCCCCATCGGGGCGGTGCTCAACCCCGGGCTGGTGGGCCTGGAACAGGCCAAACCCCTCCCCTACGCCTCCTCGCTGTGCGGGGCCTGCTTCCAGGCCTGCCCGGTGCGCATCCCCATCCCCAGGCTGCTCCTCTCCTGGCGGCACCGCGCGGTAGAGGAGGGATTGACCCCCAAGGCCGAGGCCGCCGCCATCCAGGGGTACGCCTGGGCCATGACCCGGCCCTGGGCCTACCGCCTGGCCACCCGGGCCTTGCGCCTGCTGCCGGAAAAAGCCCTGGACAACACCATACTGCCGGTGCTCAGGGCCTGGAGTGCGGGCCGGGCCGGGCTTGCCCCCAGTCCCAGGAGCTTCCAGCAGCTATGGGAGGCCGGCGAGGTCTAGGGTGGTCCGGGCCAAGATCTGCGGGATTACCTGCCTCGAGGACGCCCTCCTGGCCGAGCGGCTGGGGGCCTGGGCGGTGGGCTTCGTCCTGGCCCCTGGCAGCAAGCGCTACCTGCCCCCCGAGGCAGTGGCCCCGGTTGTCCGGGCCCTAGGGCCCTTGGTGGTACGGGTGGGGGTGTTCGTGGACACCCCCCCCGAGGCGGTGTTGGCCCAGATGCGGACAGCCCGGCTCCAGGTGGCCCAGCTACACGGCCAGGAACCCCCCGAGTGGGCCGAGGAGGTCCGCCGGTTCTACCCGGTGATCAAGGCCTTCAGGCTCCAGGGCCCGGCCCAGCCCCACTGGCTTTCCTACCCCGCCGATGCCCTGCTGGTGGACGGGGCCAGCCCCGGAAGCGGGCAGGGCTACCCGCTGGACTGGATAACCCCCCTCTGCTCCCACCCCCGGCTGATCATCGCGGGAGGCCTAACCCCGGAAAACCTATCGGCCGCTCTGGGCCTGCGGCCCTACGCCGTAGACGTGAGCAGCGGGGTGGAAGCTGCACCCGGGCGCAAGGACCCCGGCAAGCTCGGGCGCTTCCTGGCTCAGGTGGCCCGCTTTAGCGGCTCCAGCCGGAACCAGTAGACGTAGCGCCCCTCGGCCTCCTCCAGGCGGTAGGCCACGCTTGCCACCCGGTATAGCCCCAGGTCGCGCCAGCGGTTGGGGCCCTCCCGCAGGTAAACCCGCAGGGGAGTCTGGTGGGCGAGGGCCTCGAGCAACACCCGGTTCCCCCCGGTGGGCTGCTGGTGGCCTTGAAGCCCCTCACCGGGATACAGGATCGCGCCGTCGGGCAAAAAGCGGTTCTTGTACCCCGACTCCCCCCGGTCAACCAGCAAGCTGGTCTTCCCGATGCCCCGCAGGCTCTTGTGCTGGGCAAGCACCTCTTTCCAGGTCATCATGCTTGACACCCAATAGGCCACCCGCTATTATCCTATGTGCCCGTTCGGACGACTCCGACGCTGCGCTACAACCTGCTCCGGTGGTGTAGTTGGTCAACATACCCGCCTGTCACGTGGGAGATCGCGGGTTCAAGTCCCGTCCGGAGCGCCACAAGCCCCCTTTGGGGTTTTTTGCCAAGGTAGCTCAGTCGGTAGAGCATGCGACTGAAAATCGCAGTGTCGGCGGTTCGATTCCGCCCCTTGGCACCAGTCCAGGACGCAAAAAACCGGAGTCGGCAAAACTCCGGCTTTTCGTTTGACCCCAGATTTTGACCCCAAAAAACTTCTCGCCAATACGCCAAAAATAGGTACAGGAAGCAGGCAGCACCGACAGGCTGGGCCGATTGGCGGGATTTGCAACCCGCTCGAGGGCCCTACGCCCGTTTCGAAGCTGCAGACCCCTCAATGCTCTGCAGAGCTGTGAATATGGGTCAGCTCGATAATGGCCCGCTCGAGGGCCAGGCGCATATCCCGGCCGGTTTTGGCAGCTTGCTCGGCTTCCATCAGGACTTCCAGCGCCCTGCGAACCGTCTCGCCCGACATTTTTTTAGCCAGCAGAAGGGTTTGCTTGGCGGCATAGGGGTGCATCCCCAAGGCACTGGCCGCTGCTCCCTCCCCCAGGATGGGGTCCTCTTGCAGTAAAGCCCAGGCTCTGGCTACCCGCACATACTGCCAGGAAAGCGCCCCCAAAACCCGTAGGGGGTCCTCGCCCCGCTCCATTAGTTCACGGGCATACTTGAAAGCCTGGACGGGCCGGCCTTCGGTGGTTGAGCGCACCAGATCAAATCCGGAGATGGGAGCATCCAAAGCCATGAGAGCCTGTACCTTATCGAGGCTGATGGGCGCAGAGACAAACCTGAGCTTCCTGAGCTCCTGGTCGAGGGCCTCAAGGCCCACCGCAGGGTTCTCGGCGCTTCCCTTGCCGCCCACAAGGCCCGCCAGATACGAGGCGATGGCGCCCGACAGTTTCAAATCGTATTGACGGGCGCGGTTGATGACCCACTGCGTCATTTCCTTGGGCCCTGGGGTGGGATAATCGCGCCTGTGGGCTTTGTCGCCGTACCACTTGCTGCGAGCTGCCGTGGGACGGGGGTCGAGCAGGAGCACCAGCGCATCGGCAGGCAGGCTTTCCAGCACCTCCCTCAGCGGCTTCCACTCAGACTCGGTTAGGTCGCGCATGTCGACCAAGGCCCCGTTGGGACCAAAGAGCCCTCCTCCGGCCTCCTGTGCCACCAGCAAGGGCTCAGGTGGCATCAACCGAGGTGCCAAACCCTGAAACACAGCTTCTCGCAGCAAGGCTTCTCTGGCCAGAAAGCTGTCGCCGGTAAAGACCTGTATCATCTACCGGCAGAGAATAGCACACCAGCTTGAAACAAATCCGCATCCCAATCGAACCCCTTCATAGGCCAGACCACGTGGTTCGGGGAAGAGCCTGCCGCTCGGAAAGGAGTCCTGGCCACCTTGCTGACAACACGCCAGCCCCCGGTTGCGAACATGGCCTGGCGCCAGTACAGAAGAAATACCATGTGCAAAGCGCTAGGAGAGTGGCCCGTACTTGTCTACCGCTCTAGGCTCTCAGCTTTTAGCCTTAAGCGGATGTATATCGCGATCGAGGGTGT
>Ga0209721_1002128_pt1 | contig 13095 bp, 9 predicted proteins | sample TshhotsprinmetaG_FD_184139 | JGI IMG/M metagenome (GOLD analysis project Ga0209721, IMG submission 184139) | Hot spring microbial communities from South Africa to study Microbial Dark Matter (Phase II) - Tshipise hot spring metaG (SPAdes)... | ecosystem: Environmental > Aquatic > Thermal springs... | reverse complement strand
GATGACGTTTCTAACAGAATTTGCCTTTGTCCGTTTCTGCCACTGTCGCATAAACCTTAGGATATACTTAAGGTTATAGAAAATTGACTCGATTCAACATCTTGTGCTATGATTTCTGCAATCCTTGGAAGATCGCCCATTTCGACGAAGGAGTTATGCCCATCATCGCGAATGGTATAGAAGAGGAGGGAATGGTTCATGCGGTCATCTTGGCGGGAGGAAGGGGAACCCGTTTTTGGCCTCTCAGCAGGGAAAACTGCCCAAAACAGATGCTCCACATCGTTGGGGAGGATACCCTTCTTCGTCAGACGATCAAGAGATTGAATGGGTTTATTCCCTTCGATCATATATGGATCGTTACCACGGATCATTTGGCTCAGGATATTCGTTTCCATTTGGACTTTTTGGGAAATGATGCCAATAAAATACATTTCATCATCGAGCCATCCGGCAGAAATACTGGACCTGCTGTTGCCCTTGCCGCGACGATTCTAAATCAGATTTCCCCTGACTCTATCATGGTGGTCATGCCTTCAGACCATATCATCAGGGATACAAAGGCATTTCAGGATAAAGTCCATTTGGCCATTGAGGCGGCCATGCAGGGTTACTTGGTTACCTTCGGCATCCCTCCTACTCGACCTGAGACGGCTTACGGATATATCCGATTAGGACAACCCTTCAGAATCTCGACCGGCGAGGTTTTCCATGCCGAAGGGTTTTTTGAAAAGCCTGAGTTAAAAACTGCGGAAATCTTTTTCCACCAGGGAGGCTATTATTGGAATAGCGGCATCTTTGTATGGAGGGCCTCGAAGATCCTCCATGAGATTGAGAATCATCTTCCCTCATTATACGAGGGATTGAAACATATTGAAAAATTGAATGATGTGAGGAGCGAGACTTTTAGGGAGACCTATTCTTCGTTTGAAAATATCTCCATCGATCACGGCGTCATGGAAAAGAGCCGAGAGGTCCTTGTCATCCCTTCTGATTTTGGTTGGTCTGATCTGGGCAACTGGACCGCTTTAAGTGATGTTTTAGAAAGGGATGAAGAAGGAAACATTTTTCGGGGAGAGGTTTTGGATGTCGGTAGTGAAAATTCTACTGTGATCGGCTGCGATCGTGTCCTGGCCACCATCGGGCTTAAGGAGATGATCGTGGTTGACACTCCGGATGCCACCCTTATCTCATCGAAGGATATGGTCCATGAAGTGAGAAAGGTGGTTGAGACCTTAAAAAGGAATCACAGGGAAGAGCATCGGATTCACCGAACCGTGGAAAGACCCTGGGGGAGTTACACGGTTCTGGAAAAGGGGGATGGATATAAGATTAAGAAGATTTCCCTTAACCCAGGAGCCAAATTGAGCCTCCAGCTTCATCGGAGAAGGAGTGAGCATTGGGTTATCCTTTCTGGAATTGCAAAAGTCACCACAGAGGATCAAACCTATTTCGTCCATGCAAATCAGAGCACTTATATTCCGGTCAATACCAAACACAGGCTTGAAAACCCAGAGAAGATCCCTCTTCACATCATCGAAGTCCAGAATGGAGATTACGTGGAGGAGGATGATATCGAACGGTTCGATGATGAGTATGGCCGCACATGACCTATGAGAAAATTTGAATACTACCGAGACTTAATCTTTGTTCTCACCCAAAAAGAACTCAAAATAAGATATAAGAACACGGCTCTTGGCTATCTCTGGTCGATCACCAACCCCCTTGCCTTTGCCCTGGTTTTTTATGTGGCCTTTAAAATTATTATGAGGATCGAGATGGAGGACTATGCCCTATTTCTGATTGCGGGGCTATTCCCCTGGCAATGGTTCGCCAATTCGATCAATGCCTCTCCCATGGTGTTCTTAGGGAATGCCTCCTTAATTAAAAAGGTTAATTTTCCAAGAAATATTATCCCTTTCACGATGGTTCTTCAGGATATAATCCATTTTGTACTCTCCATACCCGTGATCGTCTTATTCCTTCTGATTTACCATAAAACCCCAGATTTATCCTGGAGCTATGGCATCCCGCTTTTATTAGGCATCCAGTTCTCCATGACGTATGGCCTTTCTCTTGTCATATCCTCGGTCAACCTTTTTTTCAGGGATATCGAGCGGTTGATTCTCATTGTGACGATGCTTCTCTTCTATTTTACGCCGATCATCTATCCCGAGACCATGATCCCGAGCCAATATAGAACTTTGGTCTATTTCAATCCGGTCTCTCCTTTGATGATCAGCTGGAAAAACCTTTTTTTGCACGGTGTGTTGGAGATGAATGCATTGGCACTTAGCCTGGTTTACAGCCTGATCGCTCTATTTGCGGGCCATATCGTTTTCAGAAAACTTTCCCGGAGGTTTGCAGAGGTCCTATGAGCGAGCCTGTCATCCTCTTTGAAAATGTGAGCAAATATTATCCTCTCTATCACCCGATGACAGGAGGGGTTAAAAACTTCCTATTCAATCTTCCAAGGGCCGTCCACTTGATTAAGAATTCTAAATTTGAGGCCGTCAGAAATATATCTTTTGAGGTTTATCGAGGGGAGACGTATGGGATCATTGGCAGAAATGGGTCTGGCAAGAGCACCACTCTGGGACTGATGGCCGGCGTGCTAAAACCCTCAAAGGGAAAGGTTGTGATCAATGGAAGGATCTCGCCCCTCCTTGAATTAGGAGGCGGTTTTCATCCTGAACTGACAGGCAGGGAGAATATCCTCCTCAACGGCGTTCTGCTAGGCCTCACGAGGGCGGAGGTCTTCGCCAAGATGGATGAGATTATCGATTTTTCGGAGATCAGGGATTTCATCGACCAGCCCATCCGGGTTTACTCCAGTGGCATGCTGGCAAGACTTGGCTTTTCCGTGGTGGCGAGCCTCGACCCGGAGATTCTGCTGATCGATGAGATTTTAGCCGTGGGCGACATCAATTTTCAAAAGAAATGTTTGGAGAGGATGATGGCTTTCAAAAAAAGGGGGGTTACCATCGTCTTTGTTTCGCACTCAATGGAAGACATCATCAGAATCTGTGATCGGGTGGCATGGATTGAGGACCGCCGGATCAAGAAAGAGGGGCAGCCCCTTGAGGTGGTTGAGGCCTATCTCCAGACGGGGTAACCTTTAGGGTTGCAAAAAGAGAGGCTAATTTTAATGGAGTTGACAGTATGAACCCTCCCGAGCTCAATGCGGAGACCATCAAGCAGAGGATACGCCAGGAGGCTATGCGCCGCAAAGCGATCCTGTGCGGAGAAAAGTCTGAGCAAGGGACGGAGAGGATCAGGCCGCAGGAATCCTTTCCGGCTCCAGAAACAAAAGAAACGTGGATATGGAGATTTGTAAAAAAAGTTCAACGGAAACTTCAAAAAATTCCTTTCTATCAGTCCCTTCATAGCCTTGCGGTAAAATTCAAGGGATTCATACCGAAACAGTATGAGTTTGTGAATCTGAGCGACCTGCTTCCATATCAAGATGAAGATTTTATAAGAAACGCTTACAGGGCAATATTAAGACGAGAACCGGACACTGAGGGCTTTAACGATTGGCTTTCAAGCCTCAGAAGCGGAGAGTTCAATAAAATAGAGATACTGGGTGGCATCGCAAGGTCAAAAGAAGGACGCCATACGAATGTTAAAGTAAAAGGGTTGAGAATACGATACCTGGCCAACAGATCGTATAAAATCCCTATAGCAGGCTATTTTATCCGGCTTTTGACAGCAATCATTAACCTGCCAAAAATAACAAGGACCCTCTATGGGTATCAAGCCTTCACCGATGCAAGACTCACCGACAAGGCAGACCGTAAGGAAGTAGAGGAGCTGCGGCCCGTCCTTTCAAACAAGGCAGACCGTGAGAGCGTAGAGGAGTTGACCACAACCACTCAGGACATATCAAGAAAGGTGAGTGAGCACCGGTTAAACATCTTAGACCAACAGAGGCGGTTCGTCCTCCTACTTGAGGAATTAAGAAAACGTTTTCCAGAACCTCTTTCTCATGAACAGATAAAAAATATCCTCAAAGAAGAAGACCATATCCTGGATCCAATGTATATGGCGTATATGGCCTTTGAGGACCGGTATAGAGGCACACGGGATGAAATCAAGCGGAAATTAAGCGTTTATCTACCCTACCTCGATAAAATCCGATCCGAAAAGAGAGATATTTCCATCTTGGATCTCGGTTGCGGCAGGGGAGATTGGCTGGAACTTCTGCGAGAAAACGGCTACCGAGCCAAAGGCGTGGATATCAACAATGTGGCCTTGCTCCAATGCAGAGAACAGGGGCTTGATGTCATCGAGTCGGATGCCATCGAATATCTTAAAGGTCTGGAGAAAGGTTTTCTTGATGTCATTTCCGGATTTCATCTTATTGAGCATCTTTCCTTTAAAACATTGATCGAATTATTTGACCAGGCCCTGAGAGTTTTAAAATCGGGCGGAATGATTCTCTTCGAGACCCCCAACCCTACGAATATCTTTGTAAGCTTCTATGATTTTTACAGAGACCCCAGCCATCAGAAACCGTTCCATCCCGATACCCTGAACTTCATTGCTGAAAGCAGAGGGTTTATCCGAACCGGCTCTTACTTTGTTCTGGACGAAGGGAAAGATTTGAAGCTGATCAAATCAACAGAATGGAAGCTCAATGATATAAACGATTATATAAAAGCGCCAAGGGATTTCGCCCTGATCGGCTATAAGCCCTAAAGGACTGTGATTCAGGCCCAGACATCAGACTTTAGACTTCTCTATTCCATCCTCTTCAATCCAAGCCCTGAAGTCTGAGGTCTGGCGTCTGAATTACAGTAATGTGGAGATGACTCTTGCAACATATCGAAAGGATTTGTTATGTTGCTCAGAAAATAAAGTTTCAAATCCCCCCATTGCTAAAGAGGAGTAAGGGGGTTAGTCATTTTCATGGTTCAAACGCGAACCAAGTTGCAAGGATTCAACCACGAGGCAAGACAAAATGAAAATTGAATTGGGTTGTAGAAAAAAGCATTTTCTCCCTTTCCATCTCCTCCTCGGGTTGGTTTCCATTCTCTTTCTTCAGCCCGTGCTGCCTTCTTCCCCCTATGCCATGGACCTGATGGAGGCCCACAAGCGGGCTAAAGAGTACGACCCTTTGTATGCATCGGCCGTTTATGAGAATCAGGCCTATCAGACCAAGTCCAGGCAAGGCCTATCTTATCTTTTACCGCAGATTCAATCCTCAGGAACGATCTCCCGATATGAATTTGATACCGCTCCAGAGATCTATCAGAACTATACCGGCACAACCTACAATATCCATATCAAACAGCCCCTCCTCAATCTTTCTCGCTTTGCAGAATACCGACAGCACAACCTCCTGCCGCCCATGGGAGAGATGAAATTGGCCGAAACCCTCCAGAATCTGGGCGTTCGTGTCACCGAGGCCTATCTCCATGTCCTTGCCGCAAGGGACACGCTCGAGCTGGTTGCCGAAGAAAAGGAGGCCGTGGCCAAGCAGCTGGAGCAGGCGAAGAAGATGTTTAAGGCCGGGGCGGTCGCCATCACGGAGGTTCACGACGCAGAGGCGCGTTATCACCTCGTCCTATCAAAGGAGGCGGAGGCTCAGAATAACCTGTCGGTGAAGATGACGGCACTCCAGAGGATTGTCGGTCCAGGCCCTTTCGCACCAAGCCGGCTGAGGGATTCCATCCCCCTCAACCCGCCGGAACCTGACGCTCTCGACCGCTGGATAGAAATGGCCAGGGAGCGCAATCCGGCCCTTAAATATTTTTCATATAACATCCAATATTTCGAAGAAGAGGTTAAAAAGTATCGGGCCCAGCATTATCCCTACGTCGATTTATCGGCAGGCTACAACCGGAGCAATACGCGCGATTACATCAAGACCAACACCATCTCTTACGGCATGATCGGCATGAATGTGATCATCCCCATCTTCAGCGGCGGTTATGTGGTGGCAAAGACGGACGAGTCCAAGGCGCGGCTGGGGCAGGCTAAAAAAGAGTATGAGAACATATATCTCGATATTGTCCAGAAACTGACCGAGGCCTTCCTTGGCATTCGGAGCAGCATCGTCAGAGTGAATACCCTGACCGTTGCCGTGAAGTCAGCGGAAGTATCGCTTCACTCCAACCAGAAGGGATTTACCGCAGGCATACGGACGATCGTCGATGTGCTCAACGCTCAACGGGAGCTTTACAATGCAAAGTCAAAGCTCCTTGAGGCGAAATATCTTTATATCATCCACCTGATTAAACTGAGAGCGGCCGCAGGCATCCTGTCCGAGTCGGATTTGGCCATGGTCAATGACTGGTTTCAGAAGTAATCCTTCATAAGGTAAAAGGGACAGTTCCTTTAGATTCAAAGAGGGACTGTCCCCCTAGGCAAGAGGGCCCAGGTCAGGGTTACGGTCACGATGAAGCCCGTTTGGTTTAAGGTCAATGGGTTAAGGTTGGGGTGATGAAGCCCGTATCGGTGAAGTGTAACGGCTACGTAAAAAACAATAAAGAAGACAGACGTAGCCTTTTAAAAACGATATGGGCCTCGTTACCTTAACCTTTTAATCCTTGACATTTTAAGTAATGAGGTGAACCATGTTTAATCTTTTCAGACGTCCCATGCCGGGAGTCACTCCCGAAAAGAAGGAACTGCTTTCTGTCCTGCTCTCTTTTAAAAAGGAGTTCTTCGCCTTGATGGGGTTCAGTTGTGTCATCAATTTACTGCTCTTAATTCCTTCCATTTACATGCTCCAGGTCTTCGATCGCGTCCTGACCGGCCGCAATCCTTTGACCCTGATCATGCTAACTCTGATCGCAGTGGCGATGTATGTTTTCATGGGCTTTCTTGAGTGGGTACGGTCGCAGATGATGATTCGCATCGGAAACCGCATGGATAAACGTTTGAGCGGTCGAATCTTCGCGGCCACCTTTGGTAGATCCCTGTTGGCGGGTTCGGGCAATGCCTCTCAGCCTTTTAATGACTTTACCAATCTACGCCAGTTTCTGACGGGAACCGGCCTGTTTGCCTTTTTCGATGCGCCCTGGACACCCATCTATCTGATCGTCATCTTCGTCATCCATCCCATTCTCGGCGTTTTCTCCATAGTGAGCGCCCTTGTCCTCCTGATATTAGCGATGGCTACAGAGCTGGTCAGCCGGAAACCCCTTTTTGAGGCCGCCCGAATGAGCAATATCAGCACCACCTTTGCCAGCGTCAACTTCCGCAATGCAGAGGCCATCGAAGCAATGGGCATGCTCAACAATGTCCGGAGCCACTGGTATCCCAAACATGAACAGTTTCTGAAACTTCAAACCAAGGCGAGCGGGCGGGCCGGCGTGATTCAAGCCTCCAGCAAATTCTTCAGGCTTACCTTTCAGTCAGCCATCTTGGGGTTAGGAGCCTATTTGGCCATTCAGCAGATCATCACGCCAGGAATGATGATTGCGGCTTCGATCCTCATGGGAAGGGCGCTCAGCCCAGTGGACATGGCCATCGGTACCTGGAAACAGTTTGTCTCGGCCAGAGATTCCTATAAGAGGCTGGAGGAGCTCATTCGCGCCTTTCCCGAAAGAGAAAAGGGCATGTCCCTTCCTGTTCCGAAAGGAAGGCTTTCTGTTTCTAATGTCGTGGTCGTGCCTCCAGGCTCCACTCAACAGGTACTGAGAGGCGTTAATCTGGAGGCCTTTCCAGGAGAACCGATTGCCATCATCGGACCGAGCGGAGCAGGAAAATCAACCCTTGCCAGAACGATCGTAGGGCTTTGGCCTCCACTCATGGGCTCGGTCAGACTGGATGGCGCTGAAACCTATAAATGGAACAAGGAAGAACTTGGGCAGTATGTTGGTTATCTGCCTCAAGATATTGAGCTTCTGAACGGTACCATTGCGGACAACATTGCCCGATTTGGCGAGATTCAATCCGAAAGAGTGATTAAAGCCGCTCAGGCCGCAGGCATCCATGAGATCGTGCTCCAGTTTCCCAAAGGATACGATACGCCCATCGGTGAAGGGGGCGTGATTCTCTCTGCAGGCCAGCGACAACGTGTGGCCCTTGCCCGTGCCTTATACGGAGACCCAGTGCTGATCGTGCTTGACGAACCCAACTCCAATCTTGACGAGGCGGGTGAGATTGCCCTGGTCAATGCCCTGATGCAGTTAAAATCAGCTAAAAAGACGATCTTTGTCATCACCCATCGCACCCTCATCCTCTCTGTAGTGGACAAAGTCCTCCTGTTAGCCAACGGCACCATTCAGTTGTATGGACCGAGGGATGAGGTGCTCATGCGTCTGAGACAGGCCCAGGAGCAGCGCGCCTCCTGATTTCTTAAAGGGGACAGTCCCTCTATGGTTCTAAAGGGACTGTCCCCCTAACAAGGAAAATAGTATGAATGGAAAGAATAACCGACCAGACGAGATAGAAGCGGCGGAGGAAAAGACACCTCTTCGCACGAGCACCAATCCCATCATCGCCATTGCCCTGATCGTCCTGATCTTTGGTTTTGGAGCTCTGGTTGCCTGGGCTTCTCTGGCTCCACTGGATAAAGGGGTCGTGGCGCCAGGCGTCATAAAGGTCGTCTCTTATCGAAAGACGATTCAGCATCAGTACGGAGGAACGGTTGAGGAGATTCTGGTGAAGGAGGGAGACCGGGTCAAAAAAGGGCAGGTCTTAATCCGGCTCAATGATGTTCAGGCAAAGGCCACCCTCTCTCAATACAGAAGTGAATATCTGGCTCATCTCGGACTGGAGGCGCGCCTTCTCTCCGAACGGAGGAGGGATGAACACATCGTCTTCCCGCAGGAGATTTACAGCCTCAAGGGACGTCCTGAGATTGATGAAATCGTCGGTCGCCAGGAGGAACTTTTTCGAACCCGTCGAAACGTCCTTGAAAACGAGAAGAAGATTCTGCGTGAAAACATCGATGGCCTCGAGACCTATATCCGCCGGCTTGAGGAGCTTCAGGCCTCCCGCAACAAGCAGATCGAGCTGATTGCAAAAGAGATGGAACCACTGCGGGAGTTAGCTGATCAGGGCTACTATCCGCGCAATCGAATCCTGGAGATGGAGAGGATGGTGGCCGATCTGCAGGGCCGGAGGAGCGAGGATCTTGGCAACATCGCCCGTTCCAGAACAGCGGTGAGCGAGCTCAAGATGAGGATCACCCGCATCGAACAGGATTTCTTAAAAGAAGTCGATACACAATTAACCGAAGTCCAAAAAAAGATCGTGGCACTTAAAGACCAGTATTTGGCCGCTGCGGATGTGCTTGAACGGACAAAGATTCGTTCGCCTGAAGATGGCATTGTCATTGGACTGCGCATGCACACGCCGGGTGGAGTCATCATGCCCGGCCATCCGGTTCTCGATTTGATCCCACTCAATGCGGAGTTAATCGTTGAGGCATGGGTGATGCCCAGTGACATCAATCGGGTTCACACCGGTCTCAAGGCAGACCTTAGGTTTTCCGCCTTCAAGACCTCCCATACCCCTGTGGCCGAGGGTGAGGTGATCCTCGTCTCGGCAGATCGGATGGTCGATGAGGCTGCCAGAACGGCCTACTACCTATGTCGCATCAAAATTACGGAGAAGGGATTGAAGGACCTCAAAGGGATAACCCTTCAGCCAGGAATGCCGGTCGAGGTGATCCTGAAGACGGGGAAACGGACCATGATCAGTTACCTCCTCAAGCCCCTATTAGACCGCCTGGCCATCTCCTTCAAGGAAGAATAGGAGATCTCAATGAAGATCGCCATCGTTGCTCCGTCTCCGGTTCCCTTTCTCATCGGAGGCGCTGAAAAACTTTATTGGGGCCTCCATCGCCACATGAATCAACTCACGCCTCATGAAGTGGAGCTGATCAAAGTGCCGTGCCGCGATCAGGAATTCTGGCCCCTGATGGAGGGCTATTATCGCTTTAGTCAGCTTGATCTGAGCTATTTCGATATGGTCATCACGACCAAATACCCTGCCTGGATGGTTCCACACAGAAACCACAATCTCTATTTACAACACACCTGCCGAGGAGTCTATGACCTCTACCATCTGTGCGGGAGACCCCTCTCATTTATCCCAACCCACAGAGAGTTGGAGCCGATCTTCCAGATGCTCAATCATCCCCAACCCGACCGTTCCATGCTTCAACCTTTTTTTAAAGAACTCTTCCGGCTCCGTGACCTCAAGGACCTTCCTCCAGTGACCTTTGCCTTTCCTGGACCTTTAACCCGTGCAATCATCCAATGGCTTGACCGCATTGCCCTGTCGCCTGAACATATAAAATCCTACAGCGCCATCTCGAGGAATGTGGCCCTGAGGCAGGGTTATTTTCCACAGGGTGTCCAGATCGAAGTCATTCATCATCCCACAGACCTGGAAGGACTCCACTGTTCAGGCTATGAATATCTCTTCACTGCCAGCCGGCTTGAGTCCCTTAAACGAATAGACCTATTGATCGAGGCATTTAAATCGATCGATGCCGACATTGAAATGCGGATTGCAGGCACAGGCGGCCAGCAAGAACAACTCAAAAGGCTTGCCTCGAAAGACACCCGAATCAAATTTCTCGGATTTATCAACGACTCGGAGATGGTATCTCAGTATGCAGGAGCGCTCTTCTGCCCATTCGTTCCTTATGACGAGGATTATGGCTTGATTACTGTTGAGGCCATGCAATCCTCCAAGGCCGTACTCACCACCCATGATTCCGGGGGCGTAAACGAGTTGGTTATCGATGGTCATAATGGAGTTGTCGTTTTGCCCGAAGCGGAAGCCATCGCCGAAGCCATGAAACGACTGATCGCCAATTCCGAGCGCACCATCGAGATGGGTCTGAATGCAAAGGAATCGGCCTCATCCATTAACTGGCCTAACACCATTTCTGGTCTTCTCAGGGAGGATGTGAATCGTGGTCCTCTCATAAAGACCCGGAGAAAGAAGATGGTGGTAGCCTCCACCTTTCCGGTCTACCCTCCGACCACCGGCGGACAGAAGAGAATCTATCATTTATATAGGGAGCTCAGCCGCAGGGCGGATATTATTTTGGTCACCCTCACAGGCCATGGTCTTCCTTCCCAGCGTTTTGACATCTGTCCAGGCTTTATCGAGATGACCATTCCGAAGTCAAAAGGCCATCTCCTCTATGAACGTGATCTCGAAGGGAGGCTTGAAGCATCGGTTGGCGACATCGCCGCCATCGAGGGCTTCAGGATGACCCCTCAATTTCAGGAAACCCTTTTACGGCAAACCAACGATGCCGCTGTAGTCGTAGCCTCCCATCCGTATCTTTATGATGCCATCCGGGAGGTCTATCAAGGGAGCCTCTGGTATGAAGCCCAAGATGTCGAATACGACATGAAGGCTTCCATTCTTCCTCCTTCTCCGGAAAGGGAGCGCTATCTCGAAAAAGTCAAGGAGGTGGAACGTAAGTGCTGTCTCGATGCAGAGATCATCCTCTCGGTCTCCGAAGAAGACAATGCCCGGCTGATGGAGCTTTACGGCGTGGAGGAGAAGAAGATCCTCATTGTGCCCAATGGTATGGACTTTCGTTCTGCTTCGTCACATAGACTCTCCCAAGATGAGAAGAGAGAGCTAAAACAAAGACTGGGGTTCGGGACCATTCCTATAGCACTCTTTATAGGAAGCTATCATGGGCCCAACATCGAGGCATTGAAGGCAATCAAAGAGATTGCCATGGAATGTCCTGAGATCCTCTTCCTGATCGTGGGAAGTGTATGCCTCCATGAAGAAGCCGATCTCATGCCTGAAAATGTGAAACCTGTTGGCGTTCTTGACGAGGACGAAAAGAACATTGTGCTTAACGCTTCGGATATGGCTTTAAACCCTGTTGTGGCAGGCTCCGGTAGCAACCTCAAGCTCCTCGAATATATCGCCTACGGCCTTCCTGTGATCACAACAGACCACGGCAACCGGGGTTTTGGTTTTAAGAATAAAGAGCATCTGTTCGTTGCTGAGATCAATCAATTCCCTTCCGTACTAAAGGATTGCCTTTCTACAGATCCTTTCTCTCTCCAGACTATTTCAGAGAATGCACTAAAATTCGCCTCATCTAAATATGACTGGTCTGTCATTGCCCAGAAGATAAAAGTTTAAGTCCCCTTCCCCTCTAAGGTAAGAGGGGGAAAGGGGGAGTTAGAGAGCGAAAAATAGTTATTCAGAGCGCTCGACATTTTTTATTGACAACCCCAAAATAAATGGGGTAAAGATAAGTAAAGCCAATATTGGACCCGTTTAAAGATAAATCTCTAACGCAGTTAAAAAGAGTGAAGACCATGGAAAAGAAAAAAGAGCGGAAAATTGAGGCCGGAATAACCAAGAAAGATATTTCAGAAGCTCTGAAAGGGTTTTATAAAGAGAGCCTCGAACCAAAATTCGAACAGATTGACCAGCGCTTCGAACAGATTGATCAGCGCTTCGAACAGATTGACCAACGCTTCGAACAGATTGACCAACGCTTCGAACAAATAGATACCCGATTGGAACAACACGATGCTCATTTTAGTCAAATTGACAGACATCTTATAAGAATCGATACTCGATTGGAACAACACGATGCTCATTTTGAAAGGATTGAAAAAAAATTAGAAGAGCATGATGAAAAGTTTCGAGATCTTTCTACTCATTTTGATGAGATTTATAAAAGATTTGAGAGGATCGAGACAGAGTACCGGATGATTTCTTCTGCTATTGACAGGATGGAGAAGAGATTAGAGAGGATGGAAGAGAAGCTGGATGTTGAGATTTCGAAGAGAGAATTTATTGAAAGGGAGGTCCTTGAGTTGAAAAGCAGGGTTCAGATCCTTCAGGCCCGGATTGAAGAGATCGAAAACCGGCTCAAAGGTTTTTCTTGACAAGAGGAGGATGATTAAAATAAAAATGAATCATTAATAAAGGGACAATAAAGGGACAGTCTCTCTAATGTTTTGAAGGGACTGTCCCTCTGCGGATTTAAAGGGACTGTCCCCCTAAAATACATTAATACGATTGCCTGACCCCAATAATAATGTGGGCCATAAATAAATGAAAGAAGCTTTGAGATACTTAAATAACGCAAAAGAGATATTGAGAAAAGCCCCCGTTGAGGACGGAAGGTATGCCGAT
>Ga0209721_1002122_pt1 | contig 13135 bp, 13 predicted proteins | sample TshhotsprinmetaG_FD_184139 | JGI IMG/M metagenome (GOLD analysis project Ga0209721, IMG submission 184139) | Hot spring microbial communities from South Africa to study Microbial Dark Matter (Phase II) - Tshipise hot spring metaG (SPAdes)... | ecosystem: Environmental > Aquatic > Thermal springs... | reverse complement strand
GTATTTTTTCTCCAAGAAAAGTTGCTGAACGTCAACACACCGAAACCAAACCAGCAGCAGGAAAACAATAAATTAAGTACAACCGACTCGGTTATATTAACTTTGGCATTAATTGTAGATTGTTATGATAATATAAGAATATATTAAAAATAAAATATTGACTAAAATGGTATAAGTGTTAAATATAGTCAACAGTTAAATCAGTAATCAGTTGAATCAGTCAAAGTTAGTTGAAATTAGTTGAAATCAGAGTCTTATACCAAGTCTTGGGTGAACCTGCCAGGTTCACTGTTTTTATTATTTTGATTTTTGATTTTTAATTTTTGCTTTATTTTATGCTAAAATTATTATCAACGGGATGTAGTTCAGATGGCTAAGAACGCAGCGTTCGGGACGCTGAAGTCGGCGGTTCAAGTCCGCCCATCCCGACAATAATATGAAAGTTTATAACACTTTAACTAGAAAATTAGAAAACTTCAAATCTTTAAAAAATAAACTAATAACCTTTTATCAATGTGGACCAACAGTTTATTGGATTCAACATATTGGTAATCTTCGTGCTGCCATCTGGGGTGATTTGATAAGAAGAGTTTTTTTGTATTTAGGATATCAAGTTAACTATGTAAGAAATTACACTGACGTTGGTCATTTAACTAGTGATCAAGATCAAGGTGAAGACAAAATGGAAAAAGGAGCTAAAAGAGAAGGTTTAACCCCTCAACAATTAGCAGAAAAATATATCAAAATTTTTGAAGATGACGTAAAAAAACTAAATTGTTTAAAACCAACTTATAAACCGCAGGCAACTGAATACATTAACCAAATGCAACAAATGATAAAAATATTATTAGATAAAGGTTATGCTTATATTACTAACTTAGCAGTCGTTTATGATGTCTCAAAGTTTCCTAATTATAATAAACTTAATCGCCAAAAATTAGACTTTAATAAAAAAGGTGCTGGGCATGGTGAGTTTTCAGATCCTGAGAAAAAACATTTTGCTGACTTTAATTTATGGGTTTTTAAAAAAGGTCCTCATAAAAATGCTTTACAAACTTGGTCTTCACCGTGGGGAGAAGGTTTTCCTGGTTGGCATATTGAATGTTCAGTGATGGCTAAAGAACTATTAGGAGAAACTATTGATCTCCATATGGGAGGCGTTGAGCATATATCAGTTCATCATACTAATGAAATTGCTCAATCTGAAGCTGCTAATAATAAACCGTTTGTCCGTTATTGGCTTCATAATGAACATCTTTTAGTTAACAATAAAAAAATGGCTAAATCAGAAGGCGCCGGTTTAACTCTTCAACAAATAGTTGATAAAAATTTTCAACCTTTAACCCTTCGTTATTTTTATCTTCAAGCTCACTATCGATCCAAACAAAACTTCACTTGGGAAGCTTTATCTGCCAGTCAAGAAGCTCTAACTAATCTAAAAAATTTTTATAATCAATTTTTTTATCAATCTAAAAAATTATCTAAACTCTCATTAAAAGGAAAATCTTATCAAAAAAAATTTAAACAATTAATAAGTAATGATTTTCAAATTCCAAAAGCTTTAGCCTTAGCTTGGCAAATAATTAAATCTAATTTAAAACCAGAAGAAAAAATCTATCTTTTAAATGATTTTGATAAAGTTTTTGGTCTAGATTTAAAACCAGAAACCATTCCTCAATCAGTAACCAAACTAGCCAAACAAAGACTTCAATTAAGAAAAAAACAACAGTTTACTCAAGCGGATAAATTAAGAGTTAAGATTGAAAAACTGGGTTATCTTATTGAAGACACTCCTTTAGGCTATCAACTAAAGAAAAAATAACTTATGAAAAAATATTTTCTTTATTTTAAAATCTGTCTTTATCAATACTTTATCTATCGAATAAACTTTATCTTTTGGCGACTAAGAAATTTTTTAAACATTATTTTTCTTTATTTTCTCTGGACCTCAATTAATAAAACCAATAGTTTTTCTTATACTCAAGATCAGTTAGTTAGTTATATTTTTTTAATTAACCTTTTATATGCGATTATTTTATCAACCAGAACCGAGGAAATTCCTCAATTAATTATCTCTGGCGAAATAATGAATATTATTACTAAACCAATCTCTTTTTTTAAATTAATCATTACTAAAGAAATTGTTGATAAACTAGTTAATATCTTTTTTTCTTTAATAGAAATTAGTCTGTTGATTTTTATTTTTCAGCCAAATTTTTATTTTCAAAAAAATATTTTTAGTTTAATAATAATGATTATTTTTATTTTTTTAGCAATTATTTTAAGTTTTTTTATTGATCTTATCATTTCATTTTTGGCTTTTTGGTCAACAGAAACCTGGGCGCCAAGATTTATTTTTTACATTGTTCTGTCAATTTTATCAGGATCAATCTTTCCTCTAGATATCTTACCTTCAACTATTTATCAACTACTTCTTTTAACCCCTTTTCCTTATTTTGTTTACTTTCCTGCTAAACTTTTTTTAACGCCAACTAATTACTCAATTATTTCTCATCTTTTTATTGTTCTAATATGGATATTAATAACATTTTTTCTATCTTTTATTATGTGGAAAAGAGGAATTAAAAATTATAGTTTCTATGGACGATGAAAAAACTTATTAAGATTTTTTTTCTTTTAACAAAAACTAGTATTCAGTCAATGTTAACTCACCAAATTGGAGTTATTACTTTTTTATTAGGAAAAATTTTAAGATTTATATTTTATTTTAGTTTTTTGTTTTTTCTTCTTGAAAAAACTAAGTTTTTAGCTGGTTATAATTTTAATCAAGCAATAATATTTTTTTTAACTTTTAATTTAATTGATATAATTTCCCAAATGGTTTTTCGAGAAGTTTATCGTTTTCGTCAACAAGTAATCAGTGGCTCTCTTGATTATTATCTAACCAAACCATACCCAATATTTTTAAAAATTCTTTTTGGCGGTTTTGATGTTTTGGATTTAATCACCTTAATCCCGGTTTTAATTTTAACCGCTTATTTTGTCTTTCAAATTCCAAATTTATTATTAATTAATATTTTTTTATTTTTCTTTTTATTTATTAATGGTTTGCTTATCTCAACTGGTTTTCATATTTTAGTCTTAAGTAGTGCCGTCTTAACATCTGAAGTTGATCACTCGATTATGATTTTTCGAGATTTAAGCCGAATGGGGGCAATCTCAATGGATATTTATAAAGAACCATTAAGATCAATCTTAACCTTTGTTATCCCGATTGGTATTATGATTACCTATCCAGCCAAAGCCTTACTTAACTTGCTTAATCTTCAAAGTATTTTTATTAGTTTTTTAATCTCTTTTTTCTTTTTGTTCTTTTCATTAAAATTATGGAATTTAGCATTAAAAAAATATCAAAGCGTTGGAAATTAAATATGATAAAAGTAAAAAATCTGACAAAAATTTATAAAACACCGATTAGAAAAACTAATCTTTTAGCTGATATTTTTTTTCGCCAATACAAAGAAAAAACTGCCTTAGATAATATCTCTTTTGAAATCAACACCAATGAGTTAATTGGTTTTATTGGTCCTAATGGAGCAGGAAAAACAACAACAATGAAGATTTTATCCGGTATTCTTTATCCAACATTTGGTGAAATTAATGTTTTGGGATATTTTCCTTTTGATAAAAAACCTGAGTTTTTAAAAAAAATCAGTTTTATCTCTGGTCAAAAAAATCAACTTTTTTGGGAGTTACCAGTCACTGAGTCTTTTAAACTAACAAAAGAGATTTATCAAGTAAATGACAGTGATTATAAAAAAAGTCTTTCTAACTTAATTGACTTATTTAATGTTAACAAATTATTAAAACAACCAGTAAAAACTTTATCTTTGGGTCAAAGAATGAAAATGGAATTAATTAATGCTTTGCTTTATAATCCGCAAATTTTATTTTTGGACGAACCAACCATTGGTCTTGATATTTTTTCTCAATCAGCCATTATTAATTTTATTAAAAAGTACCAAAAAAACTTTAAATCAACTATTATCCTCACATCTCATTATCTTCAAGATGTCAAAAAATTAGCCCAGCGAATCATCTTAATTAATCAAGGAAAAATCATCTATGATGGTTCACTAAAAAAATTAACTGATAAACACTCAAATAAAAAAATTATTAAGATTATTTTAGATTGTGAAATTCCAAAAAATTTTTTAGAAAAAATTAATCAACAAAAAATTAGCTATAAAAACAATCCGCCCCTACTGGAAATTATTATTGAAAAAAACAAACTGTCTTTTTTAATAAAAGAAGTTATTAATAAACTCTCCTTCCAAGATCTAACCATTGAAGATGAACCAATCGAAGAAATTATTAAAAACTTTATTAATAATCAATCAAAAAATTAAAAAAATTAAGCATTGGTTTTAATCATTACTACATCTTTATCTTGAACAAAATAATCTCTTCCCACTAAAGCAACTTTTCCCATTTCTTGAGCCTTAGTCCAAGAACCAATTTCTAAAAGATCATCGGCTGAAATTACTGCCGCTTTTATAAAACGACGAGCAAAATTAGTATGAATTTTACCAGCAGCTTCCCAAACTGTTGTTCCTTTTTTAACTGTCCATGCTCTTGCTTCTTTTCCTCCAGCAATCGTATAGAAAGTAATCACCTCTAGTAATTGATAACATTGAGAAATAACCAACTCAACAGCTGATTGGGTCAAACCATAAGTTTTTAATATCTGTATTTGTTCAATCCAAGGAAAAGAGATCAACTCTTCTTCAAATTTAGCCGATAAAGTGATAGTTGGGCTATTGTTTATTAATTTGGCTGGTTTTTTTAGATCGCTCTCATTGACATTTGCAACATAAATTACTGGTTTTAAAGTCAATAAATTAAATAGTTTAATTAATTTTCGTTCATCTTCATTAAAAAATAGCTCTTTAGCTTGTTTGCCACTATCTAATTCTTTTAAAACTCGCTCGCCTAAAATTAAAAGTTTTTTTTCTTCTTCAGTTTTAGTTTTTTTTTCAAGTTTATCTAACTGTTTTTTTAATAACTCAATATCAGCCAATAATAGCTCAGTATTAATAATTTCAACATCTTCATCAGGATCAATTTTTGGATGAATATGAGGAACTGTTTCATCAGTAAAAAAACGAACTACGTGTAAAATCAAATTAACCTCTCTAATATAAGCCAAAAATTGATTGCCCAAACCCTCTCCTTGATGAGCGCCCTTAACTAAACCAGCAATATCAACAAAAGTAACTGTTGTTTGGGTAACCTTGGAAATATTAGCTATTTTTGCTAAATTAACTAAAGTCGAATCCGATACCGGCACCATTCCCATATTTTTATCAATAGTTGTAAATGGATGTTTGCCGGTTAAAGCCCGACCTTTTTCTACTAAAGCATTAAATAAAGTTGATTTGCCAGCATTAGGCAAACCAACTATCCCAATCTTTAACATAGTTTAATTATAAAACATAAACCCCTAAGCTAGAAAAGAATTCGATTCATGGTAGATATGGAAAGTAAAACATAAAATATGAAAGATAAAATGTAAAGCTTGAATGGGTTTATATGTTTGCGAGTTATGAGTTACGTGTTTGCGAGTTATAGGGCAAAGATAGACTGTCTTCTCAGCAGGTCTGTCCTTAATAAAACTTTTCATTTTAATTTGTAATCTAGTATTTAGAGTTTAGGATTTTTATTAGTACATAGCTTATAATAAGCAAACCGGGGCGGTTAGACTAGGTGGCAAAGTCAGGTTTTTTTGTATATTCTAATTACTGGATGATCAAAAACTGTCCACGTCTCTTCAGCCATCTCATCACCTAATCCAACATCAAATTCAGCTACTTTTTTAAATCCTAATCTTCCAGAAAATAAATCATTATAATATTGGTTTAGTAATGGATATCTTTTTTTTAATTCTTGACATTTATCAGGAAAAAAAATTTTTAATTTTGAATTTTTAATTTTTAATTTTTCATCACAATAATGATTAATAAAAATTCTTCTTGAAGGAACAAAAATATAATCAGCTTTTTCTAAATGATTTTTTAACTCTTCCTGTAAAAAAACATTCTCATCTAAATCATAAAAATTAAAAGAAACTATTTGATAATTTTTATAAATATCATTTTGATTTTTAATTCTTGATTTTTGATTTATTATCGGAATATCAACTACATTAGCTGTCTCTGAAAGAACATAAGAGTTTTCTGGAATGTTTTTAAATATCCAATCACTAGCTTGAAAACGAATATCTGGTTGATAATAAACCTTAAGATAATTTATTCCCGGCAAAACGGATAATACAACAATTATAATTTTTACAATAGTTATAATTTTTATTCTTATCAACCATAAAATTGCCAATATTGTCATTATTGGAAAAACTATCGCCATAAATCTTGTCCATTTAGCAAAAACAAAAGCATTAGGTAAAAAATAAATTAAAAAAAACGTTCTTAATAGATTATTTTTTTTATCTTTCCAGTTTAAAAAGAAAAAACCTAATATAAACAAGAAAAAAACCATCATCCCTAACGCATAAGGAAAAATCTTTTCAACTTGGAACAAAACTGGAACCGTCTCAATAAACTGACGAGTATAAAAAACAATGTATTTTCCTAAAGCAACATCTTTTTCATAATTAATTGCTGATAAGAAGTCTTGAAAATTAATTAAATTATGAGGAGAAAAAATAATAAAAATTATTCCACTTAAAAATAAATAAATAAAGACATCAAAAATCTTTGTTAAAAATGAATATAGTCTTTTAAATCGATAGTTCTGAGTGATTAAAACCAATAAAGGAACTATAAAAAAAATTAATGAAGAAACCTTAGTTGCCAAAGACAATCCCGAAAAAATTGATAAACCAATAACATAATTTAAAACACTAATCTTTTTTAAACTAAAATTCAATGTTAAATAAACTATTAATGAATAAAATAACATTAATAAAGACTCGGTTGTTCCAAAATGAGAAAATTGAATTGCGTATGGAGAAAAAATTATTATTAAAAATAACAAACTCTTAATAAAAAAATGATTTTTCTTCTCATTTAAAAATAGGTTGATAATTTTAAACATTATTAATCCAGTCAGTAATGAAGAAATAACTGAAATAAGTCTTAAACTAATTACTGCTTCTTGAAAACTAATTGGATAAGCTAAATCTCCATCAAAAAACTTGATTATCAAAATTAAAACATAAGATAAATAAAGAGGAAACTGACCATAAGCATAAAAATGGGGATTAAAACAATCTTTTAACTGAAAAACTCCTTTAAATTGAAACCAGTTTTCAATTGATGACCAATTTTCAAATAATGATTTAGGTAAATTAAAATTTATTTTTGGAATCTCGCATTTTAATTGCCCGACTGCTACTGCCATATTTCTCTCATCAGGATGCATTGGGTAGGGAAGACCCCAATTCAAACCAACAAATCGAGTATAAACTAGCAATCCTATTAAAAAAAAACCAATAATAATCTTTAAAAATTTGACAAACTTTCTATTGATTTTTTCTTTCATAATTAGTATTATATTACAGATTATGAATTATCAATTAGTCTTTCTTCTTAGAAAAGAAGAAGAGAAAGAAACCATTAAAAAAATCGTTGATAATTTTGGAAAAATTATAAAAACTGAAAACTGGGGCGAAAAAACCCTTGCTTATCCTATTAAAAAAAATCGTCGAGCTTATTATTTTAATTATTTTATTGAAATTGAGCCAAAGAAAACTCTTGAGTTAAAAAGAAAACTTAATTTTGAAACTAAACTATTAAGGTATTTATTATTAGTTAATAATTAATTTTAAATATGGCAAGTAGATCTTTAAATCGAGTGATTTTAATTGGTAATTTAACCCGTGATCCTGAACTAAAATATACTCCTTCAGGAACCGCTATCTGTAATTTCGGTATTGCCACCAATAGAAATTGGATAACTGCTGATGGTCAAACAAAAGATGAGGTCCAGTATCATCGAATTGTTGCCTGGCAAAAATTAGCTGAACTTTGCGCTAAATTATTAACCAAAGGAAGAAAAGTCTATCTTGAAGGTCGACTCACTTATCGTACCTTTACTGGTAAAGATGGTCAACAACGATCAATCACTGAAATTGTTCTTGATGATTTTATCGTTTTCAATGATGGAAAAAAACCAATTACTGATGAAAACAAAACTCAAAATAACCATCAAAATTTAAAAAAAGACGTTTCTCAAGAAGAGCCCTCTGATGAAGAAATTCCTCCTCCAATCAATGAAAAATTAGCAACATCTAAAGAAGAAGTGAGTCAAGAAAATAACCAGTCTGAAAATATTAATCCAGAAGATATTCCATTTTAAATTAAAAATTAATTAAAATTATGAAATGTTTTTTTTGTCAATATAAAGTCGAACCTAATTTTAAAGATATTGATAATTTAGAAAAATTTTTATCACCAAGAAAAAAAATTTTAAGTCGAGAAAAAACTGGTCTTTGTGCTAAACATCAAAGAATGTTAACAAAACAAGTAAAATATGCTCGATTTTTAGCTTTGATTCCTTATGTTTCTTATCAGAGTTTACGCTAACTATTTTTTTATCTATAATGATTAAATGACGATTAATTATCCTATCCATAATCAAAGCAGACTCTTAATCAAAAAAGGAGACTTTATTGATTTTAATGATCCAATTTATACAAGTGAAACTAACGAAGAAATAACTATTAATATTGCCCAAGAATTAGATATTAAACCAGAAAATATTTTTCATTATTTAAAAAAACTTGTTGGTGAAAAAGTAGAAAAAAATGAGGTCTTAGCAGAAAAATCTGGATTTTTTACTCATAAAAAAATCTATGCTTCTCATTCGGGAATAATCAAAGAGATTAATCATGAAAAAGGCACAATTATTTTAAGTTTTTTATCAGAAAAAACTCAAACTTTAACCTCTGCTTTAAGAGGTGAAGTAGAAAAAATTGAAAAAGATAATCTTCTTATAAAAGTCAAAAATCTTCATCAATACCAAGCTCGTGAATCACAAAATAACTTTGGTGGAGAAACCTTCTATTTAGAAAATTTTTCCTATACTTATTCTCAAGTAGCTAACAAAATCATTGTCTGTCAAAAAATCGATTCTTACAACCTCACAAAAATTTTTGTTTTAAACGCTAAAGGAATTGTTTGTTTAGAAAAGTTAGAAGAAGAAAAAAATATTAATTTTGCATATTTTAAAAATGAAAATGATTTTAAAAAAGTAATCGACAAAAAATTACCTTATTGCACTGTGTTATCATTTTCTGGCACTATCTATTTTTATTCATGAAAAAACATGATAATCAATTTAAAATTCGGTTAATAAACTTTATTTTTATTTTAGCAATTTTAATCAGTGTATTTGGTTTTGGTTATCGTTTGGGTGAAAATAAATCTAAAAATATTCTTCTTAAATTGACCAACAATCAAAACATCGCCAATTTTGATCTTTTTTGGGATGTTTGGAATGAAATTGAAAAAAAATACGTTGAAAAGAAAAAACTAGATATTGAGAAAATGTATTACGGAGCAATAAAAGGTTTAGTTGCTTCACTTAATGATCCTTATACTTTTTTTCTCACTCCCGAAGAAAATCAACAATCAAAAAAAGATCTTCAAGGAAAGTTTGAGGGAATTGGTGCTCAACTTGGATTAAAAAATAATCAAGTAGTTGTTATTGCTCCTTTAAAAAATTCACCAGCGGAAAAAGCTGGTGTTAAAGCTGGAGATCTTATTTTAAAAGTTGATGAAAAATCAACAAAAGATTGGACCTTAAATGAAACGGTTTCAAAAATTCGCGGGCCTAAAGGAACTAAAGTAAAATTAACTCTCTTAAGAAGAGATAAAGAAATCAACCTAAAAATTACTCGTGATGAAATCTCAATTCCTTCAATTGAACTATCTTATGAAAAAAATTTAGCGATTTTAAAAATAAATCAATTCGGTGAAAATACTAATGATGAGTGGAACAAAGCGGTTTCTGAAATTAAAAATCAATGGGATAAAAAAAAGATTAAAGGAATGATTTTAGATTTAAGAAATAATCCCGGTGGTTATTTGGAAAGCTCGATTTATCTTGCATCTGAATTTTTACCTTTATATAAACTAGTAGTTAAACAAGAATCAACCAACTCAATCAAAGAGTACAAAGTGTTAAAAAATGGTCAACTATTAGATATCCCTCTAGTAGTTCTTATTAATGAGGGTTCTGCTTCAGCATCAGAAATATTAGCTGGTGCTTTAAGAGACTATAAAAGAGCCAAGATTATTGGTCAAAAATCTTTCGGAAAAGGCTCTATCCAAGAAGCAATCGATCTAAAAAATGGCGCTGGTTTACATGTAACAATTGCTAAATGGGTTCTTCCTAATGGAGATTGGATCAACAACAAAGGAATTGAACCTGATGTTAAAGTAGAAAATATAATAGAAGAAGGAAATACCTTAAACAGAGAAAATGACAGTCAGCTTGATAAAGCTATTGAAATTTTATTAAAATAAAAATAGCTGTTAATCGTTAAAATTTTCAGATTATTTTCAGTTTTCTTTTTTAAAAAAAAATATGAAAAAAATTATCTCTTTAATAATATTTCTTTTAATAGTTATCGGTATTGGCCATTACTTAGATTTATTTAAATATCTACCAAAAAATAAAAATGTTCTTGAAAAAATTAGCTCAAAACCTGTTGAAAAAGAGAAACAAATAGTTGTCTATGAAGAATCAGTTGTTACTAAAGTTATTGAAGAATCACTTCCTTCAGTTGTTACTGTAGGAGTTAAAACTACCATTTCAAGCGGTGACTTTTTTACAATTGATCCATTCAATCCTTTTTCTCCTTTTAGAAGAATTCCTGGTAGAAAAGAAAATGTTGAAAAAAATATTGGTAGTGGTTTTATCATTTCTGAAGATGGTTTAGTTATTACTAACAAACATGTTGTTTCTGAAGAAGAAGCTGAATATCAAGTATTCACTTATGATAAAAAAAAATTTAATGTTGAAAAAATCTATCGTGATCCCTTAAATGATTTAGCAATTATAAAAATTAATCCCGGAATAAATAAATTAAAAGCTTTAAAACTTGGTGACTCTAATAATTTAAAACTTGGCCAGTTAGTAATTGCCATTGGCACACCTTTAGGTGAGTTTACCAATACCGTCACCTCAGGAATTATCTCTGGTTTAGGAAGAGGTATCACTGCTGGTAGTCCTTTTGAGGGATTTGTCGAAAAATTAGATAATGTTATCCAAACTGATGCCGCTATTAATCCAGGTAATTCTGGAGGCCCCTTACTTAACTCAAAAGGAGAAGTCATTGGCGTTAATACTGCCATTGCTTCCGAAGGTCAAAACATTGGTTTTGCTTTACCAGTAAATATTGTTAAAGACTTAATTGATAACTTTAATAAACGAGGAGGAAGCTTTGAAAAACCATTTTTAGGAGTCAGATACAAAATGATTGATAAACAAACAGCCTTATTAAACAATGTTGTTGAAGGTGCTTATATTGTCGAGGTGGTTAAAAGCTCACCCGCAGAAAAAGCCGGTATTGAAGAAGAAGATATTATTATTGAGTTTGATGGAAAAAAATTAATTGGTGATGATGATCAAACCTTAGCTAAACTTATCTTAGAAAAAAAAGTTGGTGAAACTGTCTCTCTAAAAATTTGGCGTGAGAAAAAAATCATCAATCTAAGCGCAACATTAGAGGCCTCTAAATAAATCATTTTTTATGGTGTATAATTGGTTTTATGAAAAAAAACTATCTCATTCCTAAAACTCTTAAAGGTTTTCGTGATTTTTTACCTGAAGATCAGATATTAAGAGAAACTGTTATTGAAAAAATTAAAAAAATTTTTCAAAGTTATGGTTTTGATCCTATAGAAACTCCAGCTTTAGAATATGAAGAAACTCTTCTTAATAAATACGGAGAAGAAAATAATAAGCTTTTATATCTTTTCCAAGACAAAGGAAAAAGACGAATTGGCCTAAGATATGACCAGACAGTTCCTTTAGCCCGATTAGCAGCTCAATATCAAAATCTTGTCAAACCATTCAAAAGATATCAAATTCAACCAGTTTGGCGAGCTGAAAATCCTCAAAAAGGCCGCTATCGAGAGTTTTATCAATGTGATATTGATATTGTTGGCAGTGAAAGTTTTTTTGCTGATGTAGAAATTATTATCTTAACTTTAACTGTTTTAAAAAAGCTTGGTTTTAAAAATATAAAAATGTTAATTAATGATCGGGAAATCTTTAAAAATATTTCTTCAACTTTGATTGTCTCAATTGATAAATTAGAAAAAATTGGTCAAGAAGAAGTTATCAAAGAACTCATCAATAAGGGACTAACTGAAACTCAAGCCAAACAACTATTAACTAGTTTGAAAAAATCAAAACCAACAGAAACTTTAAAAAAAATTTTTCAGGAGTTAAAAAAATCAGGATTTCAAGAAAATAAGGACTATATTTTTTCGCCCACTTTAGCTCGAGGACTAGATTATTATACAAGTACTATCTTTGAAGTTGTTACCAATAATTATCAAGTTGGTTCATTAGGAGGTGGTGGTCGTTATGATCAATTAATTGGTCAATTTACTGGTCAAGATATACCTGCGGTTGGTTTTGCTTTTGGTTTTGACAGAATTATTGAGGCAATTAAATCTTTAAATCTTATTAAAATAAAAAAAACTAACACGCAAGTTTTAGTAACGATTTTTTCTCAAAAACTCTTTAATCAATCATTAACAATAACTAATCTTTTAAGAAAAAATAATATTAATACTGAAATTTATCTTAATTCGCAGGCAAAATTAGAAAAACAACTTAAATACGCTGATAAAAAAGGTATTCCTTATGTAATTATTATTGGCCCTGAAGAAAAAGAAAAAAATCTTGTTAAGATTAAAAATATGAAAACTGGTGAGCAAAAAGAAGTTCAAATAAATAAACTCTTAGATTACCTCAACTCAAGATAATTTGTTTTGTTACATCTTATTAAAGCATTTATCAATAATTACCAAACTAAAAAAAACCTAAATCCTAAACTCCAAATCACAAAATAATTCACTGAGGACAGACCTGCTGAGAAGACAGTCTATCTTTGTAAACACGTAACTCGCAAACACGT
>Ga0209721_1002121_pt1 | contig 13142 bp, 12 predicted proteins | sample TshhotsprinmetaG_FD_184139 | JGI IMG/M metagenome (GOLD analysis project Ga0209721, IMG submission 184139) | Hot spring microbial communities from South Africa to study Microbial Dark Matter (Phase II) - Tshipise hot spring metaG (SPAdes)... | ecosystem: Environmental > Aquatic > Thermal springs... | reverse complement strand
CTGTGCACGCGCGCGATGATGTGCGCCGCCACCAGGCCGTCGCCCACACGCTCGCAGGCGTCGGCACCGGCGCGCACCGCCGCATTGACCGCGCCCGTCTCGCCACGCACCATCACGGTCACGTAGCCGCCACCGACGAACTGCCGCCCAATCAGCCGCACCTCCGCCGCCTTCGTCATCGCATCCGCCGCTTCGATCGCCGGCACCAGTCCGCGTGTCTCGATCATCCCCAAGGCAATGCCCGTCATCGTCGCCATGGTGTGTTCTCCTCAATCCAGGGGAGCGCCGCCCGCAGGCGGCGCATCGGGGTGCGCCGCCGTCACACAGTGGGTGCGGTGGGCAGAATGCCCTCGACCTCACTGTGCACGCGCGCGATGATGTGCGCCGCCACCAGGCCGTCGCCCACACGCTCGCAGGCGTCGGCACCGGCGCGCACCGCCGCATTGACCGCGCCCGTCTCGCCACGCACCATCACGGTCACGTAGCCGCCACCGACGAACTGCCGCCCAATCAGCCGCACCTCCGCCGCCTTCGTCATCGCATCCGCCGCCTCGATCGCCGGCACCAGTCCGCGCGTCTCGATCATGCCCAGGGCGATACCCGTTGTGTTTGCCATTGCTCTACTCCTCGTCGTCACGTTTGCGTTGAAACACCTGAGCCGATCGGCTCACCCCTTGCCCGCCCCGGGCCCGCTGCCCGTGGCGCGTTGCTCTGTCGCGGCCGGCTGCGCCGCCGCCTCGTCATCCCACTGATCGATGATTCCGCAGATCGTCAGATCGGTAATGCAGGTCGGGTCAGGCATCGCCAGCCGCGCCGCGCTGCCCGTGGTGGCAAACACCCAGCGCCCCACCGGCGCGCCTACCGGGTCGGTGGCCACCGAAACCACACCCTGCGCACTGCGCACCACCCGCAGCGACGCCTGCCCCAGCCCCGGCACACGCCGCGTGCACACCAGCTCATCGACCACGCGCACGATATCCATCGCCGTCAGCCTTCTGGGTTCCAGTGGTCGATAATCCCGACAATCGTCAGGTCGGACGGGAAATCCTTCGAGCCGGCCGCCTCGCGCGCCGCCGACGAACCCACGCAGATGACCCAGTCACCCGGCACGCAGCCCACCGCATCCACCGCCACGCTGCGCGCGCCACCGGCCTTCTCCTGCACCACCAGCAGCGGACGGTGCCCAAAGGCCTCGATGCGGTTGGTGGACACCAGGGTCTTTTCCACGCGCATGATCTTCATGATCTGTGGTCCTCCTTGCCTTCAGTGCCCGCCGGGCGCTGTCGGCTCGTCGTCCACCAGCGCCACCGTTTCACGCCCGTGACGATCGGTCACGGCCACCCGGCAGTGCAGCAGGCCGCGCTGCTCCCACTGCGGGTAGCGCGCACGGATGGCGGCCACCACACGCCGCGCGCGCTCAATGGCCCGCCGCCGCGCCAGCGGCACGCGCGAGGAATAAGTAAAGTGCACCAACACGGGCAGCGCCAGACCCCGGCGCAAGTTCAGACCGGTGAAGATCTTGACCCCCACGTCCAGGTCGGCGGCGCCCTCCTCCACCGTATCCAGATGCGCGTGGTAGTACTGATTGCGCAGCTGCAGCGGCGGCAGCGCGTCGCCCACACAGACGAACGCCTCGTCATGGCCGATGACGGCGTAGCGCCCGCCGTGGTGTTCGATCACATACTCGATTTGAGATAAATTAGCCTGCAACCACAGCGCCGCCAGTCGCGGCAGCCCCGGTGCATCGCCTGCGCGGCACAGCACTCCACCCAAGTCGCGCACGTGAGCCGCCACCGCCGCCTCAATGTGCTGGCGCGCGTTGGCCGCGTCCATCCCCAGCGTCTCACGATACAGCGTCGCGGCGTCCAAAAACCGCTCGGCATGCAGCTGCCCGCGCGCATCGGGCAGGTGAATGCGGATCGCGTCCAGGTCGGTGTCCACGCCAATGAGCATCACCAGCGGCGCTGCCCCGTCGCCAAAGGTGTTGTCGATGGCCGCGCGCAGCGCCTGCAGGCGCTCGATGGCCGCGGCAATCGCCTGCGCGTCGCGGCTGCCGTGCGCGGCGCAGCCCTCGTGCGTCGGCTGCGACGAGCTGAAGTGGTAAACGGCCACCTTCAGGTAGTCCAGACCAGCACCGCCTTCCATCAGCCCAGTGACGCGCTCCAATTCGCGCTGCGTCCAATCGGTGACGTCGAGCTCGACGTCGAACAACGCCCCGGCGTAGGCCTTGACCACCACACCATCGCCGGGGGCGGTGCGCAGCACGAACGGCAGCAGACCCTGCAGGCGCCCGTCGGCGCACGGGCTGACGTCGAGCGTGTGCACGCCACAGGCGCGCAGCGTCTCGGGCTGCACCGGCAGCCGTGTCCGCCACGCCGCGCTGTCCTGCGGCGCCAGCCGCACGCAACGCTCGATGGTGGCAAACAGCGCGTGCGCCTGCAGCGCCGCCATGTCCACCCCGGCTACCCAGGCGTTTTCCAGCGCCGCCAGCGGCCACTCCAGATCCAGCCGCTGGCGCGCCAGCGCCTGCGCCTGCTCGACGAAATCGCGGTCGTGTTGGCGCGCCGACAGGGTGCGCAGCACATCTTCGATCGCCTCGAAGCGCCCGCGCAGCGTCTGCTCGTAGGCATGCAGCGCGGCATTGAGCTCGGCGTCGGCCAGCGCATGGCGGCAGCTGCGCCCCGGCTGCGGCTCGCAGGCCGGGTTGGGCAGGCGTGGCGCGTGCACGCTGGCCGTCGGCACCGCCTGCGGTGCCGCCCCTGCGGGCCGCGCCGCCAGCGCCACCGCTCGGCGCTGCAGGGCCAATTGACGTTTACGCGTGTCCATGACCAGGTCCGCTCCGTACCGCCGTGACCTGCCGCTTAGCCGCGTGCCCCGCCCGAGACGGTGACCACCGCTCCGCGTGCGGTATTCCCGCTCGATCCCGTGATCGGGCTCAGCGGAACCTCACCACGCTCCACCGCTTGCCAATGGCGGGCCTGCGCCCCCATCGGGCGCGGCAGGCCGCGCTGGGTCGGATTGCGCACCGTCGCCGACGTGCCTTCGGTGCCGGTGACACGCCGCTCGCTGCCCCAGGCGTCGCCCGTGATGCGGATCGAGCGCGGGGCCGCCCCCTCGCCGGTGACACGCTGTGCGGCCGCCGTCTCGACGGCCGGCGCAGCCGCCAACCACGGCGAGACAGCCGCTGCTGGACCGTGACGGAACTCCGGCGTGCCGGTGATGAGGCCTTGCGCCTTCATGCCCGGGCCGGTGACACGCTGCCCGGCCTCCTCCGCGCCGGCACTGCCGGTGATGCGCTGGCGGCGCTCCTGCGCCTGACGTGCGGGCGGGTGCACGCTAAACGCCTGCGGTGCGGGCGGCACATCGGTCTGCGCCAGCTCCGGGTAACGCGTCAGCCAGCGCCCGCTGATCGTGCAGCCGCCGTGCAGGTTGTCCGGGCCGACGTAGGGCGTGCCCGTGACAGGTTCGCAGGCGCCGCGCTCGTCGCCCGTGATGCGCCCGCCCCCCGCGCCGGGCGTGTCGCCGCTGACTTCAGCCTGCGCGAAGCCCGCAGGCGCGCGCTGCGCCCCCTCAGCGGCCAGCGGTCCGTGCTGTTTCGCGGCCGGAACCACCTGCCCAGGAGCGGACGGCGTCTGGGCACGGCGCGAGTCGGTGCCGGCGCGCAGCCCGACCTGCGACTGGGTAGCCAGCGCGTACTGCGTGCCCGAAATGGGCCGCTGCGCGCCGGCTTCGTTGCCGGTGACCTTGGCGCTGCGCCCCACCGGCGTGCCGGTGACCTCGTTGTCGCCGCGCGAGCTCATCACGCTGACCTTGTGCGGGGCGCGACGCTGCACCTGCTCGCACAGCGCCACGTCCTCTGCCGCCAGGTAGCGCGTGCCGGTGATGCCACGGCAGGCACCAGTTTCGTTACCGGTAACCTTGGGATGCAGTCCGGCATGCACGCCACTGACCGGGCGCCCGGCCTCGGTATGCGTAGTCGTGACCTTCGGCGGATTGGGCTGTGGACGACTGGCGCACCAAGCCTCGAACTGCTCTTGTCCGATGTATTCGGTGCCCGTGACGTGGCGGCAGGTACCCGCCTCCATCCCCGTCACCTTGCCGCTGCGTTCAACCTGCGTACCGGTAACCGCCTGTCCAGACAACGTATGACCGACCTCGGTGTGCGCAGCCGCGCGCAGCGCCGCGCTCGGACGCACCCGTCCGGTCGGTCGGCTGGCACCGGCCGGCTGGGTGGACGCCGCCAACCCGGCGCGGCCCGTCAAGGCCAGCAGCGTGCGCCGCTGCATGGCCAGCTGCCGACCCGTGGCCCCTTTCTGCAGCGCCTCGCGCCAATCGTTACGGTCGGGCATGGTAGTGGCCAGCCGCGTGGCCTGCGCCACGCGCGTCAAGCCCGCCTTACCTTCGCGCGCCAGCGCCGCGCGGCGCGCCTGCGCCAGCGCCCGTCCCGTGGGCGTTGCGGTGCGCGGGCGCTCGCCGCTGGCGGGCGCGACCGCGCTGGCCGCCTGCACCGGTGCAGACTGTGCGGCGGCCAGCATCCGCGCCACACCGTCCGCAGCGTCAGCCGGGCGAGTGCACGCGGTGCCGCCGCAGCCGCAACCGCAACCTACCGACGGCGCAGCCTGCACAGGCTCGCCAGCAGCCGGCCGCGGCCCACCGTGGCGCGCCATCGCCGCACGCAGCGGCAGCGCGCCGCGTCCCTGCTGTGCCAGCGCCTGCCGCCGCTGGCGCGCTAAATCCCGCCCCGAAAGGGCAGCCTTGACCACCGTCCCGTCCATAGGGGACTCCTTCCTTGTGCACTCGACGATTCAGGCCATGGGCCGGCCCCAGCCAGCCCGCGGATACACGCTCAGCGATAGACGACGAACGTCAACCCCTGGCTCTGTGCGTAGTTGTCATAGGCGACGAAGCGCACCATGTGGTTCGGGAATTCGCGGTGGCAGGCCTCGATCTCGGCCAGCACGGCATCCACCGACTGCTCACCGAACATCGGCAGCTTCCACATGTACCAGTAGCTCTCCTTGGCCGGCGTGCCGCGCTCGGTGTGCTCCACCGCCGGGTTCCAGCCCTGCGCCAGCGCGTAGGCGATCTGGCGGCGCACCTGCTCGGGCGTCATCTGCGGCAGGTAGGAAAACGTCTCGTGCTTGAGCGATTGCTTGTAGGCTTGCATGGAAAATCTCCTCGTCGGTGCGGGCCGGGATCACTTGTGCTGCACGTCGAGCTTGTCGACGACGTCGAACTCGAACTTGATCTCTTTCCACGTCTCCATGGCGATCTTCAGTTCGGGCGAATGCTGCGCTGCGGCAGTCAGGATCTCCTTGCCTTCCTTTTCGAGCTGGCGCCCCTCGTTGCGCGCCTGCACGCAGGCCTCCAGCGCCACGCGGTTGGCATGCGCACCAGCGGCGTTGCCCCACGGGTGGCCCAGCGTGCCGCCGCCAAACTGCAGCACGGCGTCGTCGCCAAAGATGGTCACCAGTGCGGGCATGTGCCAGACGTGGATGCCGCCCGAGGCCACCGCAAACGCGCCCGGCATCGAACCCCAGTCCTGATCGAAGAAAATGCCGCGGCTGCGGTCTTCCGGCACGAACGACTCGCGCAACAGATCCACCCAGCCCAGCGTCGCCTGCCGGTCGCCCTCCAGCTTGCCCACCACCGTGCCGGTGTGCAGATGGTCACCGCCCATCAGGCGCAACACCTTGGTCAACACGCGGAAGTGGATGCCGTGGTAGGGGTTGCGGTCGATGACCGCGTGCATGGCCCGGTGCACGTGCAGCAGCACGCCGTTGTCGCGGCACCAGTTGGCCAACCCGGTGTGGGCACAGAAGCCGCCGGTCAGGTAGTCGTGCATGATGATCGGCGCGCCAATCGACTTGGCATACTCGGCGCGCTTGTACATCTCTTCGGGGGTGGGCGCCGTGACGTTGAGGTAGTGGCCCTTGCGTTCACCGGTTTCTTGTTCAGCCTTGAGCACCGCCTCCATCACGAAGTCAAAGCGCTGCTTCCAGCGCATGAACGGCTGGCTGTTGACGTTTTCGTCGTCCTTGGTGAAATCCAAGCCCCCACGCAGCGCCTCGTACACCGCGCGGCCGTAATTCTTGGCCGACAGGCCCAGCTTGGGCTTGATGGTGCAGCCCAGCAGCGGCCGACCATACTTGTTCATCAGATCGCGCTCGACCTGGATACCATGCGGCGGGCCGCCACAGGTCTTGACGTACGCGATCGGGAAGCGCACATCCTCCAGCCGCAGCGAGCGCACCGCCTTGAAGCCGAATACGTTGCCCACCAGCGACGTGAAGACATTGACCACCGAGCCTTCCTCGAACAGGTCGATCGGGTAGGCAATGAAGGCGTAGAACGCGGTGTCGTCGCCGGGCACGTCCTCGATGCGGTAGGCACGCCCCTTGTAGTAATCGAGGTCGGTCAGCAGGTCCGTCCACACCGTGGTCCAGGTACCGGTGGACGACTCGGCCGCCACGGCCGCCGCCGCCTCCTCGCGGTCGACGCCGGGCTGGGGCACGATCTTGAATACCGCCAGCAAATCGGTGTCCAGCGGGGTGTAGTCGGGCATCCAGTAGGTTTGCCGGTATTCCTTGACGCCGGCGTTGTACGTCTTGACGGCCATGCTCGCTCCTCGGAGTGTCATCAGGTTGGGGCTGCCCGCAGCGCGGGTTACCGCCATTCTGGTTGTATCCGTTGTTTTATACAAGTAAAATTGCAAAAAGGTGATCATTGTGTTTTTCGAACAATGAATCCGCGCCACCTCACCCTGCACCAGCTGCGCATCTTTGGTGCTGTTGCCCGCCACGGCAGCTTCGCGCGTGCCGCACAGGCGCTGCATCTGGCGCCACCCACTCTGTCGCTACAGGTCAAGCAGCTGTCCGAAATCGTCGGCCTGCCGCTGTTCGAACAGATCGGCAAGCGCATCTACCTGACACCCGCCGGCGAGCTGCTGGCGCGCGCCGCCGGCGACGTCGAGGAGCGGCTGCTCGAGCTGGCCGACGAGGTCGCGGCGCTGCGCGGCATCGAGCGCGGGCGCGTGCGCGTGGCGGTGCTGACCACCGCCCAGTACGTGGTGCCCAAGCTGCTCGGAGCGTTTTGTGCGGCGCATCCGGGCATCGACGTGGCGATGTATGTGGGCAACCGCGAAAACCTGCTGCAGCGGCTGGCCGCCAATCAGGATGACCTGTACGTGCTGGGGCAGGCGCCGGAGCACCTGGACGTGGTCAGCGAGCCTTTCGCTGACAACCCGCTGGTGCTGATCGCGCCGCCCAACCATCCACTTGCGCATCGACGCGCCATCGACCCGCACCAGCTGGCCGACGAGCCCTTCGTGTTGCGCGAGCCGGGCTCGGGCACCCGCTCCACGGCCGAGCGCTTCTTCGCCGACCACGGCATCGCGCTGCGGGTGCGGCTGGAGGTGGGCAGTAACGAGGCGGTCAAGCAGACCGTGGCTGGGGGTCTCGGGGTGGCGGTGTTGTCGGCGCACGCGGCCGCCGCCGAACTGGCGCTCGGGGAGCTGGTGGCGTTGGACGTGCGCGGCTTTCCGCTACTGCGCCGCTGGCAGCTCGCCCATGCCGCGGGCAAGCGTCTGTCACCGGCGGCGCTGGCCTTCAAGCAGTGGCTGCAGGCCCATCGTCCGACAACGCCTCCGGTGGCAACGGACGGATGACGACCTCGGCGATGCGGTGCCCTTCGGTGCGGCTGACTTCAAACGACCAGCGGCCGATCGCGACACGGTTGCCCTCGGTCAGCAGGCGACCAGCGGCCAGCAGCATCAGTCCGGCGACGGTGTGGTAGCGCTCCTTGTCCTCGTCCGGCAGCGCTTCGATGTCCAGCCGGGCCTTGAGTTCGTGAGCCGGCATCGCGCCGTCCACGCGCCAGCCGCCGTCCGGCAGCGGCGTGGCCCACGCGTCCTCCGGTGCCTCAGCCGACAGCTCGCCGGTGATGGCCTCCAGCAGGTCCAGCGGCGTCAACAGGCCATGCACCTCGCCATACTCATCGACCACCAGCACCATGCGCATGGCCCGGGCGCGAAACTGCTCCAGCAGCTCCAGTCCGGACAGGGTCTCGGGCACGAACGTCGCTGGTAGCGCGTCGCGCGCCCAGTCGTGTTCGCGCCCGCCAGCCTCCTCCAAGGCCATCAGCTGCCTCAAGCTGATGATGCCCCTGACCTGGTCCAGCGCCCCACGGCACACCGGATACCACGAGTGGCCGCGCTGACGCGCCGTGTGCAACGCCCACGACAGCGGTTGCTCGGCATCGAGCCAATCGATATCGGCGCGCGGCACCATTAGGCTGGCCAGTTGCCGATCGTCCAATGCCAACACGTTGCGCACCAGGCGGTGCTCCTCGCGTTCGATCACGCCCGAGGCCGCGCCGTCACGCAGGCTGGCGTGGATTTCCTCTTCCGTCACATGGCGCGGCGGCTGCAGCGGAATGCGCAGCAGGCGCAACGTGAAATTGGTGGACGCGGCCAGCAGGTGCACGAACGGCCGCGCTACCGTGGCCAGCACCAGCAGCGGCGGCGCCATCACACGCGCGATAGCCTCCGGCGCGGTCTGCCCGATGCGCTTGGCCACCAGCTCGCCAAAGACGATGGTCACGTAGGTCACCCCCACCACCACCGTTGCTGTGCCCAGCGCATGAGCCACGCCCTCGGGTAACCCCAGCGCCAGAAAATGGGCGGTCAGGCCATCGCCAAAGGCCCCCTCCCCCACGATGCCATTGAGCAGCGCGATGGTCGTATTGCCCATCTGGATGGTAGAGAAAAACAGCGTCGGGTTGTCCTGCAAGCGCAACACGGCATGCGCCGCATGGTCGCCCTCGGCAGCCTGTGCCTCGATGCGCGCGCGGCGGCTCGACACCACCGCGATTTCGGTCATCGAAAACATGCCGCTGAGCAGCGTCAGAAAAGCGATGAGCACAATGTCCATAATGCGCGCCGATGGCACTGTACCTGATCGGCGATATCCAAGGGTGTGACGATGCCCTGCAGCGCCTGCTGGCCGAGCTGGCCTTCAGCCCCAGCCGCGACCGGTTGATCGCGCTGGGCGACCTGGTCAACCGCGGGCCCGCTTCGCTGGCGGTGCTGCGGAGGCTGCGGGCGCTGGAAGGGGCTGCCGAAGCCCTGTTGGGCAACCACGACCTGCACCTGTTGGCCGTGGCCGCTGGCGTGCGGGCCCCGCACCGCAACGACACGCTGCACGACATCCTGACGGCACCGGACCGCGACGCGCTGCTGCAGTGGTTGCGCCAGCGCCCGCTGGCGCTGATGACTGACGGCTGGCTGCTGGTGCACGCCGGCGTGCTGCCCGACTGGACGGCGGCGCAGACACTGGCGTTGGCCGGCGAGGTGCAGGTGCGGCTGCATGCATCGGACTACGTGGAATGGCTGCGAACCATGTACGGTAACGAGCCCGCTCGATGGGACGACACCCTCGATGGCCCAGCGCGGTGGCGCGTCATCGTCAACGCGCTGACGCGGCTGCGCTTTTGCAGCCCCGATGGCGCCATGGAGTTCGCCACCAAGGACGGTGCCAGCAGTGCGCCGCCCGGCTACCTGGCCTGGTTCGACGTCCCCGGTCGGCGCAGCGCCGACACCCCGATCGCCTTCGGTCACTGGTCCACGCTGGGGCCGTTGCAGCGGCGCGACGTGCTGGCGCTGGACAGTGGCTGCGTGTGGGGCGGGCAACTCAGCGCCGCGCGACTGAGCGCCGACGCCCGCCACGACGCCCGCCGCGCCGAGATCATACGGGTGCCGTGTCGGCAGGCGCAGGTGCCGGGGCGGGGCTAAGGACCACCGGTGCGCGCAGCAGCGCCGCCACCTTGCGCTTGGGCCGGATATACGCCGACAGGCCACGCGGCGCACTTGCCCTAGCCTGTACCTCCCACTGAGGCTTGGCGTCCGGCGGCAAGCTCGGCTCGTAGGGCTGGTCGTACAGCGGATCGGCGCTGGCCGCGGGGGCACTGCCACGCGCCTGGCGTCCCGCAGCCGGCTCGGCGCGCTGCCGCCGCGCGGCACCAGCTGGTGGCGGCGGCGTGCTCAACGTGCCGCCAAGCTGGATCCCGTCGGCGCCGCTGGCGCGTGGCCGCCCACTGCCACGCACGGCCTCGATCGGCAGCGGCTCGACCTCGACCCGGCAACCGATCAGCTTTTCGATGTCGGCCAACAGCTTGGCATCCCGCGCCGTCACGAAGGAAATGGCCAGCCCCGAAGCGCCCGCGCGCCCGGTGCGGCCGATGCGGTGCACGTAGTCCTCGGCGTTGAACGGGATGTCCACGTTAAACACGGCGGGCACGTCCTTGATGTCCAACCCGCGCGCGGCCACATCGGTGCACACCAGCAGCTCCACCTGCCCCTGTTTGAACGCCTCCAGCGCCTTGAGCCGCTCGTCCTGGCTCTTGTCGCCGTGTAGCGCCGCCACCTGCAGCCCATCGCGCTGCAACGCGCGCGCCAGCCGCGCACAGCCCAACTTACTGTTGACGAACACGAACGCCTGCTTGACCTGCAGCTCGCGCACCAGCTGCAACAGCGCCGCCCTCTTGTCGTCTTCGTCCACACGGAAAAAGCGCTGCTCCACGGTCGAGGCGGTGGCGTTGGGGCGCGCGACCTCGATCACCACCGGGTCCCGCAGATAGCTGGCCGCCAGCCGCTTGATCTCGGGCGAAAACGTGGCCGAAAACAGCAGCGTCGTGCGCTGCCGGGGCAGGTACGACAGGATGCGCTGCAAGTCGGGCAAGAAGCCGATGTCGAGCATGCGATCGGCCTCATCGAGCACCACGTACTCGACCTGGTTGAGCACCGCCGTCTTGGCTTCGATGTGGTCGAGCAGCCGCCCCGGAGTGGCCACCAGCACCTCCACCCCCTTGCGCAGCTCCTCGATTTGCGGCTTCATGTCCATGCCACCGAACACCACCGCACTGCGCAGCGGCGTGTACTTGGCATAGAGCTTGATTTGTTGCGCCACCTGGTCGGCCAGCTCGCGCGTGGGCAACAGCACCAGCGCCCGCACGGGATGGCGTGCCGGTGACGTGGACGTGTTGGCATGGCGCAACAGCCGTTGCAGCAGCGGCAGCGAAAACGCCGCCGTCTTACCGGTACCGGTTTGGGCCGCGCCCATCACGTCGCGGCCCTGCAACACGACCGGAATGGCCTGCGCCTGAATGGGCGTCATCGCGGTGTAGCCCATCTCGGCCACGGCACGGGCCAGCGGTTCGGCCAAATTCAGTTCGGAAAACGCTTGAGTCATCGGCCCGTATTGTCGCACCGCAGCACCCAAGCCGCCACATGCGAACCGAAAAAGCCAACGCTGTGCGCCACCGGTGTGCGGTGGCGCAGCAGTACTCGGCTGTGTCGGCGGGCGCTGTAAACCCGACTGCCCCCGGTGTGCAGTGGCACGGCCTGCACACGTCCCCACCTCACGGCGCTCGTGAAGGCCACACTGGGCCCGCAAACCCGCCGACCCGCGCTGCCGCCGGGCACTCAGGCGTAGGCCGGCGCGGGGTCGCTCGTGGGCTGGCCGCGAAAGTCGGTCCAGCAGCGGCGCGTAAAGTCGTACAGCTTGCAGCGGCGCGCGGTGTCGAAGTACCACTTCCAGCTGAAGCGTTGCACGATGATGCGCCCGGGCAGCATCTCCTCCAGCTTCTTCTGCGCCTGCTTGAGTTTGTACAGAGGCACACTCATGTCCACGTGGTGCGCGGTGTGTTCCATGATGTGGTGCATCAGCGCGCCAATGCGCAGCGGAAACACCAGATGCACGGTGGTGGAGACGAACGGCGCGGCCTTCGCCCAGGCCAGCTTGTCGTCATGCCACTGCACCGCCGGATGGGTGTGGTGTACGTACACCACGAAGCCGATCATCGCATTCCAAAACAGGAACGGCACGACGAAGCCCATCAGCACCTGCAGCCACACCGACTGCCCAGTGGCCAGCGCGGCCCACACCATGCCGGCAATCCACAACAGCCCCACCACCAGCACAAACACCCCGTCCCAGATGAACTCTGGCCGGCGTGTACCCATGTAGGTCTTGCGAGGGAAGAACATGCGCAGCCACCACATCTCGATCAGGTAGTACAGCGCCGGGCCCCAGCCGCTGCGGTAGATGCGCTCCAGCAGCCGCCGCCCGGGCGACAGCGCGTCAAACTCTTCCTTAGTCAGCGGGGCCCAGACGAAGTCCACACCCTTGAGGTTGGTGTAGCCGTGATGCACCACGTTGTGGCCGACCTCCCACAGGCTGTAGGGCGTCAGCGACGGGATCATGGCGATGCGGCCCAGCAGCTTGTTCAGCCCACGGTGCGGGGTGTAGCTTTGGTGGCAGGCATCGTGTCCGATGATGAACAGGCGTCCGATGGTGAACCCGGCGGCGAGCCCACACAGCAGCTTGGCCCACCATGCCTCCAAGACGATGGTGCCCGCCATCAGCGCCGCAAAGATGGCCCAGTCGATGAGCAACAACACGATCGCGATCGCGGTGCGGCGCTCCCCCAGGGGTGTGATCCAGCTGCGGATGACCTTGCGGTGCGGCAACGGCGCTCCGGGGGGAATAGGCCGCTCGGGGTGGACAGTAGCGGAGACGACGGCGTCTTGAACGGACATGGCTGACGGTTGGCAAACGATGAGGAATCCCAAGGCAATCCACCGTGAAACAGTGGGCTCCCGGCCGCGAGTATGCCCGAGCCGGCTTGCACACGCTTGACACAGGTCAATCGGGCCAGGTTCCCGGCACGCAACTTCGTGCGGTCATCGTAGACCGCCGCGGCTGATACATGAGCGGAAAAAGCGCCGCTGGCGCGCCCCTTTTGATGCGTTACCCGCCCACCTCTGTGCCTGCTACGGCAACTGCGCCTCACGACCGTGGCCTGGTTGCTATAATGGAGGGATTTGCTGGCATCATCCCCCAACTGAGGACATCGTTTTATGGCTACCAAGTCCAAGAAATCGCCGCGTCTGGCGTCGGGTCGCAAGCGCGCCCGACAAGACGTCAAGCTCAACGCCCACAACAGCTCGCTGCGGTCACGCTACCGCACCGCCATCAAGAAGGTCGAAAAAGCCGTCGCCGCCGGCGACAAGGCGCTGGCCACCACCCTGTTTGCCCAGATGCAGTCGATCGTGGATTCGATCGCCGACAAGGGCATCTTCCATA
>Ga0209721_1002119_pt1 | contig 13151 bp, 7 predicted proteins | sample TshhotsprinmetaG_FD_184139 | JGI IMG/M metagenome (GOLD analysis project Ga0209721, IMG submission 184139) | Hot spring microbial communities from South Africa to study Microbial Dark Matter (Phase II) - Tshipise hot spring metaG (SPAdes)... | ecosystem: Environmental > Aquatic > Thermal springs... | reverse complement strand
TAGCCATCTGGTGCAGGGTAGCGGCCAGCCCCCGCCGGTCGCCCAGTTGCTCCTTGATGGTGCGGCTTTGTTCGTAGAGGTCGCGGGCGGCGGCGTAGTCGCCGGTGGCCTGGGCCAGGGTGGCCAGGGCGTGCAAGGTAGCGGCCAGCCCCTGCCGGTTGCCCAGTTGCTCAAAGAGGGTGCGGCTTTGTTCGTAGAGGTCGCGGGCGGCGGCGTAGTCGCCGGTGTCCTGGGCCAGGGTGGCCAGGGCGTGCAAGGTAGCGGCCAGCCCCTGCCGGTTGCCCAGTTGCTCAAAGAGGGTGCGGCTTTGTTCGTAGAGGTTGCGGGCGGCGGCGTAGTCGCCGGTGGCCTGGGCCAGGGTGGCCATCTGGTGCAGGGTAGCGGCCAGCCCCTGCCGGTTGCCCAGTTGCTCAAAGAGGGTGCGGCTTTGTTCGTAGAGGTCGCGGGCGGCGGCGTAGTCGCCGGTGTCCTGTTTGGTAATGGCTAAGTGATAAAGATTACTGCTGTGCTGCTGGCGCAGGATTTTATCTTCCAGCCCTTTTCCCAACTCTACCGCTCGCTCTAACCACACAATCCGCTCCCGCCAGAAACCACGCACCCCCCAGAAACCCCGCAATCCCAGGCAATCCCACACGATGGCTTCCTTACCGACCCGGTGATGATCCGGAGGTGCCTCGCCCTGCAGAATGTCCCACGCCCACTCCAGTGCGCTCATCAGGTTGGGATAATCCCGCTCAAGAAGGTTGTGATCCTCGCTGTGCTGATTACCCCATTCAGTGTAATATTCCAGCAACCGAATTCGCTCGGCCTTTCGTTCCTCTTCCGGCAGCGGGCTATATCGCTCCACCCAGTCCACCGCCGAGGCGTGCCAGGTGTAGCGGTCGTTCCGGTCGTCGTAGGCGACCAGCGCCGCGTTGTAGAGGTCGGTCAGCCCGTCCAGGGGGTCGGCGCCCCGCGCCGCAGCCATCGCCTCCGGGGTGCAGGAACCGGCCGGGAAGAGGGCGAGATAGGGAAGCACGGCCCGCCCGGCGTCTCCCAGCAGACGCACGGACCAGCCCACCAGTTCGTCCAGGCCGGAGAGGCCGGGGAGGTCGCGCAGCAGCCGGTCCAGCCCGCCCGGCCGCTTCGTCTGGGCAACGGCCAGTTCCAGCATCCGCGGGTGGCCGTGGAGCGCTCCCACCAACTGGGGGATGGCGTCGGGTCGTTCCAGAAGTTGTGCGGCCTGGCTCGCCTGGGCCAGGTGGCGGGTGAGGGCAATCGCGGGCATCTCGTCCAGCCCTCTCTGGAGCGGGAGCGTCCAGGCGCCGCGCAATCTCTCCAGGTCCTCAAGGGGCGGGCGGAGGGTGATCAGGGCGTGAGAGGGAGCGGGGAGGCGGGCCAGGAAGTCGGCCAGGCGGCGGCACTCGCCCCGGCATTCCAGCGCCCAGGTCTCCAGATTATCCAGGACAAGCAGGGTGGGGCGGCGGCTGCAATGGTCCAGGAGTACATCCGCGGGGTGCTCGTTGGGCCGGAGGGAAAGTTCCAGGTTGGCAGCCAGGCGGGTCAGGAGGTCGTCGGCGGTGAGGGTGGCGGCAGCGTCTTTCGTCTGGGGCGCGTCGGCCCAGGTGATGCCGCCGGTGAAACGCCAGACGTTGCGGTGGGCGGCCTCGGCGGCCAGGGCGGTCTTGCCCATCCCCGAGGTGCCGGTCACCAGGATAATCCGGCGGCGGTCGTCGGCCAGCGCCCGGGCCAATTCCACCAGTTCCCCGCTCCGCCCGAAGAAAACGTCGGCGGGAGAGGCAGGGGGCCGTCCAGGCGGGCGGCCGTCCTCTATCAGCGGGTCGCCCGGGGGGAGCGGCCCCAGGCGGATGGTTTGGTCGCCGAAGGGGCGGGGGTTGTAGGCATCGGGCCGGTCGGCGATGGCGACGTGGGCGCGCGCCAGAGCCTCTTCCAGCGAGTAACCGCCGCCGGCCAGTTCGGCGTAGAGCGCCGCGGCGAAGCGAACCGCCGTGTCGTCGGAGACCGGGTCCTGGTGGCCCAGCGCGGCACGGGCGATTCCGGCACTCACCAGAGCCTGCGCGGCGGCGTTGGCCCCGGCGGCAGTCCGGCAGGCGTTGAATACGGCCAGCACCAGCGGTTCGGCCAGGTCTTTGCCCAACTCCAGCAGGCGGGCGGTGGGCACCGGGTCGGCCTGGCCGAACTCGTCCTCAAAGAGCAGCCCCCCGTCCCATCCGTGCCCGGCGAAGTGGAGGATGTGGGGAGCCAGTCCCTGCTCCACGGCGCGGGGGCTGAGGGCGAAGCGGAGGGTCTCCAGTGTGGGCGGGGTCAGGCGGATGAGGGCGATGGGGGCTTTGCTCCGTTCCACGGCGTCGGCCAGGCGGCGCCATTCGCCGCGCAGGTCCAGGTGGGGTGGGGGAGGGTCGCTCTCCCGTTGCCCCAGCACCGGTGCAGCCAGCACCACCAGAACGCGCAGCATTCGGGAGAGGTCGCGCTCCTGCCGCGCCGCCGTCTCCCGCGCGCCTTGATAAATCCGGACGACGTTCTCGCTGCCGGTAATGAGAATGCTCTTCTCCACATCGCCGCCGACGGAGATGGCCATGGTGGCTCCTCGGAATTAGTGTGCTGGGAATTGGTTTATTGGGAATTGGTGTATGGTATGATTATATCACTGAGAGGGTTGGGGGCAAGTTGCAGGTCGCAAGGCGCAGGTCGCAAGTCACAGGTCACAGGTCGCAAGAGGCGATAAGCGACATGCGATATGCGATACGCGATACGCGATTTGCGATACGCGATACGCGATTTGCGATACGCGATACGCGACCCGATTCATTCCTCCCCATCAAACACCCGATGATACCCCCGGTCCAGTTCGTCGTCGCTCAGGTGGGTGTAGCGCTGGGTAGTGGTGATGGAGCGGTGGCGGGCCAGTTCCTGGGCCAGCCGGACGTTCCCGCCGCTCCCCCGCAGGACGACGGTGACGAAGTAGTGCCGGAAGGTGTGCGGGGTGATCGTCCCCCGTGCCCCCGGCCCCAGCGCCGCTACCACCCATTCCTCCACAATCTTCTCGGCGGAGCGCGGGGAGATGGGGAGGACGCGCTCCCCAGCCCCTTTGTCGTGGCGGGCGAAGACCGGCAGCGCGCGGAGCGGCCGCCCCTGCCGGCCATCCCATTCGGCGCGGGCATCCAGGTAGGCCCGCAGGTAGCGCATACTGCGCTCCGAGAAGCGCACCACTGCCTCCCGGCCCCCCTTGCCCAGCACCCGCGCCCGCCGCTCCGTCCAGTCCAGATGCCCGCGGGTCAGCCCGCAGGCTTCGGAGACCCGCAGGCCCGTGTCGGCCAGGACATAAAGTAGAGCACGGTCGCGCAAAACCCGCAGGGCCTCCCGCTCGTCGTGGGGTGGGGCGGTTGCCGCCGCAGCGACCGTCTCCAGAACCTTCTCTATTTCCGTCCGCGGGAACGGGGGCAGGCGCGATGCCTCCCGCCGCGCCCGACGGCGGCACAACCGCCGCAGCGCAGGCAGGTTGACCGCTGCCCATTCCTCCGCCGCAACGTACTCGTAGAAGGCCATCATCGCCGTGATCCCCAGCCGCTCCGTGGCAACGGCGCGGTCGTGAAGGGACTGGATGAACCAACCCATCCACTCCAGGGAGAGGTCGGAGACGGGGGTTGTGGCAGGCGGGATGCCATGCTCTACCAGCGATGCGGTGAACCACGACGCTGCCTGACGGTACGTCCTGTGCGTGTTCGGACTCCGGCTGGCGGCGATTTCGTCCAGGAACTTCTCCAGGGCCTCCTGCACGGTCAGCATCGGTACCTCCACGGGGTGGGGGACGGTTGCCCGGTGGGGAAAATGCCCGTCCGGTTTATGGTTCGTATAAGAATAACTATCCGAAGCATATTATAACTCGTATCTTCTGGGGTGTCAAGTCTCCTTAACGTAAAACGTAAAGCGTAAAACGTAAAACGTAAGGCGTGAAACGTAATTCATTCCCTTGACAGGCCGCTGCTTTCAGGGCATAATGCAGACGCCGATCCGTCGGGCATCGGGTATCGGGAAGCCGGGATTGGGGAGTCATTTCGGTTATGGAAAGAGATACCGCACTGGCAAATGCCCTGCGCAGTCTGGACGGGCTTTCGGTTGGGGATGCCTTCGGGGAATTGTTTCTTTTATTTGGTATTGGCCCGGAACGGGCATCCCTGGATGACCTCCCGCCCGGCCCCTGGCGCTGGACCGACGATACCCATATGGCGCTCTCCATCGTGGAGGTCCTGGGCATGTGCGGGCGCATAGACCCGGACGCGCTGGCCCAGGCGTTCGCCCGGCGGTTTCTCCAGGACCCGCATCGGGGATACGCGGGCGGAGCCCGGCGCCTGCTCCGGCAAATCGCCGAAGGGGTCGACTGGCGAGAGGTATCGCCGCGGCTGTTCGGGACCGGCTCCTACGGCAACGGCGCGGCGATGAGGGTCGCTCCGGTCGGCGGGTATTTCTACAACGACCTCCGACGGGCTGCCGATGAGGCCCGCTCATCCGCCATCGTCACCCATGCCCACCCCGAGGGCCAGGCCGGGGCCGTCGCCGTCGCGGTGGCCGCGGCGATCGCCGCCAACACCCCCCACCCCACCGGCAGAGATTTCCTTAAAGAGGTGCTGCCCTGCGTGCCCGAAAGTCTCACCCGGGAGCGCATCCGGCAGGCGATGGACATCCCCGCCGATGCGCTGGGTGAGGCCGCCGCGCGGCTGGGAACCGGGTACGAAGTGAGCGCCCAGGATACCGTCCCTTTCTGCCTGTGGTCTGCTGCCCACAATTTAGACAATTTTGAAGAGGCGCTCTGGTGGACGGTGCAGGGCAGGGGTGATTGCGATACCACCTGCGCGATCGTCGGGGGCATTGTGGCGCTCTCGGCCGGGGTCCCGGCGCTGTGGCTCCAGCGTCGGGAGCCACTGGAAGCGCTGTGTGTATGCCCGACTTGACAGGTGTTCTGTTTACCGCCATAATTGTGGATTGGGAGATTGGTGATTGGGAAATTGGTACACTGGGGTAAGGAAATAATATTTTTCATTACGGCGGCTTCGCCGCCGTAATGAAAAATATTTTATTCTGGTCTTCGCGGGGTGGGGAGACCGCTCTCTTTCCCTGAAGGCGGCGGGGTGAGGGTGAGGTCTCTCCCACAGCAAAGGAAATCTCTGCGGGAGGATGCCGGTATGAAAAACCCATTGAAAATCTGCGATCTGGTTCTGCGGGATGGCCATCAGTCGTTGCTGGCGACCCGGATGCGCACCGACGATATGCTCCCCATCGCCGAGAAGATGGACCAGGTAGGCTTCTGGGCGGTGGAGATGTGGGGCGGCGCGACTTTTGACTCCGCGATGCGCTTCCTGGAAGAAGACCCCTGGGAACGGCTGCGCCTGCTCCGCAAGCATATGCCCAACACTCCCTTTATGATGCTCCTGCGCGGCCAGAACGTCGTCGGCTACCGCCATTATCCCGACGACGTGCTGGAACGGTTCATCGTGCGCGCTCACGCGAACGGAATTGACGTCTTCCGGATATTTGATGCCCTCAACGATGTGCGCAACATCCAGCAGGCAATGGCGATCGCCAAACGAGAGGGCGCGCACGTCCAGGCCGCCATCTGCTACACCATCGGCCCGCCGTACAGCATTGACTACTTCGTCAATCTGGCCCGCCAGATGGCCGACCTGGGCGCCGATTCCATCTGTATCAAGGACATGGCCAGCCTCATCTCCCCCTACGATGCCTACGAACTGGTCCGGCGGCTTAAGGCGGAGATCGGCCTGCCGGTCCATTTCCACTCCCATACCACCAGCGGGATGGCGACGGCCGCGCTGATCAAAGCGGTGGAGGCCGGAGCGGACGTCGTGGATACGGTGATATCGCCCCTCTCTATGGGGACGTCCCATTCCCCTACCGAGTCCGTCGTGGCGATGTTCCGGGGCACCGACCGGGATAGCGGCCTGGACCTGAATCTGCTGGCGGAGATCGCCGAGTACTTCACCCAGGTGCGTCGCAAGTACGCCCGCTACGAGAGCGGGTTCATCGGCGTGGACATCGGCGTGCTCCAGTACCAGATTCCCGGCGGAATGCTTTCCAACCTGGTCTCCCAGTTGCGCGCCCAGAAGGCGGAGGATAAATACCCCGAGGTACTGGCGGAGGTCCCGCAGGTGCGGGCCGAACTGGGCTACCCGCCCCTGGTCACTCCGTCCAGCCAGATTGTGGGCACCCAGGCCACGCTGAACGCGGTGCTGGGCGAACGGTACAAGATTGTCCCCGAAGAGGTCAAGAACTACGTGCGGGGTCACTACGGGCGGCCTCCGGCCCCGATTGACCCCGAAATCAAACGGAAAATTATTGGCGACGAGGAGCCCATAGACTGCCGTCCGGCCGACCTGCTGCCCCCGGCGATGCCCAAAGCGCGGGAGGAGATCGGCCATCTGGCCCGTAGCGAAGAAGACGTGATTTCCTACGCGCTGTTCCCGCAGATCGCCCGCCCGTTCCTGGAACGGCGCGCTCGCGGCGGCGGGAAGGAGCCGGTGGCCGCGGCCATCGCCGGATTGCTGGTTCACCAGGCCCAGCAGCAGGCAAAAGAGCCCCAACCCCAGGCGCCGATCCCCGTCGGCCCGGCCCCATCGCCGTGGAAGAGTTCCTGGCGGCCCGGAAGCGGCCGCTGGACGGGACTCCTGGAGGGCGCGGGCGGTATCCGCTAATCGGGAGGCGGACGTGAAACAGGAATTCACCCTCACTCTGGATGGCGTGGAGTATCCCGTGGTGGTGGAGGGAAACACCATCACGGTCAACGGTCGGCCGTTCACCGTAGAGGTGGCGGGTGATGGGACCGTCCTGGTAGATGGCATTGCCTACTCCGTCGCGCTGGAGGAGAACCGGGCGCAGGTGGAGAGGAGATCGTACGCGCTGGAGGTCAGCGGGCTGCGAATCACGGCGGTCGCGCCCTCCCCTGCCCCCTCCCCCACCCCGTCCGCTCCGGCCGTCGCTGCCAGCGCCGGGGCCGTCCTGGCGATTATGCCCGGCAAAATCACCCGCGTCCTGGTCCAGGTGGGCCAGAAAGTGCGCGCCGGAGACCCCGTCTGTGTCCTGGAGGCGATGAAGATGGAAAACGAACTCCAGGCCAAAAAGGACGGGGTGGTCAGGGCGGTCTACGTCCGGCCCGGAGAGGATGTGGAAAAGGACCGGGTGCTGGTGGAGATAGAATGAGCAAGTGGGCAAGCAGGTAGGTAGACAGGTAGACAAGGAGACAGGTAGACAAGGGTATGAGGATGGGCGAGGATAAGTTTTCATCCAGTCGGGCATTGATTGTCGGGGCGGGGATTGCCGGGATGCAGGCGGCGCTGGATATCGCCAACGCCGGGTACGAAGTGGTGCTGGTAGAACGGTTGCCGTCCATTGGCGGGCGGATGGCCCAACTCTCGGAGACGTTCCCCACTCTGGACTGTTCCCAGTGCATCCTAACCCCCCGCACCGTGGAGGTCGGGCGGCATGAGCGGATTCACCTGCTGACCTACTCGGAAGTGGAGTCGGTGACGGGCGAGGTTGGAAATTTCCACGTCCGCATCCGCCGCCACGCTGCGTATGTGGACTGGGAGAAGTGTACCGGTTGTGGCCTCTGCCAGGAGAAATGCCCCACGAAAGTCCCCGCGGAGTTCCAGCGGGGACTGGGTCCCCGAAAAGCGATCTACACCCTCTCGCCGCAGGCCGTCCCCAATAAACCGGTGATTGACCGGGAGCACTGCCTCTACTTTCAGAAGGGGCGCTGCCGGGCCTGTGAGAAGTTCTGCCCTACGGGCGCGATCGCCTACGAGCAGACGGATTCCTTCGTAGAGACCGATGTGGGGGCGATCATCATCGCCACCGGTTACGACCTCTACCCGCTGGAGCGGTTACCGGAGTACGGGGGCGGGAAGGTGCCGGACGTGATAGATGCGCTGGCCTTTGAGCGGCTGCTCTCCGCTTCCGGCCCCACTGCCGGAAAAATCCTCCGCCCCTCCGACGGGAAGGAGCCCCGCGAAGTGGTCTTCATCCAGTGCGCCGGTTCCCGGGAGCCCCAGCGACATCTCCCCCACTGCTCCAAAATCTGCTGTATGTACAGCGCCAAGCAGGCCATCCTCTACCGCCATCGGGTTCACGACGGGCAGGCGTATGTGTTCTACATTGACATCCGCTCGCCCGGCAAAGGGTACGACGAGTTCATCCAGCGGGCGATGGAGCAGGAGGACGTGGTATACCTGCGGGGGAAAGTTTCGCGGGTGTTTCGGGAGAACGAGCACGTGGTGGTGCTGGGGGCAGACACGCTGAGTGGGCGACAGGTGCGGATCGCCGCCGACCTGGTGGTGGTGGCCCCAGCGATGGTTCCCCGTCCCGAGACCCGGCGGTTGGCCCGGATGCTGGGAGTGGAGATAGACGAACGGGGCTGGCTCACCGCGGCCGACGGCAACCTCCGGCCGATGGAGACCAACCGGCCGGGGGTTCTGCTGGCGGGCGCGGCCGTGGGGCCGATGGACATCCCCGAGACGGTGGCCCATGCCAGCGCTGCCGCGGCGAAGGCGCTGGCCCTGCTGAAGATGGGACACAGGGAGATGCAGGCGACTGGTGATGGCGACTGGTGATTTCGTATAGCCTGAAACCTTTACTTCCGGCAACCCCGCCCCATCTGTCTTCCAGATGATGTCCCCTGATGACTACACGAAATCAAATGGGCGGCGGGCGCTCGTATGGGAAAGTATAAATATAGTATTATCCAATTCGGCTTCCGGCCGAAAGAGGTCCCCTGGTGAGCCGAAAGAGATTGGGCCCTACCCCCCTGTCCCCCTCCCTGTTGAGGGCGGACGGATCGTCCGGCCCTTACGGGGGCTTCGGGGCTGGCGGCCTTCGGCCGCCAGCCCCGAAACTTGACATCATGAGAGAATCTACAGCCGTACGGGGAGGGGGGAGAAAAGATGGGGTTTTGCGGGGCGGCGGCTTCGCCGCCGCCCCGCAAAACCCCTCTCTGTCCCTCCTCTCCCCCGCCCGTCAGGGCAAGGGGGAGAGGGGGGTAAGGGGGGTGAGGGGGCTGAAAATCGCCCATTTTGCGCCGCTAAGGCGATAGCCCGTTGGCTTTTGCCTGCCAGCGGCCTTTCCCGTGCGGATGGCGAGAGGGACAAAGACTGCTCGCCTGCGCTCCGTGGCACACTACAAACAGCGCCACTCCGCTGCGCTCCGTGGCACACTACAAACAGCGCCACTCCGCTGCGCTCCGTGGCACACTACAAACAGCGCCACTCCGCTGCGCTCCGTGGCACACTACAAACAGCGCCTCTCCGCTACGCTCCGTGGCACATTACAAACAGCGCCACTCCGCTATGCTCTGTGGCACACTACAAACAGTGCCACTCCGCTGCGCTCCGTGGCACACTACAAACAGCGCCACTCCGCTGCGCTCCGTGGCACACTACAAACAGCGCCACTCCGCCACGCTCCGTGGCACACTACAAACAGCGCCACTCCGCTATGCTCTGTGGCACACTACAAACAGCCCCCGGTGGGGGCAGGTTTGAAACCCACAGGGTGGGTGAAACCCAGGGCGGGTTTGAAACCCAGGGCGGGTTTGAAACCCAGGGCGGGTTTGAAACCCACCCCTACTATACGAAACAGGAGGCGACTATGCCACCCTTCATCTCCGCCCAGTGCCCCCATTGCGGGAAACCGAACCGGTTTGACCGCGAAGAACTCCTCAAGTGCCCCGGCGAAGTGTACCGAGGGGCCACTCCGACCCTCGCCGAAGAAACGCACGAGGTCGCCGTCCACTGCCAGCACTGTCACCGCCCTTTCAAGGTCCGCGTCCCGATGGAGAGGAGGTCCCTATGAGCGACGAACCCGAAATCCCCGTCCCCTCTGCCCCGCTCTCCCCGGCCGACGAGAATCTGCTGGAGTATTTCCAGGACCTGGAACGGGCATCGCTGAAGACGCTGGAGGAGGCGGCCCGCCAGTTGATCACCCTGGTCACCGCCCTCCTGGGCCTCTTCTTCGGCGTGATGGCCTTCCGCGACGCCCCCGCCTATCTGGCCTCCACCGCCGTGCAGGCCCTGGGGGCCGCGGCCGTCGTCTTCTATGTGCTCACGCTCTTCCTGGCCTTGGACGTGGTGATGCCGCGCCGCTTTGAGCGGCCCGCCGCCGACCTGACCGCCATGCGCGCCGTCCTCCAGCGCCTCTTTGCGCGCAAGAGCCGCTCCCTGCGCGGGGCCCAGCTTGCCTTCGCCCTGGCGACCCTCTTCCTGCTGGCGCTCATCCTGGCATTGCTGTTCCGCGCGGGATAAAGACAAGAGCCGGCACCCAGCGATGCCGGTCCCTGGAAAGGAGACACCAATGCTCACCCTCCACCTCTCTATGCGCGGGAACAACGTCTATGTTGCAGTGAGCGGGGAAGAGAGCCACACCTTCCCCGTCGCCGACATCGCCATCGGAGCGGACCGGGCGCGGGAGTTCTTCCAGAACCCGTGCCCCTACGGGCAGCGCCTCCACAACGCCCTGTTTCCTGCCGGGTCCGCGGCCGCCGAGGCGCTCCGCGCCCTTCCGCCTGCCCCCCACTCCGAGGGCATCCTGGCCCTGCACCTGGAGACCCCCGACCTCTACGGGCCGCCCTGGGAGTATCTCCACGACGGGCGACGCTTTCTGGCAACCGACTACGCCTTCGTTCGCCTGGTATCGCCGGAGTTTCCCGTCGGCGGAGGGGACGACGGCCCCGAACGCCGCGCCCTCTTCTTCGTCCCCGCTGACCCCCTCCTCCAGCCAGACGGCACCCCCTCCCCCCACTACCTGGGCGTGGATACGGAGTGGGACGACCTGCGGAAAATCCTGGAAGAGACAGACCCACCCCTGGACGTCCACCGGATCGTCCCGCCGACGGTCCAGAGACTGAACAACGCACTGGTCGGCGTTCGCGGGGCGATCCTCCACTTCACCGGCCACGGGACGGCCGACGGACGGAATGCCTACCTGCTCTTTGAACAGCCCTCCGGCGCGGCCGACCCGGCGGAACCGTCCCGGCTGGCCCCGGCCTGGCGCGGCGCTATCTGGCTGGCCGTCCTCTCCGCCTGCCGCAGCGGGATGCCCGGAGAGAGCCTGGAGGCGAACCTGGCCGCGCTCCTCTGCGCCCAGTCCATCCCCTTCGCCCTGGGGATGCAGTTGAGCGTCCCGGACGTCACCGCCCGCCGCTTCACGGACGGGTTCTACCGGGCCCTCTTTCGGGGCGCGACGGTCCCGGAGGCCGCGCGCCAGGGGCGGCTGACCGTCCTCAACGACCCCGGCTTTCCCTCCGAACTGCGCCACCTCCTGCTGGGCATCCCCGTCCTCTACGCCGCCGCGCCGCTTCGCCCGGCCCGGATGTCCCCCGGGCAGGGTGTCCGGATGCCCCCGGATGAGCGGGCACGGCTGGACCTGGCGGGATTGCCGGTCCCGCAGACCGGTTTCTTCGGCCGCCAGCGGGAACTGGTCCGCATCGGCGAACTGCTGACCCGCGAGCGCCCCCGCCAGGGAGAAATCTATCCCCCGCTCACGGTCACCCTGCACGGGACAGGGGGCATCGGCAAGACGGCCCTGCTGCGCCGGGCCGCCGAGCGGTTCGCCTGGAACTTTGAGCGGGTCATCGCCCTCTCGCTGGAACCACTCCCCTCCCCGGCGGACGTCCTGGACCGCCTGGAGCGGGCGCTGGGGCTTCCTCCGGCGCCCGAACAACAAGAGGAAGAACGCTTCCAGCGCCTCACCGACGCCCTGCGCGACCGCCGCATCCTGCTGGCGCTGGACAACGTGGAGAGCCTGATCTACGCCCGCGACGGCGCCGATGAAGCGCAACGGCGCGCCAGCCGGGCCATCTACCGGTTCCTCTCCGACCTCCCCGTCCGGGGAGTGGCCCTGATGGCCTCCAGCCGGGAGTGCACCGGCCTGCCCGGGGAGCAACAGGTGAGCATATCGGGGCTGGAGGAGGCGGCGGGGGCGGAACTCTTCCGCTCCCGGATCAGCCGACGGAAAGGAGACCTCACACCAGAGGGATTGCAGACGCTCAGCCACCGGGTGGGAGGCCACCCGCTGGCCCTGCGGTTGCTGGCCTCCCGTTTTGACGAGGGGGCGGAATCCCTGGCGACCTTTACCGAACGCCTGGAGGAACTCCTCCCCGCCGCAGCCGACCTCTGGGACGACGAGAGCCGCCACGCCACCCTGGAGGCCTGCTTCCAGTTCTCCCTGCAGCCGCTGGAGCGGAACGCGCCGGAACTGGTGGAGGCGCTGGCCCGCCTGAGCCTCTTCTCCGGCCCGTTTGTGGATTTCACCGCCGCGCCGGTGCTCTTCTCCGCCTTTCGGGACGCAGACGAAGATGCCCAACAGAAGATACAACAGAAAACTGCCGACATCCTCCACCGCCTCTGGGGCCGCGGGCTGCTGGAGCGGGAAGAGGTTCCCTTAGACAGTGCCGGTATCCTGTGCCTCTACTCTCTCCACCCGGCCCTCCGCCCTTTTGCGGCGCGGCGGCTCCCCGAAAACGCGCGGGCGGAGGCGGAAGCGGGGTTTTTCTCCGCGATGCGGGCGCTGGGCAGCCGGGCCTACACGGAGTTTGAGAAAGGCGGGATGGTCTCCCTGCTTGCCCGCCGCTGCATCGGCGACCTGGTTCGGGCAGCCGAAATGCACGCCGACCGCGAAGGAAGCGTTCTGAGGTTTCACACCGGCGGGCTATTGAGAGTTTTCGGCGACCTGGAGGGGGCGATGCGCCTCTACCAGCAAGCGCGAGAGATTCTGGAATCCCTGGGCGACCTCCGGGGCAAATCCGCCACGCTGCACGAGATGGCCGGTATCCTGGCCCTGCGGGGCGACCTGGAGGGGGCGATGCGCCTCTACCAGCAATCGCTCCAGATCAAGGAATCCCTGGGCGACCTCCGGGGCAAATCCGCCACGCTGCACGAGATGGCCTATATCCACCGGGTGCGGGGCGACCTGGAGGGGGCGATGCGCCTCTACCAGCAAGCGCGAGAGATTCTGGAATCCCTGGGCGACCTCCGGGGCAAAGCCGCCACGCTGCACGAGATGGCCGGTATCCTGGCCCTGCGGGGCGACCTGGAGGGGGCGATGCGCCTCTACCAGCAAGCGCGAGAGATCCTGGAATCCCTGGGCGACCT
>Ga0209721_1002117_pt1 | contig 13159 bp, 10 predicted proteins | sample TshhotsprinmetaG_FD_184139 | JGI IMG/M metagenome (GOLD analysis project Ga0209721, IMG submission 184139) | Hot spring microbial communities from South Africa to study Microbial Dark Matter (Phase II) - Tshipise hot spring metaG (SPAdes)... | ecosystem: Environmental > Aquatic > Thermal springs... | reverse complement strand
CAACTTTAGGTTTTGGCGGACACACTGCAGAGTTGTTAAATAGATTGACTAAAGATGCAAGAGTTATTGCCACTGATGTTGATGAAAATGCATTTAACTATTCCAAAGAAAAATTTAGTACTGATCCAAGAATTTCAATTTATAAGTTTAATTTCTCAATGGTTGATGTAATTGCAAAAATTGAATCAATAGATGGATATAATGGAATCCTTGCAGACTTAGGTGTTTCTTCTTTTCAGCTTGATAATAAAGATTCTGGATTTACTTATAGAGAGAATACTTCACTGGATTTAAGAATGGATAAGTCGAAAAGAATAACTGCTGCTGATTTACTAAATAATTTTGATGCAAAACAAATTGCTGAAATACTCTGGACTTATGGCGAGGAAAAAAACTCAAGAAAAATTGCAAGTATGATCGTTGAAAAAAGAAAAACTAAAAAATTTTCTTCAACTTTTGAATTGAATGAATTGATAGCTCAAACAACTCCGGTAAAATATTTAACTAAAACTTTATCGAGAGTTTATCAAGCACTCAGAATTTATGTAAACGATGAAGTGAGTAATCTAAAAGAATTATTAATCAATGGACTTAAAGTTCTAAAGAAGGGTGGACGATTTGTTGTCATAAGTTATCATTCGCTTGAAGATAGAATTGTAAAAGAATTTTTTGCTGAACACTCTAAGAAAGCTGCTGATAAAAAATCGGATCCGTTTGGAATTATGAATCTCGAACCAAAACTTAAAATTATTACTAAGAAACCAGTTGTTCCATCAAAAGAGGAAATTGCTTTGAATAAAAGAGCCCGAAGCGCTAAAATGAGAGTTGCTGAAAGAATATGAATAAAAGTTCGAAACCATTTTTATTATACTCATTCATTTTGCTGATAACCATAGTTGGAATTGTTTTATCGGTTGTTGTTTTGAAAATACGTTATGAACAAATGTTAATGGATAAAGATAAAACTCAAAAAGAATTAATTGTTACAATTCAGGAGCAGAAAAAATTAAATGCAATATATCAGGACTTGACTTCTGAGGAGTTCATAATACCATTTGCTGAAAATAATCTGATGCTTATTAGAAATTTTAATTCAAACGATCAGATTAAAATAAAAAAAGAACAAATCGAGCTTATAGAAGAGACACTGAACAAAAAATATGAATAATTCAAGAGCATTAGTAATAATTGGTTTGATTCTACTTTTTTCTGTAATCATTGTTGTACGTTTGGTTAATATTCAGTTAATCAATAAGGATAAGTATGCTCAGTTAGCAGAGCAGCAGCAAACCAGCATTGAAAAAATTAAAGCAGAGATGGGATTGATTTATGATAGAAATAATAAACTACTTGTTTATAATCAAAACGATGTAACCTTTTATCTTGACTTAAATTATGTTAAGAATGAGGATGAGAAAAAAAATATTGCTTCAAGATTTTCTCAAGCCACTGGTAAAAGCGAAAATTATTACCTATCGCTTATAAATAATTCTAAAGGAACGATTATTCTTCAAAGGAAAGTGAAGCCAGAACAACTTGAAAAATTAAGAGATCTAAATCATAATGGATTGTATTCAGTTCCTGATCCGACAAGAGTTTATTACTATGGTTCACTTGCAAGCCATCTTCTGGGCTATGTCAATAAACAACAAAAATTAGTTTCAGGAGTTTCAGAATTCTTAAGTAAAGATTTAGAAGGCATTGATGGTTATAGAAAAGTTTACAAGAATTCGATGGGTAAAATTGTGTCTTACGATGAAACGGAAATGCAGTTGCCTGTTCCGGGAAAAAATATCGTTCTTACTATAGATAAAAAGTATCAATCAATTCTCGAAGAAGAATTAAAAAATGGATTAAAGCAATTTCAGGCGCATTCGGCTACTGGAATAATAATGAATCCTAATACTGGCGAAATTCTGGCTCTTTCAAATGTGGACGATTATGATCCAAACTTTTATTGGCAATATGATGACTTTCAAAGAAGAAATAGAGCAATCACTGATACATATGAGCCAGGATCTACTTTTAAACCTTTCACATTCGCAGCTTTAATTGATAAGGATTTGTGCTCTACAAATGAAAAAATTTATACAGAAAATGGAACTTATAAATTTCACAAAGTAACCATTAAAGATGTTAAACCATATTCCTCTCTAATTGCTGAAGATGTAATTGTCAATTCAAGCAATATTGGCATTGCAAAGTTAGCTCAAAGAATTAAAGATGATGATTATTATAAATTTTTGAGAAGTCTTGGTTTTGGAAACCTTACTTCTATTCAAATCAGAGGTGAGGCTCAAGGAAAATTAAAGAAACCTACTAATTGGTCTCCGACATCAAAAGCATTTATGTCTTTTGGATATGAAATATCTGTTACTCCAATTCAATTGATTACAGCTTTCTCTGCATTGATAAATGGTGGGGTTTTGTATCAACCACAATTAGTTTTGAAAAAAATAGATAACAACGGCGATTTAGTTGAAGAGTTCAAACCAAAACTTGTTCGGAGAGTTATTTCTGAATCTACTTCATCTTTGATGAGAAAAATTTTATCTGATGTAGTAGTAAAAGGAACAGCAAAACAAGCATCAATCGAATTCATCTCAGTTGGAGGAAAAACTGGAACATCTCAAAAACTTGTTGATGGTTCATATTCAAAATCTCACTATAATGCTTCATTCATAGGTTTCTTTCCGGTTGAAGATCCACAACTGGTAATATTAATTCACTATAATTCTCCACAGTTAGCAAAGTTTGGTGGAATGGTTGCAGCTCCGGTTTTCAAAAAGGTTGCTGAAAGAATTATTGAAATGGATATTAACACTTTTGAAAAGTACATTAACGACAAATACAAACAAAAAATACTTTATACAACTCTGACTTCTCATAAAAATCCAAGTTCAGAGATTTCAATTAATTCTGATGAGAAAAAGCTTCCTACGATAAAAGTGATGCCCGATTTAATTAATCAACCTTTGAGTGAAGCTATAAGCACTTTGAACAGACTTGGAATTAATTATAAAATAAAAGGAAGTGGAATTGTAGTTGAACAAAGTATATCTCCCGGTTCAAAAATTTCTGATAACGAATTGTGTTTGTTAGAATGTAATTCATTGAGAATAATCGGAGCATCGCAGCGCTAATGGAATTAACAGAATTGATAAACAACTTAAATGTTATCCAGGTTGCTGGCGATGTCCAGAGAAAAGAGATTTCAAAGCTAGTTTATGATTCAAGACTTGTATCTGCAAATTCAATTTTCGTCGCAATCAAAGGTTATAAAACTGATGGACATAATTTTATTATAGATGCAATAAACAATGGTGCAGAAGCAGTTGTACTTGAGAATGATGGTATCGTTCCTGATGAATTTTTCATACATCGAAATGTTACAAAAATTTTAGTTAAAGATTCACGAATTGCTCTTGCTGAATTAAGTAAAGGTTTCTATAAAAATCCTTCATCTAAGATTCAACTAATTGGTATAACGGGCACTAATGGAAAAACAACAACATCCTGGTTAATTAAATACATTCTAGATTATTCAGGACTAAAGGCAGGTTTGCTGGGAACTATAGCAAATTACATCGGTGATTTTAAGCTTGAATCAAATCTAACTACTCCTGAATCTTCTGATTTAAATTATCTTCTCAATCAAATGGTAAATAATGATTGCAAGTTCGCAGCAATGGAAGTGTCCTCTCATTCTTTATACTTAAATAGAACTTACGGATTAGACTTTAAGTTTGCTGTATTCACTAATCTCACTATTGATCATCTCGATTTTCATAAAACATTTGAGAATTACCTCAATGCAAAAAAAATATTGTTCGATAGACTTGGAGAAAATGCTATTGCAGTTATAAATATTGATGATGAGAATGCTAATCAAATAATAAAAGATTGTAAAGCTCATATTATAACTTTTGGTCAAAATCATTCTGCTGATTATGTAATATCTGATATAAACTTTGATCTGAATGGAACCAATTTTTTATTGAAGTACAAAGATCAGACTTTTCAAATTCAATTGCCTCTTATCGGAGAGTTCAATGCTTACAATGCTTCTGCTGCGTTCATAGTCAGCCATAGGATTGGATTATCATTTGAACAAATTTTAGGTGGCTTGAAAAATTCCAGACAAGTTCCTGGCAGATTTGAAGTTATCGGTTCAGAGAATAAAAAAGTTATTGTTGATTACTCACATACTCCTGACAGTTTGGAAAAAGCAATTTTGTCTTTAAGAAAATTGAGTAAGCAAAATAAAATTATAACGGTATTCGGTTGTGGAGGCGACAGAGACAAAACAAAAAGACCTCTGATGGGGAAAATAGCAACAGAATTAAGTGATAAAGTTTTTATCACTTCTGACAACCCAAGGACTGAAGATGCTATGTCAATTATAAATGATATAGTAAAGGGAATCAGCAAACAGAATTATTCCATAATTGAAAACCGTGAAGAAGCAATTAAAACAGCAATTCAATCCGCTGATGATTTTTCTGCGATATTGATTGCAGGTAAAGGACACGAAAACTATCAGGACATAAATGGGATTAAACATCCTTTTTCAGATTCAGAAGTTGCGAGGAGATATTTAAGATGAGCAAAGCTATCAAAATAACTTTGAAAGATGTTTTCGATATTAAAGGCACTCAGATTTTCAATCCTGATAAATTTTCTGATTTTTCTTCAGTTTCAATTGATTCAAGAAATATTAAAAAAGGTTCTCTATTCATTGCGATAAAAGGTGAAAAATTCGACGGTCACAATTTTATTTATGATTCGATCAAATCCGGAGCTTCAATTGTTGCCATTGATAAAAAACATTATGAAGAATTTAAAGATTTAGTTATTCCTTTAATTGTTGTCAAAGATACCACAAAGTTTTTAGGACAGATTGCTTCTGTTTGGAGAAACAAATTAAAAACAAAAATAATTGGAATCGGTGGCAGCAACGGAAAAACAACGACAAAAGAAATTCTTGCTCAATTATTATCACATAAATTTTCAGTAAATAAAACAATAGCAAATAACAACAATCATATCGGAGTACCTTTAACAATTCTATCAACCACTAACAATCATAAATATCTAGTATTGGAATTTGGCTCCAATCATCCGGGCGAGATAAAGTACATTGCTAAAATTGCCAGACCAGATTATGCTTTAATTACAAATATCGGCGACTCACATCTTGAATTCTTTAATGATAGAATTGGTGTATTGAAAGAGGAAACCGAATTATTCAAGCAAACATTAGCAAATGGTGGGAAAATTTTTCTTAATTACGATGATGAACTTCTCAAAAAACGATTCAGAAATATCAAAGATAAAATTACCTACAGTTCGAAGAATCAAACAGATTTTGTTCTTTCCTTCAAAGAATTTTCTGATGATGGCAGAGTAAAATTCGTTATCAATAATAACTCGAAATTGATTTTCCATTCTTCTATCGCCGGAGAAATCGGAGCATACAATTTCTTCTCAGCGATTGTTGTTGCAAGAACTTTAGGGATGACTTATTCAGAAATTCAAAGTGCCCAAAAAAAGATTAGAGCCTATGATAAAAGAATTGAGCTTAAAAAATATAATTCTACCTGGATAATTAATGACTGTTACAATGCAAATCCAAGTTCAATGATATCAGCTCTCTATTTACTTGCCACAATGAAACCTGATTTTCGTAAAGTAGCAATTCTCGGCGATATGTTTGAGTTGGGCAAGAAGTCATCTGAAAAGCATCGAGAAGTCGGGAAAGCAATAAACACTCTTAAGATAAATGAAATCTTTACTGTGGGAATGGACTCGAAAGAAATTTTTAATGCGATAAATGATGATTCAAAAATCCGAAAACATTTTTCTTCCAAGAGTGAACTGAAAAATTATTTAGATGAAATAAAATTTGACAGATCAGTAATCTTAATTAAAGGCTCGCGTGGAATGCAGCTTGAAGAAATAACTGAATTTTTTGATGAAAGGTTAAAGTAATGTTATACTATTTGTTCGATTACATAAATAGAATTTACTCTCCACCTGGTTTTGATATTTTTAAATTTTTGACATTCAGATCTGCTTTAGCTGCGATTACAAGTTTATTTTTTGCTTTTTATCTGGGACCTAAAATTATTAAATATCTTCAATTGAATCAGATTGGAGAAAGCAAAAAAGCTGATGGGCCTAAATTCCATTGGTCGAAAGCTGGCACACCTACAATGGGTGGACTAATCATAATTTTTTCCACAGTTGTTCCTGTTTTATTGTGGGGTGAAATGAGAAGCATTTACATAATTCTGATACTTGCAGGTTTTCTTTGGTTAGGTGCTGTTGGATTTTTAGATGATTACTTAAAAGTAGTTAAAAAGTTTCCTAATGGATTGATAGCTCGTTATAAATTATTAGGTCAGATACTGATTGGATTAGTTGTTGGAATTACAATTTATTATTCACCGGAGTTCAGAGGATACAATACTCTCACCACTTTTCCATTTATAAAGAATGTCAATTTTGATTTTGCTATTTTTTATGTACCTGCAGTAGTTTTTATAATTACTGCTACTTCGAATGCTGTCAATCTCACTGATGGTTTGGATGGATTAGCAGCAGGACTAACTGCAATAGTGATGATTGCTTTGGCTCTATTAAGTTATTTCAGTGGTAATGCAATTTTCTCAAACTACTTAGATATAATATACCTGCCCGGTTCAGGAGAATTGACGGTGTTTATTTCCGCATTAGTTGGTGCAAGCCTCGGCTTCTTGTGGTTCAATTCACATCCAGCTCAGGTATTTATGGGTGATACTGGATCACTTGCATTAGGCGGAGCATTTGGAATTATTGCTGTGTTAATTAAGAAAGAATTATTTATTCCAATACTTGGTGGAGTATTTTTTCTTGAAACTTTAACTGTCATTATTCAACGTTCTTACTTCAAATACACTAAAAGAAAATATGGTGAAGGAAAAAGAGTTTTTAAAATGGCTCCAATTCATCATCATTTTGAAATGCTCGGCTGGGCTGAGCCAAAAATAGTGGTTCGATTTTATATAATCGGAATCATTTTAGCAATTGTAACATTAGTTTCATTCAAGATAAGATGAAAGATATTAGTAACAAAAAAGTATCAATAATAGGAGCTGCCAGAAGTGGTATTGCAGCTGCTGAGCTTGCTTTAAGAAAAGGTGCTATACCTTTCATAAGTGATAGAGCTAATGAAGAAAAACTTTCATCAAATCTGAGTTTGATTAAACAACTAAATATTGATTTTGAAGTTGGAGGTCATTCAGAAAAAATATTTGATGCTGATATAATGGTTATCTCACCAGGAGTTCCAACTAATTCTGAAATAATTCAAATAGCGAAATCAAAAAACATAAAAGTTGTCAGTGAAATTGAATTTGCTTCTTTCTTCTGCTTCGGAAAAATTATTGCAACTACAGGAACTAATGGAAAAACCACTACTACCAGTTTAGTCGGTCATTTGCTTACAACTGCCGGAATAAAAAATTATGTTGCCGGAAATATTGGAAATGCTTTTTCAACTGTTGCTGATAAAATTCAATCAGATGAATTTGCGGTTTTGGAAGTCTCAAGTTTTCAACTTGATTTGATCGAAAACTTCAAGCCAATGATCTCTTCAATACTGAACATAACCCCCGATCATCTTGATAGATATGAAAACGATGTAAGAAAGTATGCTAAATCAAAACAACGTATTTATGAAAATCAGACTGAAGAAGATTATTTGATTATTGGTGCAGATAGTGAAATTCTTATTGAGAATCTTAATCCGACATCTGCCAAAATTTATAAGTTCTCAACAAAAGAAAAGATAGAAGCAGGCTGTTCATTAGTCAATGATCACATAATATTCAAAGATAATTCTGAGGAATTATTTTCTTTTAATATTCAAGAAATTGCAATTAAAGGTGAGCATAATATTCAAAATGCAATGTGTGCTGTTATTATAGGTAAAATCTTGTCAATTGATAATCAGAAAATTATAGAAGCACTCAGTTCATTCAGAGGAGTTGAACATAGAATAGAATATATAAGAACGATAAATGGTGTTAGTTTCTACAACGACTCTAAAGCAACAAATGTTGATTCGGTAATCGTTGCGCTGAAAAGTTTTGAAAATCCGATACTCTTGATTTTAGGCGGTCAGGATAAAGGAAATGACTATTCGTTGATTGAAAATCTTATTAAAGAAAAGGTTAAAAAGATTTATGCAATCGGTGAGTCTGCTCAAAAAGTTTATGACTATTTCAATAAAATTGTTGATACTCAGATTTGTTCTGATTTTCAAGAAGTAGTAAGAAATGCATTGAAAGAAGCAAAAGAGAATGACGTTGTTCTGCTTTCTCCTGCTTGTGCGAGTTTCGATATGTTTAATAATTATGAACATCGTGGAAAAGTTTTCAAGGAGATTGTAAATCAGTTATGAAAAAACTAAGTATAATAATATTCTTTCTGACATTAATACTAATACTGATTGGTTTAGTGGTTGTACTTACTGCCAGCAGTTCGGTGAGTGCAATGAGACATTCCGATAGTTTTTATTTATTCAGACTACATTTATCAAAAGTGATTTGGGCTCTACCAGCTCTTTTAATTGCGTCTGTTATTCCTTATGAATTTTATAAATATTTAAGCAAGTATCTTATGATAGGAATAGTGGTTGTGCTTTTCTTAACTTTATTTTTTGCTGTCGAAGTTAAAGGAGCAGGGCGTTGGATATCTTTATTCGGTTTCAAATTTCAGCCGGCGGATGCGGCAAAACTTTTTCTGATTATGCATCTAGCTTATTTAATGGATAAGAAAGAGGAATATCTCGATAATCTTTACAATGGATTTCTACCGTTGTTAATTTGGGTTCTAATTGTATCTGGTTTGATATTCTTTCAACCAAATGTAAGTAATGCGGTTCTGATTTTTATAACATCATTAATCCTCATTTTTGTTGGAGGTGCATCGTTTAAGCATGTGTTTACAACTGCATTTGTTTTTGCAATTCTTGCATTTGGATTTGCAATGACGTTTTCTCACGCTAAAGAAAGAATTGAAACTTATGTAAATGCTCTTGTAACCGGAGGATACGTTAATGTTCAAGTTAAGCAAGCTATTGTTAGTTTAGGCAGTGGTGGTGTGTTTGGTGTTGGTATTGGCAATTCAAGACAAAACAATTTGTTCCTGCCAGAAGCTTACGGAGATTTTATTTTCGGAATTCTTGGTGAGCAATTTGGTTTAATTGGTACATTAAGCGTTTTACTGATTTACTTGTTTTTGATTTTCTCAGGAATTCTGATTGCAAAAAAAACGTATGATAAATTCGGACAACTACTAGCTTTTGGAATCATAACTCAAATTGGTCTTTATGCGTTAATTAACATCATTGTAACTGTAGGTCTTTTACCAACTACTGGTTTGCCTCTACCTTTCATTAGCTATGGTGGTACATCAATTATTTTTAACAGTATTGGAATAGGGATAATCATCAATATTGCTTTTACAAATTACATTCGTGAGTTAGAACGAAAAAAATATGGACTTGAAACTATAAGAAACAGCAATGAACAAAGTGCGAAGCAAATATAGAATTCTTTTTGCTGGTGGCGGAACAGGAGGACATTTATATCCAGCAATAGCTGTTGCCGAAGAAGTGAAAAAGCTAAAACCAAATGCAGAAATTTTATTTGTCGGATCAAAAAATAAGGTTGAAGGAAGAGTTATTCCTAAAATCGGATTTGAGTTCAAAAATATTATTGTAAGAGGCTTTGCAAGAAAAATTTCGATTAAAACTTTCTTGTTTCCGTTTTACTTGTTGATTTCAATGATTCAATCTCTTGTTATCGCGATGAAGTTTAAGCCATTAGTTGCTATTGGTACCGGTGGATACGTAGCAGGACCTGCTATCTGGGCTTCTTCTGTAATGGGTGCTAAAGTGATTTTAATTGAGCCAAACAGTTATCCGGGTATTACTACAAGACTTCTTGAGAAATATGCTGACGAAATACATATAAGTTTTGATTATACAAAGCAGTTTTTAAGAAGAAATGAAATTTTGAAATTGACAGGTAATCCTGTCCGAAGCAGCTTAAAGATTTCCGATAAAATATATGCACTTAAAAAATTTAATTTATCCGAATCGAAAAAAACATTACTGATAATTGGCGGAAGTTTGGGAGCTGATTCGATCAATAAAGCAATTGAAAAAAATCTGGAGCAATTTTCAAAGAACGAGATTCAATTGATTTGGCAAGTTGGAAAAAATTATTTTGATGAATATTCAAAACATCAGAAAGATGATTGTAAAGTATTTGATTTTATCGAAAATATGGATGAAGCTTTTTCTGCTTGCGATTTGGTGATTGCACGTGCTGGAGCGAGTACAATATCCGAAATTGCTCTGCTCGGTTTGGCAGCAATACTAATACCTTCGCCAAATGTAGCTGAAAATCATCAGTATCATAACGCAAAAGCTCTTGCTGATAATCGTGCAGTGATAATGATTGAAGATAAAAATTTGGAAACAGAGCTATTTGAAGTCGTAATTAAGACACTATCAGATGAAGACTTGATCAATGAGCTTAAGTTGAATGTCAGAAAGTTTTCAAAACCGGATGCAGCTTTTCAAATAGCAAGAGATGCAATTAACTATATCGAGTTTAATTAAATATGAAAAACAGATTTAAATACAATCTGAACATCTATTATCAGTCAACTATTATTTATTTCATTGCATTTTTGTTGTACGTAATAGTCCGTGGAGAATTTGTAGAAGATTCATTTAATCTGATTTTGAAAGATCCTGTTTTGTATGCATTCGGAGTAATAGTTGTCATTTCGGTTTTAACTTTACTTATCAATATGAATAGAAAGCGCTTCATTGAGATTGATGAAAATGGAATTGTATTCGGAACTAAGAATTCAAGCAAAAGAATCGATCTAAATGAAATTGAACAGATAAAAATTTTTGAGAAAAAACTTGAGAAAGAATATTCTTTTCTCAGAGTAGTTCGAATTAAACTTAAAAATAGAAAAAGGACTCTTGCTATCAGAACTTCTGATTATGAAAATGAAGAACAACTAATTGAAAAAATTACTGAGTTTAAAAATTATATCGAGAATAAAAATGTTTAAGAATATAAAAAGGATTCATTTTGTCGGTATTGGCGGAATTGGAATGAGCGGAATAGCTGAGATACTTTGGAATCAGGGCTTTATTGTATCCGGCTCAGATAAAACATTATCAGATGTGACTGAACGGCTTCAGCAGCTTGGAATGAAAATTTACGAAGGTCATTCAGAAGAAAATATTGAGGGTGCTGATTTGGTTGTGTATTCATCTGCTGTCACACTTGATAATCCGGAAGTTAAGCACGCCATCGAGAAAAAAATACCAATTATAAAACGTTCAGAAATGCTTGCGGAAACAATGCGTATGAAATACGGAATTGGTATTGCTGGAACACACGGTAAGACAACAACTACATCAATGGTCGGATTAGTTTTAACTGAAGGCGGAATTGATCCTACAATTATCGTCGGCGGAAAATTATCAGGGCTCGGTGGGACAAATGCAAGACTTGGTAACGGTGAATTTATTGTTGTTGAAGCAGATGAATTTGATAGATCTTTTCTTAAACTTACTCCAACAATTGCAGCATTAACCACTCTTGAGACTGATCACCTTGATACTTATAAAGATCTTGATGATATCAAATCTGCTTTTGTTGAATTTGCTTCTCGTGTTCCGTTTTATGGATTTGTAGTTTTATGCCTTGATGAAGCTGCACTTCAGGATATTATTCCATTGATTAACAAAAAAATTATCACTTATGGTCTTACTGCACAAGCAGATGTAAGAGCAGTGGATATTTCTTCATCTGGCTTTAATACTAAATTTAGTGTCAAATACAAAGGCAATGATCTTGGACAAATTCAATTGAAGATCCCTGGAGTTCATAATGTAAAAAACTCTCTGGTAGCAGTAATCATTGCAACTGAATTAGGAATAGATTTCCCAATTATTAAAAAAGCCTTAGAATCTTTTTCGGGTGTTTACAGAAGATTTGAAGTAAAGTATGATAAAGAATTAATGGTTGTTGATGATTACGCTCATCATCCGACCGAAACTACTGCAACCTTAAAAGCAATTCGTGATGGCTGGGATAGAAGATTAGTCGCTGTTTTTCAACCTCATCTCTATTCACGAACAAGAGATTTTTATCATGAGTTTGGAAGGTCATTCCTCAACTCAGATATTTTTATTTGTACGGATGTTTATCCTGCTCGTGAAGAACCTATCGAAGGCATTTCAGGCGAAATTATAGCGAATGCTACAAAAAAATTCGGACATAAAAATGTTTTTTATGTAAAGGATAAAAATGAAATTCCAGATTTTTTAATGGGTATTAAAAAGGATAATGACATAATTGTTACGATGGGAGCCGGAGACATTTGGAAATACGGAGAAAAATTTGTCGAAAAATTAGGTAAATGATGAAAGATAGATTCATTAAATACGCACTCATTATCTTTCTAATCATACAGATGATTTTGATTGGATGCTTAAATCTCTATTTCTTCATTAACGATGAGTTTGAAGAATATTCAGAGATAAAAATATCCGGTAATCAACTTTTATCGGAAGAAAATTACATCAGCTTTTTACAACTTGAAAAATATAGTGAAAGTAAATCTCTCAATTTTATTAAAACTAAACTTGAAGAGCATCCATATATATCTAATGCGAATGTTTCACTTAGCACAAAAAATGTTCTTGAAATATCTATTGAAGAAAAACATTTCTATGCAACAATAATCAAAGATTTTGAATCATACTTCATCTCACGCTATTATGAATTTGTAAAAATAATTCCATACACCAATAATCCTGTCTTGCCTCTGATTGTGTTAGATGAAGAATTGAATTCTAAAACTCATAAAGACAACAAACAAATATTCGTAGCATTCAAAGTAATTGACACCTTAAAAGAGTTAAATAAAGAATTATTGGAAAGACTTATCGAAATCAATTTATCTGATAAAAGTTACATGGTATTACTTTTTAAGAATATCAATGCTCCTGTGATAATGAATAAAACAAATATCGTAAAAGAGCTCGCATCCTTAAATGAGCTGTTAAACTCAAACA
>Ga0209721_1002111_pt1 | contig 13178 bp, 9 predicted proteins | sample TshhotsprinmetaG_FD_184139 | JGI IMG/M metagenome (GOLD analysis project Ga0209721, IMG submission 184139) | Hot spring microbial communities from South Africa to study Microbial Dark Matter (Phase II) - Tshipise hot spring metaG (SPAdes)... | ecosystem: Environmental > Aquatic > Thermal springs... | reverse complement strand
GAAACTGGAAATCTTCTCCTGGTGGACGACCGGTGGCGAGGCTGCAGGCCTCCTGAAACTCTTTGAACTCTACAACAAGAAGTTCCCCGATGTGGAGATCATCAACGCCACGGTGGCCGGTGGGGCCGGCTTTGAGGCCAAGCCCGCCCTCAAGGCCCGCATGCTGGGCGGCGACCCGCCCGACTCCTTCCAGGTGCATATGGGGCGCGAACTCATTGACACCTGGGTGACCACCGGCTACATGGAGCCGCTGGATGACCTCTTCAAGCAGGAGGGCTGGGAGACCGTTTTCCCCAAGGGCGTGCTGGAGATCGTCTCCTACGACGGTCACTACTGGTCCGTGCCGGTCAACATCCACCGCTCCAACGTCCTCTGGTACAACAAGAAGGTCTTTGAGGCCAACGGCTGGAAGCCCCCGGAGACCTTTGACGAGTTCTTCGCCCTGGCGGAGCAGATGAAGGCCAAGGGGATCACCCCGCTGGCCCTGGGCGATGTGGGCATCTGGGCTTCCACCCACCTCTTTGAGGTCGTCCTGGCCGGGACGATGGGCGCGGAGAAGTACAAGGGGCTCTGGACCGGCCAGACCGACTGGAACGGTCCGGAGGTCAAGAAGGCCCTGGAGACCATGGCGAAGATGCTGGACTACGTCAACCCCGACCACTCCGCCCTCTCCTGGGACCAGGCCAACGACCTGGTTATCCAGGGTAAGGCCGGGATGACCATCATGGGCGACTGGGTGGATGCCGATAACCTGGCGAAGGGCTTCGCCGATTCCGGCTGGGCCTCCCCGCCGGGGACGAAGGGCATCTTCATTGCCCTCTCCGACACCTTCGGCCTGCCCAAGGGCGCCCCGCATCGGGAGCAGACGATTGAGTGGCTGCGGCTAGTGGGCTCCAAAGAGGGCCAGGAGGCCTTCAACCCGCTGAAGGGCTCCATCTGCGCCCGCAACGACTGCGACCCGAAACTCTTCGGGCCCTACCTCCAGACCGCGATGCAGGACTGGCAGAAGGATACCATCGCGCCCAGCCTCGCCCACGGCGCCGCGGCCTCCGAGTCCTGGGTGACGATGATCAACGACGTAATGACCGCCTTCGTCACCGACCGGGATGTAGCCAAAGCGCAGGCTGGCCTGGCGCAGGCCTGCAAAGATGCCGGGGTGTGCAAGTAACCCCCTCTCCGACTACAGGAACGGCAAGGCAGCCCGTGGGAGGGCTGCCTTGCCCTAATCAACGGGTTTCACTATGCGTCGTTTATCGTGGGACCGAATTGTCTCCATTCTCCTGATCCTTCCTTCCATCCTGGCGATTGCCATTTTCGTCTACGGCTTTATTGCCTGGACCGGGTGGGTTTCCCTCTCCAACTGGGATGGCCTGCGCCCCGATCTCTCATGGGCCGGTTTTGTCAACTACGCCAAACTCTTCGCCAATCCCCGCTTCCAGATAGACATCCGCAACACCGTGGTCTTTACCACTCTTTTCCTGGCTACCTGCATTTTCCTGGGCATGGGGCTGGCGATTGTGCTGGACCAGGGCATTCGGGGCGAGAACTTCTTTCGCAGCCTCTTCCTCTTCCCGATGGCCATTTCGTTTATCGTCACCGGGGTGACGTGGCGCTGGCTGCTGGCCCCCGGTGACCCGGCCACTGGCCGCCTGACCGGCATCAACGTCCTGCTGGATGCCGTCGGTCTGCCGATGTCCAAGTGGTACACCGACCCCACCGTGTTCCACATCCAGCCCACCACCGGACTAGGGCAATTGCTCCAGCAGATTGGGCTGGGATTTCTGACCACCCCCAATTTCGGCATCCCGATTGCGATGATCTCCATCGTCATTGCGGCGACCTGGCAGATGTCGGGGTATGTGATGGCGATGTATCTGGCGGGCCTGCGGGGCATTCCGGAGGAGTTGCGCGAGGCCGCGCTGGTGGACGGGGCCAGCGAGTGGGGAGTCTACCGGCACATTGTCTTTCCCCTGCTTCGTCCGGTCACGCTGAGCGTCATCATCGTCCTGGGCCATATTTCGCTCAAGATTTTTGACCTGGTCGCCGCGATGAGCAAAAAGGGGCCGGGCTTCGCCACCGACGTGCCGGCCTACTTTATGTTTGAGACCACTTTCCAGGGAGACCACTACTCCCAGGGGGCCTCTATTGCCATCTTCCTGCTGGTCACCGTCAGTCTGCTGGTCATCCCGTATCTGGTCTACAGCACCCGACGGGAGGCAGAGATATGAGAGAGAGACAAAACTGGCTGCTCCGACGCAGTAGTCGCATCGGTTTCTATCTGGTCCTGCTGGCAGCCAGCGCATTTTACCTCCTCCCGGTCTATGTGCTGGTGGTGACCAGTCTGAAACCGTATGCGGAGGCCAATCTGGCCGGGATGTGGCGCATACCCTCCGCTCCCAGTCTGGAAAGTTTCCTGCGCGCCTTTGAGCAACTGAGGCCCCATTTCCTGAACAGCCTCTACCTGACCATCCCGGCGACAATCCTTTCATCGCTGCTGGGCTCACTCAACGGCTACGTCCTCTCCAAATGGCGTTTCCGGGGATCGGAAGTTCTGTTCCCCATTATGCTCTTCGGGATGTTCATCCCTTATCAGAGCATCCTGATCCCGCTGGTACAGGTGTTGCAGAGGGTCAACGCCTGGGCGGCGGCCGCAGGGATTCCGCCCTCCCTCCAGTGGCTGGTGCCCGGGTATGGCTCTATCGCCGGTCTTGCCTTTGTCCACATTGTCTACGGCATCCCCATCACCACACTGATCTTCCGCAACTACTACGCCACGGTGCCCAACGAACTGGTGGAGGCGGCAAAGATTGACGGGGCGAACATCTTCAAGGTCTACCGCTGGGTGCTGTTTCCCATCTCCATGCCCGCCTTCGCCGTCGTGATGATCTGGCAGTTCACCTCTATCTGGAACGAATTCCTCTTCGCGGTCATCCTCACCCAGAACCCGGCCATCCGCCCGGTGACGGTAGCCCTCTATAATCTGGCCGGGAGTTATATCGTGGAGTGGAACGTTCAGATGGCCGGGGCGCTGCTGGCGGCGATGCCCACCCTGCTGGTTTACATTTTCCTGGGCCGCTTCTTTATGCGAGGATTGCTGGCTGGGGCGCTGAAGGGGTAAACCTCACCTCTGGGGTACAACGATCAGGACGCCAGAGCCTTTGCGGTTCGGGCGTCCTGATTTTTACACGGGGTGCTAATGCAGCCGCTGGACAGCATCCACCTGCGCGGCGTCTCCGCCGTTGGCGGGACATCTCAGCCGGACGTACCGGTAAGAATACCCCGCCGGAGCCCAGCGGCCGATGTCTATGGTGATTCCCGTACCCGGATACGGATACAAAGCGCCCTGCGGAATTTGTTCGTTGTCCATTTCACCGTCCCCATCGGTAGCATAACTATCTATGTTCGTCCCCTCTACCCCGCCGAGGGTTCCATCCCAGGCAAATACGGTGTACCAGTTTGTCCCATCGGCGGATATTTCAATGATAATAAAGTCCAGATGGATGCCCGGTGGATTGGGCCATTCGTAGAAAACCATATCGGGGCCTTCCCCGTCTATAATCCCGGTACCTTCCCCGAAATCCAGAATGACGGCCTCACCGGGGTCCAGGTCCAGTACCTGCCCATCGGGAGGACCTCCCGCCAGGTCGCAATTCGGATTGGAGGGATTGCAGGTTACATCGGTAGTGGTGGTATACGGGTCGGTATCGTACGGCTGTACCTGAACCAGATTGCTGATGCCGATGACCTGAGCGCCGACCAGGGCCTCCACATAGTAAGTGTATACTGTGCCGTTAACCAACCCCGCATCCAGATATGCAGTTTTGGTGGTCTCGGTAATGTGCTGGAACGGCCCCCCATTGGCACGGTACACCGAATATATTTCCGGCGGGGGAACCGGCGCGTCCCATCCCAGGCTCACCTTGCCGTTGCCGGCCGCGGCGCGCAACGGGAAAGCGACAGGCGTAGGCGTCGGCGTGTGGGTGGGCGTGGCCGTTGGCGTAGCAGTCGGTGTAGAGGTGGGCGTGTGAGTCGGTGTGCGGGTGGGCGTGGCCGTCGGCGTATGAGTTGGCGTATGGGTGGGCGTGTGAGTCGGCGTGCGGGTGGGCGTGGCCGTCGGTGTAGCGGTCGGTGTAGAGGTGGGCGTGTGAGTCGGTGTGCGGGTGGGCGTGGCGGTGGGCACCGTGGGTACGGGCGTAGGGGTCATAGACGCGGTCGGCGTAGGCGAAGGGGGCGGTGTACGGGTTGGGGTAGCCCGAGGGCGCGTGGGCAACGGCGTGGGCGTGGAAGTGGGGAAAGGAGTCGGAGAGGAAGTAGGAGAAGGCCCGACGTCCGCCGGAGTCGCCGTGACCGCTGCGATTTCCTGCGGGGTCGGCGTCTTCGTGGGGAGAGGCAGAAAAATCTGCGGGGGCACGGTAATCACGGGCCCCAGAGGGGTCAGGATCCGGCGCAGGTCCCACATCGGGGTCATAATCTCGGGGCGCAGCGGTTCCACCAACGGGATAGGGGTATAGAGCACTCCGTCAGGGTCTATTTCGGAGAGCATACCGGCCGGGGCCTCCCACTCCTGGGGCAAGCGAACCGCTCTACTGGCTGCCCCAAACAAGCATGAGAAGCCAACGGCAATTATCAGGAAGAAGGTGATCCACTCGCTCCGTCCCCACCTCCGGGTGGAGAAACTGCTCTCTGTCATCGCCCGGACTCCTGAGCCCCCTCATCTTCGCCCTGCGATGTAGCCCCAATCGGGAGGTAGATGCTGAACGTGCTGCCCACCCCGGACTCACTGACGACCTGAATGTGCCCACCGTGGGCCTCCACGATGGCCCGGGTCACGTAGAGGCCCAACCCCAGCCCGCGTACGGTGTCATCTGCGGCAGGAATCCCGCGGAAAAAGCGGGTGAAAAGGTGTTTCTGGATTTCCGGCGGGATACCCACACCCGTGTCAGCGACATCCAGAACCACCCAGCCATCCTGAGAAGAAAGGCGGAGAGTCACCATCCCTCCCGAAGGGGTGTATTGCAAAGCGTTGCGGAGCAGATTGATAATTGCCCAGCGCAGACGCTGGGGGTCGGCCATCACGGGCGGAAGGTCGGGAGGGATCTCCAGGTGAAATGTCAGTCCATTATCTTCCAGTTTAGAACGCCACTCCTGAGCAACCTCTTCGGCCAGGGAAGCCAGAGAGATGAAACGGGGGCGCAGCGCAAGACGGCCGCCGGCCTCCATCTCGGAGAAGTCCAGGAGGGTGCCGATCATCGCAATCAGGGACTCGGTGTGATGGTGGATTGTCTGGAGGAATGACCGCTGCTGTTCGCTGAGATCCCCTCCGAGGCCGGCCAGGAGCAGGTTACTGTATCCCTTGATGGCCGTCAGCGGAGTGCGGAGTTCGTGAGAGACGTGGGCGATAAAGGCATCCTTCAGCCGCTCCGCTTCCACCTCGGCGGTGACATCGCGCAGGACGATGACGGTGCCCAACCGCTGACCGTCCTCGGCGCGCACGACGGCCGAGTGGGCGCTGAGCACTTTGTTCCCCACCTGGAAGCGACGGCTTTCCACCAGCCAGGGATTCACATCGCCGGACGCGTGCTCCGCCTCCGCGGCGGGCAATTCCCGCAGGGGGCCCAACATGAAATTGTCGGCCATTTCCGTCAGGAGATAGTCGGCAGCAGCATTGAGGGGGATAAATTCCCCGCGGGCATCCTCCAGAATCACGCCATCGCCGATGCTGGCAAGAATGGCCCGCAACTGGCTGAGGGTCTCCTCCAGAGCGTTCGTCCGCTCCAGGAGGCGCTGGGCCATGTCGTTAAAGGTGCTGGCGAGGATACCGATTTCGTCGCTGCTGCGGACGTCGGTCCGATGGTACAGGTCCCCTTCGGCAATGGCCCGGGAAGCGCTGACCAGTCGCTCCAGGGGACGGGTGATCCGTTGCGCGATCAGATATCCCGTAGCGATAACGGCGAACGCGGCCAGGGTGAAGATGAAGGCATAGACATTACGACTGGTGGCCCGGGCCTGGACGATGAAGTGAACGGGGAGGGCCACACCGAAAACACCCAGGGTATCGTTGCCCACCTGGAGCGGACCGCGGGCCAGCCGGTACAGCCGTCCCCGAATCTGAACGTGCTCGCCAAGGGTGGTTTCGGTGCTGGAAAGACATCGTTCGTACAAATCCGCGGAGATGGAAAGTTCTTCCAGCAATCGGGGTACTTCCGCGGGCTGTTCCGAGAACGCGAACGTCGTGCCCACCGCCCGACCACCATCCAGATAGACGGTCACATCGGCCATAGAAGTGGTTTTGAAATAGGCCAGCAGGGCATCCAGCGGAGTTCCGACCACTACCACACCGACCGTCTGGTCGTTCAAAGGGAGCGGGATGGCCGTCAGGTAGTAGTAACGGCCTTCAGTGGGATGCCGGGCAATGCCCCGTCGGGGCAATCCTTTGGGGTCTCTCGCTTCCAGAAGTGCGCCCACGATCCTCGGGGGCTGGAAAGCATCCCGAACGGCTGCGTAGGATCCGTCTGACCGGCGCAGGGTATGGAGGAGGAGGCGACCGTCGGCATCCGCAATGAGCAGGAATTCCAGCCCCAGCCCGGAGGCGGCGGGAGTAGCCAGAGAATCTGCGCGGGTGGCGTCGCGGGCCTGTACGGCCTCGGCCAGACCGCGGGTAAAGGCGATGATACGCGCCGCCTCCAGGTGCCCCATTTCGTACTGGGCCAGGCCGTCCGAAACTACCCGCCCCGCTTCCAGAAGGTGATTGGTCAATCGCTCGTCCAGGGAGCCAGCGACCAGGTTGATCACCACGTAGGTGCCAATGGTGGCGACAAGGAAGGTGAGGACCAGGTAGGGGAAAATGATCTTACCGCGAATAGGAAAAGCAGGCAGCGAGAACTGCCAAAGGAGGGGCTGCTTTTGCCACTTCCTCTGCATGATCACTTACTCCCTGGTATAACGGCACCCTCGCCCCTTGTTAGTATACCCTATCCTGAGAGGAAAGCAAGTTTCAGACTGAATAGTACGTTTCAGAAATGTTACAGTTTAATTCCCCTACAGCAATCAGTCGCCGGATAGGGTGCATTTGCATAGGTAGGTTTTTTCACCCCAGCGAGCAAGGGCAAAAAATCTACTTCTTCCCCGCTTCGCTGGAGGCGGTATCGCGCTTTCGCCTGACCGTATTGTAAATGGACAAACTATTCCAGCAACACCAGGAATCACCTGTTGGCGGATATTAGCGCCCCCTCGTCCCCCCAACCCCTTTCTCCCCCGCCGCGGCGGGGGAGAAGGGGGAAAAGAGGGGTTTCGGGGCGGGCGGCCTTCAGCCGCCAGCGCCAAAACCCCCGTATGGGCAAGGCTTGTCCTTGCCCTTACCTCCCCGTGGGGCCGTAGGGGCGGACGGATCGTCCGCCCTCAACGGGGAGGGGGGTAGGGGGGAGGGGAAAATCAACCCTCCGGAGAGTTGCCTCCACTGGAATCCCAAGCCCGATTCAACCCGTAGAGATGGTACGACTTTTTGAGACTTTGCCAGAAGGCCGTGATACGACTTTACGAGAATCAACAGGGGCCAAACTTCACGGTCGGGGGAATGAGGAGGCACTGAAGGCCAGACCCCGCTTGCCGAGGTCTGAACATGGGCCGAATTTTTCTTGTGGCGGAGAAATGTTTGCAATCCTTTTACAAACAATTTGCAACCTCACAACCTCTTTTTTCTGCTATGCTATATACAAAGCATCTCCATTCCCCAAAGAGGTACTGCGATGAAGACTGTGAAACAGCGCTGGGGAAATCACCTTCAGCGGGGCCAGGGGCTGGTAGAGTTCGCCCTCATCCTCCCTCTGCTCCTGTTGATTATTATGGGCATTATTGACTTCGGGCGGATGCTTTTCATCTACGCCAACCTGTTCAACGCGGCCCGGGAGGCATCGCGCTACGGCCTGGTGGACCCGGGCAATCAGGCTGCCATCCAGCAGGCCGCGCGGGACCGCATTTTTCTCGTACCACCGGAAGACGTCACCATCAACATCTGGTACGACACAGGACCGCCGAACTATCGGGGCATCACCAATCCCAATCAACTGGCCGTGGGGCATCGGGTGATTGTGGAACTGCGCTACAATGCGGAGTTCTGGACCCCGCTGATCCAGCCGTTTGCCGCGCAGATGCCCATCCATGCCGTGGCCCGGCGCACCATCCAGCGGGTGCATATCATCCAGACCCCCACACCGGCCCCGCCGACCTTCACGCCAACGGCAACTCCTACCCTGCCCCCCGGCGTGACGCCGACCGCCACGCCGACGCCGCGCAATACCCCGACGCCGCCGCCCACGGCTTCACCCACCGCGTCCCCCATCCCCAGCCCGACGCCGCCGCCGTCGCCCACATCGTCCCCTTCGCCCACTCCTCTCCCCATCGTCATCCACAAGCCTCTGCTGGCTGGGCGGACCGTGGTCACCGGCACTGCCCAGCCGGGCCAGCCGCTGCTCCTGCGCAACATCCAGACCGGCTTCCAGATGGAAACCACCGTGGGAGCGGATAGGCGCTTCACCTTCAACCTGTCCGTACCACTGGTTGCCGGACACACGATAGTCGTTCAGGGATATGGGACTCAGGATTTCGCTGTGGTCCAGGGGGGAGCAACCCCTACGCCTACTCCCACCCCCACGGGGCCCACAATGACCGCCAGCCCGGCCTGTATGCCCGAAGGGAACCGCAGTGTCAGCGTCCGGGGCGATCGGTGGCCCACGGGCGGTGGCATCAAACGGATCGGCATCTTCTGGGACGGCACGCGCGTCCTGACCTTGCCTCCCGCCAACAGTTTTATCGTCACCTTCAGCGTCAACGCCACCCGCGGCAACCATACGGTTTTAGCCCGCACCGAGAAGAGCAACGGTCAGCCGACGGGAGACGTATCCCTTTCCCAGAACATCGCCGTTCCCTGCCAGGGCCTCTTCCCCAACCTAAGGGTTGCTTCGTTGACCTTACTGAACCAGCCGCCGCTGGGCACTTACCAGACCATTAACGTCCAGGTGGCCCTTCAGAACACCGGCAATGCGGACATTGCCTCCCTGTTCTGGGTGGACCTGTATGCCGATCCGCAGATGGATGTCCCTCGGGACCAGCAGGGGAGCGTGGATTGGGTGGCGGTGAACGGCCTGGCCGCCGGTTCCACCATCACCTTTACAATGTGGGTCCCGGGCGGTTTCAGCACGGTGGGGGATCACACCCTGCTGGCTGTGGCCGATACGTGGAACCAGATCGCCGAGAGCGATGAGACCGACAACGCCAGCGACCTTCTGACGGTCACCCTGCAACTTCAGAACCCGGTCCCCACGCCCACGCCCACCCCGACGCCGACGACGACCCCCATCGCGCCGGGGGGGATCTCGGGGATCACGTATGTACGGGGGGTCCCGCAGAGCGGGGTGGACGTCTACCTCTACGACGTCTATGGCCGATTGGCCGCCTCCGTCCGTTCGGGGAGTGGGGGCATATATCAGTTCTCCAATCTGGCGCCCGGCGATTATTCGCTGGTCGCGCAGATGCGCCTGGGCAATACCCTTTACCGCGGGACGAACGTGGCAACCGTGTATGAGGGAGTCATTACCCAGAACGTAGATATCCTTCTGAGCCGTCTGGAGTAGGAACACAGTGAAGGGTTTCTCCATCGCCAAGTTTTTCCTTATTTCTGTTACCCTGATGCTGGCCCTGGGAGTCGTGGGGACTGTCTGGGCGGCGATCCAGTGGGGCCCGCATGAGGAAGTAAATGTATCCCAGAACGGCGAGGCTTCGCAGGTCGCCCTGTCTATCGGGGCAGGGCAGAAAGCCATCGCCTGGTATGTCAACGTGGAAAGCGGTGATCGGCAAGGTGACCTCATCCTGGCCCAGAACGCCGGAAGCGGATGGTCTACCCAGACCATCACCACGACACTCCAGTCTCGCGGGCCTTCTCTGGCATATTCCGGCACGGCACTTTTTATGGTGTGGTTCCAGGGACAACAATACGAGGAACCTGCTTCAGCGTTCGGGGGTCACTTCTGGGAACGGTACAACACAGGCCAGGTACGCCGGGTAACCGAGACGATGTTTTACGGCTCGGAAGAGTGGTTCCGCCCCAAACTCAAAGTGGCGCAGGACGGCCTTCACCTCGTCTTCGCGGCGGCTGTGACTTCCACCGGGGAGAGTCCAAGACATCTCTACTATGCCTACCGCCCCTTTTCCTCTAACTCCTGGTCCGTAGCGGTGGTTGTTACATCCAGCCAGGTGGGTGCAGGAAAGGTCTTCTTTCCAGATGCGGCTCTCGGCCAGGGGCAAATCCATATTGTCTGGGAACAGCGGGCACTGACTCCTACTATATACTACATTTCTGGGACCATCGGAGACGCAGGTCCGACCTGGGCGGCACCTGTTGCCCTTTCCGCTCCTGATCAAAATGGTCAGCAGCCCGCCATCGCTGTGGACGGATCAGGACGGATCCACGTGGCCTGGACCCGATACGTTGACCACGCGGAGCAATACGTCCTGTATCGGCGTCTGGAAGGGGGCAACGGGACAGAGGTGCAGTATCTGAGCGGAGAAGAGGGGGATCAATACCTGAAAGTCAACCAGATCCGCCCCACTGTCGTCTGGCCCGCAATCGCCACGGGGGGAAACCAGGTATGCGTCGCATGGCACGGGTTCTATCCGGACTCACCGTATGAAAAAGAAGAAATCTTCCTGCGTTGTTCTAAAGATGGGGGGACAACTTGGGGGCCGATTCTGAATGCATCCCGGTCTCCCGACAGCCTTTCGCTATTCCCGGTTGTCGCTATGGACGCTGGAGGAGTGGTCCATCTGGCGTGGGAGGAATTCCAGGGAGGGACGGACTATTTTACCAACTACGACGCAATATACGCCTACGGCTTGCCGAATATCCGGGTTTTCCTCCCCCTGGTGCTGCGGAACTACCGGTAGGGGGTAATGAGCGGGAAGGGGCTGTTGATCGTCTTTCTGACGCTGGCCGCGGTGCTGGCGGCGGGGGTGATCCTGCTGAGCGGAGGGCCCTCCGCTGCTCCTTCTCCATCCAGCGTGCGCTGGACGGGGGTGAGCGCTCCCCCGCCACTGGAGATGTCCGTTCAGAAGGCTGGCGAGCGGGCCGCCGCCTGGCAACGGGACGCGGTCCTGGTGCGTGTGGAGGCTTCCTTCCGGCCCGGCACCCGCTGGCTGGAAGCCCAGACGCTTCCCGTCACCTGGCTGTTTACTTACTATTCCCCCTCCGCCCGCGCGCTGGCAACGGTGGGGATTAACGCGGAGAAAGTGCTCTGGATTCCACCCCAGGAAGTGCTGGAACCGCCGCAAGCGCTCCCTTCCTTCCCGCCCCCGTACGGGGTGGACAAAATGTGGCTCACCTTCCAGGGCGCGGGCGGAGAGGAATTCATCCGTCAGCATCCGGGGGCGATGGTCCACATCGCCCTTCAGATGGAGAACGGGACGCCCGTCTGGGAGGTCAGTGCGGTGGAGGAGAATGCTCACTTTTCTGTGCGGATCCACGCCGAAACCGGGATCGTTTTACCTTGAGACGGGAGGTGGGCAATGAAGAAACTGAAAACAGGTCAACAGGGACAGAGTTTAGTGGAATTTGCCCTGCTTGCGCCGATCGTACTCTTTATTCTGATGGGGCTCTTAGACGTAGGGCGGGCATTCTATGTACAGGTTACCTTAGAAGATATGGCAAGTGAGGGCGCTACATATGCTGCCATTCGCCCCTACGACGCCCAGGGAATCTGGCGGCGCGCCGCCGAGGCCAGTGGAGGGCTGATCACCGTCCATCCGTCTAACGTGGATGTGGAGTACCCTCCTATGCTCTACCGGGGCGCTCCGATCACCGTAACGGTTCGGTATAATTTCCGTTTCCTGACACCGATTATGGAACCGTTCCTTCCTGGAGGAGTTCTGCCCTTGCAGGGAACCGCAACCCAGGCGATTATTTCGCTTCAGTAAGGAGGATATATGTTAAGGGAAGAAAAAGGACAAGCCATTGTACTGGTCGCTGTTGCGCTGCTGGCACTGCTGGCGATGACGGGCTTGGCAATAGACGGGGGGCAGTTACTGGCCCAGCGGCGTTCTGCCCAAAACGCCGCCGACGCCGCAGCCCTCGCCGGTGTTCGGGAACTGGCCGAGATTATCACTCGCTGTCAACCGGGTTCCGCTACCAACGACCTGCGGATCTGGAATGCCGTGGCCCAATTCGCCGTTCAGAATGGGCTGAACCCGCAACAGGGGGACTTGCTGGAAGCCTGGTATGTGGACCGCAACGAAAATCATTTGTGGGAGGTGGGAATAGGGGCAATTCCCAATGGGGCCACCGGCATCACTGTGATCCTGACCACCACGCAACCGACCCACTTCCTGCAACTGGTGGGCACCGAGCAGATGCAAGCCGCTGCGAAAGCCACCGCTATGACCGGCCGCGTGACCCAGTTCCCCGGGGGCGTCCTGCCTATCGCCGTTCCGCTGGTGGTGGTTCAGAATCTCTCACCCGGGCAAGCATTCACCGTGATAGACAACCGGGATGGGAGATTCTGCGATAGAAACGGAGATCGTTGCATCGGGGACCCCAGCGACCACAATTCCCAGCGCGGGTGGCTGAATCTGAACTACATCTACAACCTGCAGCACTTACAGCAATCGGACCCCTTATATCGCACCTTTGAGCGGAATGTACCCAACCGTCCCTGTGGCCCGAATCCGAACACCTCTACGGATGACGGCCTGCAGGGATGGGCCAGCGGCAACTGCCCGTATCCCTTCCCCATCTTCGCTGGCGCCGTGGGGGCTACGAACGGGGACTTTATCCACGGGGACCCCGGTGCCCGTCAGAGCGCGCTTCAGGAAATTGAAAACTATGCCGGGAAAATCGCGTATGCCCCCATATTTGATTACGTCTACACAAGCAATTACATGGAAGCACACTTCCCTGCCCCCCAGGGCATCGGTTGGCCCCAGGCTGGTGGCGGTGGAAGCGCCTATCTCTACCACATCGTCGGCTTTGTCGCGGTCCGGGTGGATGATGTGAGAAGTCACACGCTGGTCGGGGAATTCCAGAGCGCCACCATCGGCGAGGGGGCCATTCAACCCGGATATGGGGTAGGAACCTGCGATAACCGATTGTTCACATACGGTGTGAGTCTCTGGAGGTAACGCAAAGCAGCGAG
>Ga0209721_1002107_pt1 | contig 13195 bp, 12 predicted proteins | sample TshhotsprinmetaG_FD_184139 | JGI IMG/M metagenome (GOLD analysis project Ga0209721, IMG submission 184139) | Hot spring microbial communities from South Africa to study Microbial Dark Matter (Phase II) - Tshipise hot spring metaG (SPAdes)... | ecosystem: Environmental > Aquatic > Thermal springs... | reverse complement strand
TTTGTACTCGAGCTCCTCCTGCTGTATGGGACTGAGCAGGCTGCGAACGATGGTCTCTACGTCCGATGGTGAAAGATTCTTGCTACCGAACGGCTTTAGCTTACCGTCGATGCGTACGGTGGGCGGGGCCCCGGCTTGCAGATGGATGTCCGAGGCTCGAGCCTGCACCATGCTGCGCAGCATATCCGCGATGTGGGAAGGGGTTTGGGTGGTGCTCATTCAAAGGCTCCCTTGCATCAACACAAGACGGCTGGGGTTCCACGTTCACCAGAGTCGCCGACCAAGCTGTGTATCGCAATAAGTGCTGGTGGTCTACTTCCGCTTGGATAGCGAGGCGGGTGAAACCTTCCAACCCATGTCCATGAGTATATTTCATCTCGTTGTGCGGGCCTGTCCAAAATGAACAAAGCTTAACCTTCCGACGGCAGAAACCTGCGGCTACAGAAAACTTTGTGAAACAACAGCTACGCAATCTTTCCGGAGAACTGGGAATCTTGGGTTAGGAGGGTAGGTCCGCCCAAAATCCCAGGAATAGCCCGTGCAGGATGGTATCTCAGGCCAGTTGACGTACCAGTGTGCGCACATATCCCAGGGTCTCTTCCACCCCATTCCAGTCCACCCCATCGGGCCGGTCGGAAGGCCAGTGCCAGTTGGCTGGCGTGCCGTTCTCCAGGCGAATAAGCGTGAGGCAGGGAATGCCGCGGGCAGCTATGGGCCGGGTATCAAAGTAGGCCAGGCGGTAGGCCAGTGGCCGCGCACCGGGGAGGGCTCGAGCCCCTTTCAGCAGAGCCCCACGATAGGCGTGGTAAACCAGCATCCCCTCGCCGGTAGCATAAAACAGCTCTCCCCTGCCCACGTTGTCGATGTTGAGTACCAGCGCATTGGATGGAATCCGCCCCGAGCGCACCAGGTGCTCTGCCCCCTTGGCCCCCACCTCTTCGCAGCCAGTCAGGGCCAGCACCACCTGATAGTCCGGAAGCGGGTCTTGCGACAGTTCCTCGAACAGCCCCACCGCTACCGCCACCCCCGTTGCGTTGTCGTTGGCTCCGTTGACGTAGGGCTCACTAAGCTCACGCACGGTCAGGAGCGCCGCCTGTACCAGGAAATACAACCCCAGCAACTGCGAGACCCAGGGCAACAAAGCCCCGTAGGGCAAAACCGTGGCAAAAGCAGCATTGATCAAAAAATTGCGCCGGAAAAACTTTACCTGCCGGGGGTGGTAGAGGAAGAAGCTCTTGGCGGTGTCGTAGTGGGCCATCAGCACCAGGGTTCTGCGGCCCTGGCCAGTCTGGGCCAGAAGGTTTTGCGAGGGGAAGCGGTCGAACCAGCGCCGCCAGGGCACCCACCAGCCCGAGAAGTGGGCCCAGAAGCCGTAGGTTCCCACCAGGGCCAGCCACCACAACCCCAGCCAACCCCCCAGGGCCAGTAATAGGCTGATCAGGATGAGCTCCGGGCCGTAGCTGCGGGGGGCCTGGAACGGCTGGACTTCGACTGTACGTTCGGGCTGTTCGAGGTAAGCCTTGAGCTTCTGGGCAGCCAGGGCCTCGAGGGCGGTTGCACTTCCCCGGTGCGGCAGGGCACAAAGTTCTTCCCAGAGTTGTCGCACTCCCCTAGCATACCGCTGCAATCCCCCAATCGCTCTCGGAACCAGGGCGGGCTCTTGAGCCCGCGATGGCAATAGGAACTGGGCGCTTCAACGCTGGGCAGGGATGATATTAAACTTGATTACATGGGCAAGAAACGTCGGGAGGAAAAACTCAAGCGCAAAGCGCAGCAGCGCACTCCGCTTTCCGGCCGGGATATGCTGCGCGTATTTCCCAGCCTGCTGCTGCGGGCTTTTATTGTGGTGATGCCCCTCAGCCTGCTCATGACCGTGCTGGGTGGCAGCGGGGTTACGTTGTTTAACAATTTCTGGGTGCAGATGGGCGCCTATCTGGCAGCCTACATCGTGTTCAATAAATTCATTTTTGGCCCTATCCGCAACTATCGAGCCGCACAGGCCAATCCGCAGAGCTCCAACAAGGTCAAGTGACGGCTAAATGCGCCTGGCATCGGCCCAGAAGCCCTCGAGGTCGTAATACTCACGGGCCTCGGGGCTCATCAGATGCACCAGCACTGTACCGTAATCGAGCAACACCCAGCGGGGACTGGGGCCTTCGACCTTGTTGGCGCGGATGCCCTGGTCTTCCTGGAGTTTTTCCCGCACGGCGCGCTCGAGGGCCTGCAGGTGCGGCTGGGAAGTCCCGGTGGCGATCACGAAATAGTCCAGTGAGTCTGAAACGCCGGTCAGATCCAGCGCCACCACATTCTCGGCCTTTTTGTCTTCCAGGGCTTCCTTGATGTGCTCAATTAGTGTTTGGGTGTCAATGGCTTTAACCATTCGCTCCTATTGTACATGAAGACCCGCCCCGGGGTGGGCTTAGCGAACCTCGGGAATATATTCGAACTCGTGCTGCCCAAAGCGCACCGTATCGCCGGCCCTCACTCCGTGGGCCTTGAGGGCCTGTTCGACCCGGTAGCGTCTGAAGAGCTCCTGCAGGTAGCCCGCAGCTTCCATCAGGTCGCCCTTAAGCCGGTCGAGGTGACGCTGCACCTGGGGGGCCTCGAGCTCAAACACCCCTTCTTCTACCTGGGTTACCTTGATGTAGGCGGGGGCTTCCGGCCTGGGTCTGGGTTGGGCAATCAGGGGTTTAGGCGCAGCCTGCACCAGGGCAAACAAGGCCTCTACCAGTTCGCCCAGCCCTTGGCGGGTCTGGGTGGAAGTCGGCAGCACCGGTAGACCGGTTTTGCTCAGCTCGCCCTCCAGGGCCGGAACCTCTTCGGGAGGCAGCAAGTCCACCTTGTTAAGGGCAATGAGCGCCTGGCGCGAGAGCAGCTCGGGGTCGTAGGCGCGCAGTTCGGCCTGGAGGGTTTGCAGGGTTTGCACGGGCCGGTCGGCACCATCCAGCACGTAGAGCAAGACTCTGGTGCGGGCGATGTGACGCAGAAATTCCAGCCCCAGGCCCTTGCCCTGAGCAGCCCCTTCGATGATGCCGGGGATATCGGCCATGGTGATGCGCCGCAGGTCACGCTCGATCACCCCCAGGTTGGGCGAGAGGGTGGTAAAGGGGTAGCTGGCAATTTTGGGCTGGGCATGGGTCAGGGCAGCCAGCAGGCTGCTCTTGCCAGCGTTGGGGTAGCCGACCAGGCCCACGTCGGCCAGCAGCATGAGCTCGAGGCGCAGTTTGCGCTTCTCCCCTTCCTCGCCGGCCTCGGCAAAACGCGGGGCCTGACGGGTGGGGGTCACGAAGCGGGGGTTGCCCCAGCCGCCCTTGCCCCCTCTGGCGGCTACAAAGGTCTGGCCCTCCTCCACCAAATCGGCCAGCAGTTCGCCGCTTTCGGCATCGTACACCCGGGTTCCTCTGGGCACCTCGATGACGAGGTCTTTGCCCGACCTGCCAAACAGCCCCTTACCCATTCCATGCTGCCCGTTTTCGGCCTTGTACACACGCTTGGAGAGGTTGGAGAGCGAATCGACCTGGGCCAACGCTCGCAGGATGACCGAGCCACCATCCCCGCCATCACCGCCGTCTGGACCACCCTTGGCGATGTATTTTTCCCGCCAAAAACTGATGCAGCCATCGCCGCCGCGCCCCGCCGTGACGGTAATCTCGAGGATATCCCTGAACATGAGCTTGAAGTTTGAAGGCTGAAAGCCAAGGCGTGCTACCTATGGCCTTCAGCCTTCGGAGGGTGCGGATTTAGTCGCCCGCGTTGCTGACCACGGGCTTGACACGGACAAAGCGGCCCATGCGGCCCTTATCGGCAAACTCGACCACCCCGTCGATCAGAGCAAAAAGGGTGTAATCGCGGCCCTGGCCCACGCCCTCGCCGGCACGGAACTTGGTGCCACGCTGTCGCACCAGCACGTTGCCCGCCTTGACCACCTGGCCTCCAAAGCGCTTGACCCCGAGGCGCTTGGCCTGGCTGTCACGCCCGTTTTTGGTTGAACCTAGACCCTTTTTATGTGCCATAGTGTGCTCCTCAAGCGCTATAGGCTGAAGGCTCAAAGCTGAAGGCTATGGTTAGCGCTCGACTTTGGGCCCCGAGCCCCCGGCAAAGTTACGCGCGAATCTCCTTGACCATAATCTCGGTGTAGGGCTGGCGGTGGCCCCGCTTGCGGCGGTAATGAATTTTGGCTTTGAACTTGGCTACTACCACCTTTTTGCCCTTGCCGTGCTCCACCACCTCGGCCACCACTTTGGCACCCGGTACGGTGGGGCTACCCACCACGGTCTTCTCGCCGCCCAGCAGCAGGGCGTCGAATTCCACTGTGTCGCCGGGGTTGGCCTCGAGTTTCTCTACGCGCAGTTTGCTTCCGGCCTCTGCGCGGTACTGCTTTCCGCCCGTCTTGATAATCGCGTACATGATTCCACTCTCCGGTCAGCTGTTTGGGATGAAGGCGCAATCCAGCAAACAGCTCGGGTCTGCTGACCCAGCCAACTGTCAACTATAGCGGCATTACCGAAATGTTTCAAGAGCTTTGCGGCATTACCCGCGGTGCTTTATGACGCTGTGGGTCGGTTTGCGTGTGAGGCAGCTTGGAAATTTCCAAGAATGTGGTAGGCTCTGCCTTGCGGATGGGCAGGAGTTTCCAAACCTGCTCCCGCCCTCGGCGGAGGCTGAACTTGACAAGCCCCATTTCTGTCGTTGATCTTTCCGAGAAAGTGCGCCGCCAGGTCAAACCTGAGCGCTATGCACACATTTTGCGGGTGGCCGAACTGGCGGCTGAAATCGCCAGGGCCAACGGGCTCGATGCTGAAAAAACTTATCTGGCCGGAATTTTGCACGATGCCGCACGCGATTTTAGCGCCGAGCAAATGGTTGAGTGGGCGCCTCCGGAAATCGATATTGAACATAAACATCCCCTGGCCTTGCATGGGCGTGCGGGCCGCCGGGTGGCCCAAGCCTGGGGTATCGAGGATGAAGAGGTGCTCGAGGCCATCGAAGGACATGTGTATGGGGTTAGCCCGGATCACAAAATCGGCATGGCCTTGTATGTGGCCGATGTGTCCGAGCCGGGTCGCGGGGTAAATCGCGACATACGTGAGCTGGCTTTGGCCGGGCGGCTCGAGGAAGCCTATCAGGAAGCAGTAATTTGCAAGGTGAACTACCTGCAAAGCAAGGGCATCGAGCCTCACCCCCGCACCCTGGCCGCCTACCAGGCCATTGCAAGGCAGCAGCCAGGCTAGCGTCACAAAGCCCTCACCCACCCTCTAGTTGGAGGTGTTCTGGGTGGTTTGTTACGCCCGCACCCGCTCGATTTTGTAATCTAATGGTCATGGCCAGACTGCGGACACCCCATCGCACCAGGCTAGGGTCACCGGAGCGCAGGCATCGTACTGGGCCGCGCGTTTCGCTGCTCCTGCTGGGATTGGCCCTGCTGACCCTGGCCGGGGCACTGGCCTACGGACCCCAGCTCCAGGAGGTGCGAGCAGGCCTCTGGGGGGGCTACCGGCCAAACCAGCCCGCCGAGGAGTTGAGCCTGGTGGTAGCGGCCCGCGATACCGAGTACTGCGGCTACCACACGGCCTGTGGGCCTGGGCTGCGCACCGACACCATCTTTTTCGTTCGCCTGCGCGGCTCGGAGGCGACCCTGGTCGCCATACCCCGCGACCTGCGCTACAACGGCGAAACCGCAAAGGGTTTGTACGATGGCAAAATCAACTCGGTTTACGAGCGCGGGGGCGGTGCGGAGGGCTTACGCAGGGCCGTCGAAAACATCCTGGGCGTACCGGTTCAGCACCACCTTATCCTGACTTTTGAAGCGGTGATGAAGCTGGTGAACGCGGTGGACGGCGTGGATGTGGTGCTGCCCTATCCGATGAAGTACACCGACCGGGCAGCTGGACTCTACATCGATTTTCCCGCTGGCCCGGTTCATCTCGATGGCAAAGATGCGGTCAAATACATGCGCTTTCGCCGTTGGGATGGCTCCGACCTGGGCCGCCTGGACCGCATCAAGGAGGTGATTACGCTAGCCGCCCGCAAAGCCCAGAGCCCCCGCTACTGGCCGCGTTTGCCGGGGGTGGCGGCTGCGGTCTGGGGCACCCTCGAGACCAGCCTTCCCCTGTCCACTGCCCTGGCCATGCTGCCCAACCTGCGCAGTCTGGCAATCAAAAGCGCCACCCTGCCAACCCTCGAGCAGGGCCGCGATCTGATTGTAGACCAAGCCGCCATGGCCTCCTTCACCGCTGGGCTGCTGGGCTATACCGCCAACGCCGAGGTAATGGCCCGCCTGGTGCAGGCCGAGGCCCTGGGCCTCAGAACCCTGCTGCTCGACCAGAGCGGCACCGGGTTGGGTGAGCGCTACCGCCAGGGGTTTCTTGAGCTGGGCCTCCCCTTGCCCGAGGTGCAGCTAGGTGAGGTGGGGGGTTCCAGCATGGTACTGGTTCGCAGCGGGGTCTCGGTGGTGGGGCGTGAATCCCCAGCATTCTGGCTGGCCAAGGACTACGCCGACCTGTTGCACCTGCCGCTGCAAACGCGGATTCGCCTCGAGCCCCGTGGCTACGATGTGATCATCGTGCTGGGTCCTTCCGCTGCAGAACCCTAGCAGCAGCTAGTCCCCTCTGGGCTGGCGGTGCTCTTCTTCGGGCAGCGGCTCTTCGTCGGGGTCGAAGGCGTAGTAGAGCCTGAGCGGCCGAACCGAGACCACCCGCAGCACCTCACCACACCCTGGACAGACCACCTCGAGGCCCGCCCAAGGATTGGCCACCTCGACAAGCTCATCGCAGACCGGACACTTGGAGACTTCCATGCCGCACCTCCGCAGACCCTCCACCTGCATGCTGACCCTTAATCACGGGCCGAATGTCCCACTCGTGCTGGGTATCGAAGCGCCCAACCCCTATAATTGTTTCGAGGCCCCTATGGCTGCCATTCTACCCTCTGCTCACCCACCTCTGGAGCGCAACCCCGGTACCCCCTTCGACCCAAGCGCTGTCGAAAGAGCCCTGGTCAACAAAAGTGCCATCGAGCGCCGCACCGCTACCCTGCCCGCCCGCCGCACCGTCAAGAAAGAATGGCAGGCCGCCTGGCTTTTGCACGCCATCAAAACCATCGACCTCACCACCCTTTCCGGCGACGACACCCCTGGCACGGTGCGCCGGCTGTGTGCCAAGGCCCGCCAGCCGGTGCGGCCCGAGCTGCTGCGGGACCTGGGGGTGGCCGGGCTGTCCTTGCAAGTGGGGGCGGTCTGCGTCTATCCCGAGATGGTCCCCACCGCCGTGGAGGCCCTCGAGGGCTCGGGCATCCCGGTGGCAGCGGTTGCGGCGGGGTTTCCTGCCGGTTTAAGTCCCCACCGGCTCAAGCTCCAGGAGATCGAGGCCGCGGTAGCCGCCGGGGCCCAGGAGATCGATATCGTGATCTCGCGGCAGCACGTGCTTACCGGTAACTGGAAGGCCCTTTACCAGGAGGTGCGCGACTTCCGCGAGGCCTGCGGCCCGGCGCACATGAAGAGCATCCTGGCCGTGGGGGAGCTGGGCACCCTCAAGAACGTCTACAAGGCCAGCCTGGTCTGTATGCAGGCTGGCTCCGACTTCATCAAAACCTCCACCGGCAAGGAGGCGGTCAACGCCACCCTGCCCAGCAGCCTGGTGATGGTGCGGGCCATCCGGGCCTACTACGAGCAGACCGGCTTCAAGGTGGGCTTCAAGCCAGCCGGGGGGATCCGCAGCGCCAAGCAGGCCCTGGACTGGCTGGTTCTGATGAAGGAGGAGCTGGGAGGGGAGTGGATGCAGCCCCACCTCTTTCGCATCGGGGCCAGCGCGCTTCTGAACGACATCGAGCGGCAGCTCGAGCACCTGGCCTACGGGCGCTACGCCTCCATGCAGTACCAGCCGTTGGGCTGAGGAGCACCATGCAGATCGCCGAACTTATGCAGACCCTACCCTATGGCCCGGCCCCAGAGGCCGCCCAGCCCGCTCTGGACTGGCTGAAGGCTCACAAAAACCGCTTTGCCCTCTACATCGGGGGCCGCTGGCGGCCGCCAGCCAGCCTGGAGTGGTTTCCCACCCACAACCCTGCTACCGGCGAGGTGCTGGCCCAGGTGGCCCTGGCCGGCCCTGCCGATGTAGACAAGGCGGTGCGGGCGGCCCGCAAGGCCCTGGCGGGCTGGCGTCAGACCTCCGGCCACCAGCGGGCCCGCTACCTATATGCCCTGGCCCGGCAGATCCAGAAGCACGCCCGGCTGTTCGCCGTCCTCGAGACCCTCGACAACGGCAAGCCCATCCGCGAGACCCGCGACATCGACGTGCCCCTGGCGGTGCGCCACTTCTACTACCACGCCGGCTGGGCCCAGCTCATGGAGAGCGAGCTGGCCGGCTACGCGCCGGTGGGGGTGGTAGGGCAGATCATCCCCTGGAACTTCCCCCTGCTGATGCTGGCCTGGAAGGTAGCCCCAGCCCTGGCCATGGGCAACACGGTGGTGCTCAAGCCCGCCGAGTGGACCCCGCTGACCGCCCTGCTCTTTGCGGAGATCTGTACGCAGGTGGGCCTGCCACCGGGGGTGGTGAACATCCTCACCGGTGACGGCCAGACCGGGGCAGCCTTGGTGGCCCATCCCGGGGTGGACAAGATCGCCTTCACCGGCTCCACCGAGGTGGGCCGGCAGATCCGCCGGGCCACCGCCGGCAGCGGCAAGCGGCTTTCGTTGGAGCTAGGGGGCAAGTCGCCTTTCATCGTCTTCGAGGATGCCGACCTGGACAGCGCGGTGGAGGGGGTGGTGGACGCCATCTGGTTCAACCAGGGCCAGGTCTGCTGCGCGGGCTCGAGGTTGCTTCTGCAGGAGGGCATCGCCGAGCCGATGCTAGCCAGGCTCAAAGCCCGCATGGAAAAACTGCGGGTGGGTAACCCGCTGGACAAGGCGGTGGACATGGGGGCCATCATCGGGCCGGTGCAGCTCCAGAAGGTCGAGCGGCTGGTGCAGCAGGGGGTGGCCGAAGGGGCCGAGGTGTGGCAGCCCAGCTGGGCCGTGCCGCAGGAAGGCTGCTTTTACCCCCCCACCCTGCTCACCCGGGTGGCCCCGGCCTCCACCGTGGCCCAGGAGGAGATCTTCGGGCCGGTGCTGGCCGCCCTCACCTTCCGCACCCCCGAAGAAGCTGTCAGGCTAGCCAACAATACCCGCTACGGCCTGGCGGCCTCGGTCTGGAGCGAGGATATCAACCTCGCCCTCGACATCGCTACCCAGATCAAGGCCGGCACGGTCTGGATCAACAGCACCAACCTCTTCGACGCTGCGGCGGGTTTCGGCGGCTACCGCGAGAGCGGGTTTGGCCGCGAGGGGGGCAAGGAGGGGCTGTGGGAGTACGCGAAGAAGAAAGGGCTGCGCCAGCCCACAGCCGCCAAGGCCAGGCCAAAGACCAGCCCGACCTTACGCAACTTTCCGCCTTCCCTGCCTCCCATCGACCGCACCGCCAAGCTCTTTATCGGTGGGCGCCAGGTGCGGCCCGACAGCGGCTACAGCCGGGTGGTCTACGCCCCGAACGGGCAGCGGCTGGGCGAGGTAGGCCTAGGGAACCGCAAGGACATCCGCAACGCGGTGGAGGCGGCCCGGGGGGCTTTTGAGGGTTGGCGCCGGACCCCCGCCTACCAGCGGGCCCAGATTCTGTACTACCTGGCCGAAAACCTCTCTGAACGGGCCGCCGAGTTTGCCTGGCGCATTGAAGCCCAGACCGGGCAGGACGGCCAGGCCGAGGTGGAGGCAGCCCTCGAGGCCCTCTTCGCTGCGGCCGCCTGGGCCGACAAGTACGAGGGGGCGGTCCATCCCACGCCTTTGCGCAGCGTCACCCTGGCCTTGCCTGAGCCTATTGGGGTGATGGGCCTGCTCTGCCCCGACGACCAGCCCCTTTTGGCCTTAGCCCAGCTGGCGGGCCTGGCCTTGGCTTTGGGCAATACCTTGGTGGTGGTGCCCTCTCCCCAGGCCCCCCTCACCGCTACCGATTTCTATCAGGTGTTGGAGACCTCTGATGTGCCTGCGGGGACCTTCAACATCGTGACCGGGGAGCGCGACCAGCTGGCCCTGACCCTGGCCGAGCACGACGACGTGGACGCGGTCTGGTACGCCGGGCCTCGGGAGGACTGGGCTCCGGTGGAGCGGGCCAGCGCAGGGAACATGAAGCGCACCTGGACCCTTCCGGTCAAAGGGCCCCTGCCCGATGCCGACGAGATCCTGCGCCAGGCCAGCCAGATTAAGAACATCTGGGTGCCCTACGGGGCCTAGCGCCGATCCGGCACCACAATCCGCCCAGCGATGATGGCCTGGCGGATGGCCGCCACCTCGCGGCGCAGGCTCTCGGGCAAAAGGGCCTGGTTGTAGGCGTCTAGGGCGTACCCTAGGCCGTTTTCCTTAAGTCCCAGGCTTATCAGGCCACCCTGGAAGGTGTTGCGGGCTGCCGACTCCACTGCCCGTTGGGCGGCCACGTCCACCCGCTTGAGCATGCAGGTCAGGGCGTGGTTGAGGGTGGCCGGGTTGTTGTCGGTGTCGCCCAAGAAGTTCAGGTTGCCGTCCCCACCGATAAAAAACATAGGGCGGGTCTCGCCGGCGCACTCCCGGGTGTAGGCCTCGTACTTGGGCACCTGGGCGAAGGGGTTGCTGCGGAAGCGCACCCCGCGCGGCAGCTCGTTGGCCCGTAGGCAGCGCACCTGTTTGACGTAGTCGAAGACCCCCAGCCCCGAGGCCCCCGCAGCCGCGTAGATGATATCGGCCCCCTGGGAGCGCTGGAAGGCCGCAATCTCCTTGGCCCGCGCGGGGTCCGAGAAGGCCGCAGGGGTGTTGCCCACGTAGTTCACGATCACCCGGCAGCTCGGGCAGGCCCGGCGTACCCCTTCGCGGTAGCCTATCTCGAACTTGTGGATCAGGGGGATGTCCATCCCGCCCACGAAGCCCACCACCCCGGTCTGGCTCAGCCGCCCGGCAATGTAGCCCACCAGGTAGGTGCCCTCGTTCTCGCGGAACACATAAGAGGCCACGTTGGGGGCTTCGGTGGCCGTATCGATCAGGGCGAAGCGCTGCTGGCGGAACTCCCGGGCGGCGGCAGCGATGCCCGGCTCGGTGGCAAAGCCCAGCCCAATGATCAGGTCGAAGCCCTCCGCGGCAAAGCGTCGTACCGCAGGGGGAATCTGGGAGGGGTCAGCAGGCTCGAAGTCGAAGAGACGACCCCCAAACTGTTGCACCGTGCGCAAAGCTCCCCCGTAGGCCACCCCGTTGAAGGTGGGGTCGGTCTTGGCCCCTTCGCTGAAGACCATGGCCACGTTGCCCAGAGGCTGGGCCCAGGCCAGCCCCAGCCCTATCAGTAGTGCAGCTAGCAGCTTCTTCATGGCGGAAAAATAGCATAGCCCTGGACGGGCTGCAAGCATATAACCTGTTACTCAAAGGTAGGCACTAAAGACGCCCGGACCGGTTTTCTTGAGACAAGTTAGAGGACAGTAGAAAGCCGTTCAATAGGGCGGTGCTGAGTATGCCAGACTCGGTTAGTCCATCACCGGACGGTGGCCTCGCCTACGCTGCGCGATGGCGCGGCGCAGAGGCGACCCACCTAAGTTTTCCGCGTAGTGGAGAGCGATGGCGGTTGATTGCATCAGAGGAACGAAATACCGGTCGATTGCATCCATACAACACAACCCCCAGGTAATCGTCTTATTCGCCACCCGACAAGGAGATGCTGGTTTCGCGGAGATGTTGGCCTGCTGGGCTGCAACCGCCAGCACGCTGCCCAAGCCCCTTTAGGCCAAGAATTCGCCCTAACTTCGGCGCAACGCTTCTGCTTTTGCTGGTCAGACGGGCTGTAGCGCACCCACTCTCCGCATCCATCCTAACCACACTTGCTGTAACCGCAGCTGTAGCACTTCGTGCAGCCTTCCTCGCGCACTAGGTTTTCGTCGCCGCACTCGGGGCACTTACCAAGGCCGGTCTTGCTCTTGTGCGGCTGGATGTTCTGGATTGGTGCGGTCATGGCCCGCTGCATGGCCTGGGGCACCATACCATCATTTTGAGGTATCTGGGCGGCTTTGTGCCCGTCCTCGGCTATCTGGATTTTGCTGGTGGTTTCCAGGGCCACAGCTATCAGGTCAGCTTTACTGGTTACAAAGCGGCCCTGGTAGCTGCCATACAGGCCGCCGTTGATGCCGCGCAGGGTCTTGACCAGTTCGGCCACCGGCACACCGTATTGCAGAGCTTTAGAGATGATGCGGCCCAGGGCCTCGCTATCGGCGTTGGCTTCGTCACCGGCCTTGCCCGAGGTCAGAATCACTTCTACCGGGTGCTCGCCCTGCATGTTCACCGTAACCAGGAAGCCACGCCGGGTACCGTCGCTATTGGTCAGCTTGACCATGTCGGTGTAGCCCACCAGGCGACCGGTGCGCTCGAAGATGGGGCCCACACCCCGGCTGGGCTCGAGGTTGGCGGGTGTGCTCGAGGGAATCTCCAGCAGTGCCGGCTGAACCGCTACGGTCTCCTCGCTCTTGTCCTTGGGTTTTTTCTCTTCCTTGCTCACCGACAGCACCTGGTACTCACGGCTGCCATCGCGGTAGACCGTGATGCCCTTGCAGCCGGTCCGGTAGGCCTCGGTGTAGGCCGCCTCCACGTCGGCCACAGTAGCCTGGTTGGGCAGGTTGATGGTCTTGGAGAGCGAGTTGGCCGCGTAGCCCTCGGCATCGAAGGCAGTCTGCACCACGCCCTGCATCCGCACGTGGTCGAGCGGGGGCACGTCGTGGGCACCCTCGAACACGTTGGCAATGGCGCTGGGAATGCCCTCCAGACCCTTCACGCTGCCGTGGTGGGCCTGGATGGCCTCGATGATGGCATCCCAGTCCCAGGCGCCGTCCTTCTCGAAGGGCCCCGAGGCCGGATACTGCTCCATCATTTCCACAAACAGTGGGTGCAGCAGCGCTTTGTACTGGCCGCCAATGCGCCGCCACATGAAGGGTGAAAACATCGGCTCAATGCCACTGGAGACGCCCATCAGCATGCTGGTGGTGCCGGTGGGGGCTACCGTCAGCACCGCCACGTTGCGGCGCGGGCGGATGCCCAGTTTCTCGAAGGCGGCCCGGTGTTGCTCGTAAACCGGGAACACCCCTCGCTCCTGCCCCAGCCGCTCCGACTCGGCAATGGCCTCCTCGCGCATGATGTTCATGACCTTAGCCACTACCTGGCGTCCTG
>Ga0209721_1002103_pt1 | contig 13207 bp, 14 predicted proteins | sample TshhotsprinmetaG_FD_184139 | JGI IMG/M metagenome (GOLD analysis project Ga0209721, IMG submission 184139) | Hot spring microbial communities from South Africa to study Microbial Dark Matter (Phase II) - Tshipise hot spring metaG (SPAdes)... | ecosystem: Environmental > Aquatic > Thermal springs... | reverse complement strand
GCCAGTGCGCCGTCGCGTTCGGGCTGGCGTGCGGGGCGTCCCTGCTGGTGGCACTGTCGTTCTGGGCGGTGGGCGTCGGGTGGGTGCTGCCCTTTGCCCTGCTCGAGCTGACCGCGCTGGGCACGGCGCTATTGTGGTACGGACGACACGCGGCGGACCGCGAGCTGTTGGTGTTGCGCGATGGTCGTCTGCTGGTCGAGTGGGAACGGGTGGGACGGGTGGAGCGTCGGGAGTGGCCAGCACCGTGGGTGCGGGTCGAGGGTCCGGCGCAGGGACAGGGATGGCTGCGTTTGCGGGTGGGCAGTGACAGCGTGTGCATCGGTCGGCTGGCGACCCCGGCGCAGCGGCGCCAGCTGGCGCGCGAGCTGCGCTGGGCTCTGAGGCAGCCGCTGCCGTGAACGGCGGGCCATAAGGCCTACGGCCGGTGGGGGATATTCGGGATAGTCCGCACCCGCAACCGGTGGGAAGTTTGGTGTAATTCGTGTTGACATAAATCAACACTTATATTCGAGGCAAACGACGTGAGTATGATGACGCAGTCAGATCAGACGGAGTCCCGGTCCGCGGTGGCGGGACTGGCGCGCGGGGCGCGCAGCGCAGCTGCCGCGGCCGCGATGGGCGGCCTGTGGCTGGCGACGGCCGTGCAGGCGCGGGTGAATGACCTGCCGGGTGGGCCGGCGGTCAACCAATTGAACTTCCATCCACCGGCGACCCGTATTGCCGAGGAGCAGCACTGGCTGCACTGGTTCATGCTGGCGATCTGCGCCACGATCTTCGTGGTGGTGTTCGGCATCATGTTCTACTCCATCGCCAAGCACCGCCGGTCGGTGGGGCACAAGGCGCAGGAGCTGCCGGAGCCGATCTGGGTGGAGCTGGGCTGGACCATCGTGCCGCTGCTGATCGTCATCGGCATGGCGCTGCCGGCCACCAAGGTGATCGTGGCGCAGAAAGACACCTCCAACAGCGACCTGACGGTCAAAGTCGTGGGCATGCAGTGGAAATGGGGCTACGAATACCTCAAGGGTGAAGGAGAGGGCATTCAGTTCCTGTCCACGCTCGACCCGCAGCACCGCGTGATGTCCGACAGCGGCAAGCCCGAAGCCGTGGACGACTATCTGCTCAAAGTTGACAACCCGCTGGTGGTGCCGGTGGGCAAGAAGATTCGCGTGATCACGACCGCCAACGATGTCATCCACGCCTGGATGGTGCCGGCGTTCGGGGTCAAGCAAGATGCCATTCCCGGCTTCGTGCGCGACACGTGGTTCCGCGCAGAGAAGACGGGTGACTTCTACGGGCAGTGCGCGGAGCTGTGCGGCAAGGAGCATGCCTACATGCCGATCCACGTGAAGGTGGTGACGCAGGAGGAGTACACCCGCTGGGTGAACGAGAAGAAGAAAGCGATGGCGGCGCTGGCCGATGACCCGAGCAAGGAGTGGACACTGGCGGAATTGAAGCAGCGCGGCGAGCAAATCTATGCCGCCAACTGCGCGGCCTGCCACCAGGCCAACGGCAAGGGCGCTGGCTCCATCAAGCCCCTGGATGGTTCGGCCATTGTGACCGATGCCGACCACGGCAAGATGATTCAGATTTTGCTCAATGGCGCGGGCAACGGGGCCATGCCGGCGTGGAAGCAGCTCTCCGACGTGGAGCTGGCGGCGGTGATGACTTACGCGCGCAACAGCTGGTCCAACAGCGCTGGGGATGCCGTGCAGCCGCGCGAAGTGGTGGCGGCGCGCCAGTGACGTGACGGTTTGTTTCGAGAGGAAGACATCATGAGTGCAGTTCTGGATCACCACGGCGCCCACGCGCACGATCACGAGCACCACGCGCCGGCGGGCTGGCGGCGCTGGGTGTTTGCGACCAACCACAAGGACATTGGCACGCTGTATCTGCTGTTTAGCTTTGCTATGTTGATGGTCGGCGGCCTGCTGGCGCTGGGCATCCGCGCCGAGCTGTTTCAGCCGGGCCTGCAGGTGGTCAACCCCGAGCTGTTCAACCAGCTCACCACCATGCACGGCATCATCATGGTGTTCGGTGCCATCATGCCGGCCTTCGTGGGCTTCGCCAACTGGATGCTGCCGCTGCAGATCGGCGCCTCGGACATGGCGTTTGCGCGCATGAACAACTTCAGCTTCTGGCTGATGGTGCCGGCCGGCATCATCCTGGTGGCATCGTTCTTCATGCCCGGTGGGGCGCCGGCGGCGGGCTGGACCCTGTATGCGCCGCTGACGCTGCAGATGGGGCCGTCGATGGACGCCGCCATCTTCGCGATGCACATCCTGGGTGCGTCGTCCATCATGGGCTCGATCAACATCATCGTCACCATCCTGAACATGCGCGCACCCGGCATGACGCTGATGAAGATGCCGATGTTTGCGTGGACGTGGCTGATCACTGCCTACCTGCTGATTGCGGTGATGCCGGTGCTGGCGGGAGCCATCACCATGACCCTGACCGACCGCCACCTCGGCACCAGCTTCTTCAATCCCGCCGGTGGCGGTGACCCGGTGATGTACCAGCACATCTTCTGGTTTTTCGGTCATCCCGAGGTCTACATCATGATCCTGCCGGCGTTCGGCATCATCAGCCAGGTGGTACCGGCGTTTGCCCGCAAGAAGCTGTTCGGCTACACCTCGATGGTGTATGCCACCGCGTCGATCGCGATCCTGTCGTTCATCGTGTGGGCGCACCACATGTTCACCACCGGCATGCCGGTCACCGGTCAGCTGTTCTTCATGTACGCCACCATGCTGATCGCCGTGCCCACAGGCGTGAAGATCTTCAACTGGATCGCCACGATGTGGAAGGGCTCGATGACCTTCGAGACCCCGATGCTGTGGGCGGTGGGCTTCATCTTCGTGTTCACGATGGGCGGTTTCACCGGCCTGATGCTGTCGATGGCGCCGCTGGACATCAACTTCCAGGACACCTACTACGTGGTGGCGCACTTCCACTACGTTCTGGTGGCCGGTTCGCTGTTTGCCATGTTCGCCGGCTACTACTACTGGGCGCCCAAGTGGACGGGTGTGATGTATGACGAGACACGCGGCAAGATCCATTTCTGGTGGTCGATGATCTCGTTCAACGTCACCTTCTTCCCGATGCACTTCCTGGGGCTGGCCGGCATGCCGCGCCGCTACGCCGACTACCCGATGCAGTTCGCCGACTTCAACGCCATTGCGTCGGTGGGGGCGTTTGCGTTCGGGCTGGCGCAGGTGTACTTCTTCCTCGCTGTCGTGCTGCCGATGATGCGCGGTCAGGGTGAGAAGGCGCCGCAGAAGCCATGGGACGGCGCTGAGGGACTGGAGTGGGAAGTGCCGTCGCCGGCGCCGCACCACACCTTCGAGACCCCGCCCAAGCTGGATCCGACAGCGACCCGCATCGTGGGTTGAGCCGCTGTCCGGTTGACCCTACCCCAGCGTCGAGGAGTGTGAGGAATGACGCCTGAACAACGCCGTCAGAACGTCCGCGTGGGCCTCATTCTGGCGTCGGTGGCGCTAGCGTTTGCGTTGGGTTTCGTCGCCAAGCTGTGGCTGCTGGGGGGGTGAGCGCATGACACCGTCGCGCCGCCTGGACAACCTGCGCATGACGGGCAAACTCGTCGTGATCGCGGTGGGGATGTTTGCCTTTGGCTACGCGCTGGTGCCGATCTATCGCGCGATTTGCGAGGTCACCGGCATCAACATCCTGGCGCTCGGGGAGCGCCAGGTGCCGGGCAAGTCGCGCCTCGATCCGGTCAACACGCAGGTCGATACCTCGCGTACGATCACGGTGGAGTTCGACACCAACGTGCGCGGGCCGTGGCATTTCAAGCCGGCAGTGCGCTCTATCGAGGTGCACCCCGGCCAGCTGGCCACGGTGATGTACGAGTTCCAGAACGTACAAAACCGCACCATGGCGGCACAGGCCATCCCCAGCTATGCCCCGCGACAGGCGGCCAATCATTTCAGCAAGCTGGAGTGTTTCTGCTTCAACCAGTACACGCTGGCGCCGGGTGAGCGCCGCGAGTGGCCGGTGGCGTTCGTGATCGATCCCAAGCTGCCTAAGGACGTCAAGACCATCACGCTGTCGTACACGTTCTTCGAAGTGGGCGCACCGACGCCCCCCGCGCCAACGGCAGCTGCTGCGCAGCCGGGGGGGCAGTCATGAGACAGCCGCCCGTGCACCGTCGTCCGGTGGCGCTGTGGCCGACCGTGCGCGCTGTGCTGTGGAGTTTTCTGGGCCTGCGCCGGCGCAGTGATTTCGAACACGATGTGCAGCAGCTCAACCCCATTGCCGTGCTGGCCACGGGCGTCGTGCTGACGTTTGTGTTCATCGCGGTGCTGATGGCGATCGTGCGCTGGGTCGTGCTGTCCTGATCGGCAACGTCTATCCCCCCGCGAACCGACCTACGAACAACCGAAACCGATTTTCCGCAAGAGGAGTGAGCATGTCCGCAACCACGCACGGCAGCACGCCGTACTACTATGTCCCGGGCCTGTCGCGCCATCCCGCGCTGGCTGCGTTCGGGCTGTTTTTCGTGATCCTGGGCGCTGGCCAGTGGATCAACGGGGTCGATTGGGGCAAGTATGCGCTGGCCTTCGGGCTGGTGTGGTGGCTGGTGGTCCTGTACCAGTGGTTCCGTGACGCCGTCACCGAAAGCGAAGGGGGGCTGTACGGACGCAAGATCGACATCTCCTACCGCTGGAGCATGAGTTGGTTCATCTTCTCGGAGGTGATGTTCTTTGGCGCCTTCTTCACCGCGCTGTGGTGGGCGCGCAGCCACGCGGTGCCCAGCCTCGGCAGCCTGGACAACAGTCTGATCTGGCCCAATTTCCAGGCTATCTGGCCGTCGGTTCAGGCGGGGGCGACGGCGTCGCCCGCCGGCATCGTCGAGCCGTTCCAGACCGTGGGCCCGTTCTGGCTGCCCACCATCAACACCGCGCTGCTGCTGACCTCGGGGGTGACGCTGACCATCGCGCACCACGCCCTGCAAGACGACAACCGCACCAAGGCGATTGCCTACATGTGGCTGACTGTGCTGCTGGGAGCCACCTTCCTGTTGGTGCAGGGCTACGAGTACTACCACGCCTACACCGACCTCAATCTCAAGCTTAGCTCGGGCATCTTCGGTTCGACCTTTTTCATGCTGACGGGCTTCCACGGGTTCCATGTGTTCGTCGGCATGATCATGCTGCTGGTGATCACGCTGCGGCTGCAAAAGGGCCACTTCACGAAAGACCGCCACTTCGGTTTCGAAGGAGCCGCGTGGTACTGGCACTTCGTCGACGTGGTGTGGTTGTTCCTGTACGTGCTGGTGTACTGGATGTAAGCGCCGTGGGCGCCAGACCGCCGCGACCGCGCCCTACGCGCGGCTGGGCGGGTGCGTCGGGCAAGGGGCACCGCAGGGTGCCCCTTGGTGTCTTCAGTAGCACAGAACGATGGCGGCCTGGTGCGCCACGACCACGGCGGCACGCTGTGGCCGGCAGCTTGGCGGCACGATGCCGGGTGCCGCCGGTGCGCCACTGGCCGCAGCGACCGCCGGGCGCCCGCTGGTGTCTGCGCGGAGACGGCATTGGGGCGCCAGAGGCTACGCCGTCAGCCGCGTGGCAGCCCAGTGGGCTGAATCCAGCCCAGCCAGTAACTGAGCAGAATGAACAGAAACAGCAGCACCGACAGCGCGATGCGCACGGTGAGCGCGCGCGCCATGCGGCGTGAGCGGCGTGCGTCGCCGCTTTCCGAGTCGCCACGTACCATGGCCACGCCCGCGCCGGCCAGGGCAGCGACAATACCGACGAAGGCGATGATCAGCAGTGGCTTCATAAGGACATTATCGGATGAATGAGCGGGTGCGTCTGCAGCGCTGGGGCGTGGCCCTGCTGGCGGCGGTGGCAACCGCCACCACTGCTGCGCTGGGGCTGTGGCAGCTGGGGCGGGCCGCGGATAAGCGCGCGCTGCTGCAGCGGCTGGCCGAGCGCGCCGCCGGCCCGGCCGTGCAGTGGGCCGATCTGCAGGATGCAGCGGCGCGCGACGCGCTCGACGAGATGCTCGGCCGTCCGGTGCGGTTGCGTGGACGCTGGCTGCACGAGGCGACGGTGTTTCTGGACAACCGACCGATGAACGGCCGCGCCGGCTTTATCGTGGTCACCCCGCTGGTGCCCACGGGAGACGGCGCGGCGCTGCTGGTGCAGCGCGGCTGGGTGCCGCGGCGCGCCGACGACCGCACCGCGCTGCCCCACCTGCAGGCAGTCGCCGACCCGGTCGAGGTGGAGGGCCGGCTGGCCCCGCCACCCTCCCGGCTATTGGAGTGGGGCCCGCCGGCAGGCGGAGCGATCCGGCAGAATATCGATGTGGCCGCGCTGTCCGCCGAGTGGCGCCTGCCGCTGCTGCCGGTGTCCGTGCAGCAGACCGCGCCGCCCGAGTCGACACGCGAGGGACTGGCGCTGCAGCGCGACTGGATGGCGGTGGCCGTCGATCCCACCAAACACATCGGCTACGCGGTGCAGTGGTTTGCGCTGTCTGCCATTTTTCTGGGTCTGTATGTCTGGCATCGATTCTTCGCGCCCCGCAGACGCACCTGAGGCAGGCGGGCTGCTCGAGCGGCCGCTGACGCTGACGGTGCACAGCCTGCCGGCGGCGGGCGGCGCCGCGCTGCGCGACGCCGCGGCGACCCGCGCCGGACGCATCAAGATGCTGCTGCTGTTTCTGGTGGCAGCTTCTCCGGTCATCGCGTCGTACTTCACCTACTACGTGATCCGGCCCGAAGGGCGGCGCAATTACGGCGAGCTGATCGAGCCGCAGCGGCCCCTGCCGCCCATCAGCGGCATCGATGCCGACGGACGTGAGGTGCCGCTGCCGACGCTCAAGCACCAGTGGCTGTTCATCAGTGTGGCCGACAGCGCCTGCGATGCGCAGTGCGAGCGTCACCTGTACCTGCAGCGCCAGTTGCGCGAGGGGCTGGGCAAAGACAAAGCCCGCATGGACTGGGTGTGGCTGCGCACCGGCGAGCGCGCCTTTCCGCAGCGGCTGCGCGCGGCGCTGCAGCCGGCCACGGTGCTGTGGGTCGACGAGGCGCAGCTGGCGGCATGGCTGCAACCGGCGCCGGGGCAACGGCTTAGCGATCATCTGTACGTCGTCGATCCAATGGGTCACTGGATGATGCGCTTCCCCGCCGAGGCCGACCCGGCCAAGATGCGACGCGACCTGGAGCGTCTGATGCGGGCCTCGGCGAGCTGGGACCAGCCGGGCCGGCCCGAGGGGAAGGTGCCATGACCGCGCTGGTGGACTGGACGCCGGTATTCCGGCTCATGCTGGTGGGGCTGTTGATCGCCGTAGTGCCGCTGGGCTGGGTGTGGTTGCGCAGCCGCGAAGCAGACACCGCGCAGCGCCTGCGCTGGCTGACCGCCGTGACGCTGTTTCTGACCTTCGACCTGGTGCTGTTTGGCGCCTTCACGCGCCTGACCGACTCTGGGCTGGGCTGTCCGGACTGGCCGGGTTGTTACGGCACCGCCAGTCCGATCGGTGCCCGTGCCGAGATCGCAGCGGCGCAGGCCGAGCTGCCCAGCGGTCCGGTGACGTTTTCGAAGGCATGGATCGAGATGATCCACCGCTATCTGGCCACGTCGGTGGGGGTGCTAATCGTGGTGCTGGTGGTGGTCAGCGCGCTGCAGCGGCGCCTTCGGCGGGTGCCGCTGCTGTGGCCGGTCATCACGCTGGTGTGGGTGTGCGTGCAAGGCGCGTTTGGCGCGCTGACGGTGACGATGAAGCTGTTTCCGGCCATCGTCACGCTGCACCTGATGGGCGGGCTGGTGCTGCTGGCGCTGCTGCGGCTGCAGGCGGTGCGCTATGGGGCGCCGGATGCACTGTCGGCGCAGGCGGCGCGGCTGGGGCCGACACTGCGTGCCGCGCTGTGGGGGATGTTTGCGCTGGTGTGGCTGCAGGTGGCGCTGGGCGGCTGGGTCAGCACCAATTACGCGGTGCTGGCCTGCAGGGATTTTCCGACCTGTCAGGGCAGCTGGTGGCCGCCGATGGACTTCGCACGCGGCTTTGAGCTCTGGCGTGAGCTGGGTGCGCAGCGCAGCGGTGAGGCGCTGCCATTTGCTGCGCTGACGGCCATTCACTACACGCACCGGCTGGCGGCGTACGTCGTGCTGGCCGCCCTGGGGGGCGTGGGTTGGGCCCTGTGGCGCCGTGGGCTGGCGCGGCATGCGGCCTGGCTGTGGGGCCTGGGGGCGTGGCAGCTGCTCACCGGCCTGAGCAACGTGGTGCTGGAGTGGCCGCTGGCGGCGGCGTTGGCGCACACCGGTGGGGCGGCGGCACTCGTCACCGTGCTGGCGGGCTGGCTGGCGGCGGCCTACCCGGTGCGTCGGCAGGCTTGGGGTAGCACGACGGTCGTACCATCCCCCTCCGGACAGGAGCGCACCGCATGAGCGCGTCGGCAGTGACCACACCGCAGCCGCTGCCGTCCGCGTGGCGCCAGTACTACGTCCTGATGAAGCCGCGCGTGATCCAGCTGATCGTGTTTTGTGCGCTCATCGGCATGGTGCTGGCCGTGCCCGGCTGGCCGACGCTGGCGCAGTGGCTGACGATGGCGGTGGCGTGTTTCGGCATCTGGTTGGTGTCCGGTGCGGCGGCAGCGTTCAACTGTCTGATCGAGCAGCACATCGATGCGCGCATGCGCCGCACCGCGTGGCGCCCTACCGCGCGTGGTGAGCTGTCGCGGCGCCAGGCGCTGGTGTTTTCGGTGCTGCTGTGTGTGGCCGGCTCGGCGCTGCTGTACGCGGCGGTCAACCCATTGACCATGTGGCTGACGCTGGCCACCTTCGTTGGCTATGCGGTGATCTATACGGTGATTCTGAAGCCGCTGACACCGCAAAACATCGTCATTGGCGGCGCTTCGGGGGCGATGCCGCCGGTGCTGGGCTGGGCGGCGATGACCAACGCCGTGACCGCCGAGGCGCTGGTGCTGTTTCTGATCATCTTCCTGTGGACGCCGCCGCACTTTTGGGCGCTGGCGTTGTACCGGGTCGAGGACTACCGACAGTCTGGCCTGCCGATGCTGCCGGTGACGCACGGCTCGGACTTTACGCGGTTGCACATCCTGCTGTACACGCTCATCCTGTTTGCCGCTTGCCTGCTGCCGTACCTGCTGCGCATGAACGGCTGGTTGTACCTGCTGGCGGCGGTGGTGCTCAACGCCGGCTTCGTCGGCTACGCGTGGCGGCTGTGGCGTGCTTACTCCGATGCGCTGGCGCGGCGCACGTTCCGTTTTTCCCTGATCCACCTGTCGCTGCTGTTCGCAGCGATGCTGGTGGATCACTTCGTGATCATGAGCTGACGATATGGCCCATCTTGACGTCCCGCTGGCTCCGTCGTCCAAGGCCGCGGCGCTTGACGGTGCGGCTGCAATGACACCTTCGGCTGACGGCGGGCTGCTGAGCGCCAACACAGGGCTGTGCCAAACGGGCAGGCCGTGGGCGCAGCGGCGTGCCGCGCTGCATCGTCTGGGTGTGGGGGCGGCAGCGGCGCTGGCGCTGCTGGGTGGCTGCGGGGAACGCGCGCCTGCTTTTCATGGTATCGACATCACCGGGGCGGACTACGCCCAGGGCTTCGACCTGCCCGACCAGTATGGCCAACGCCGCACCCTGGCCGATTTCCGGGGCAAGGTGGTGGTGGTTTTTTTTGGCTTTACGCAGTGCCCGGACGTGTGTCCGACATCGCTGACCGAGCTGGCTGAGGCCAAGCGGCTGCTGGGGCCCGATGGCGAGCGCATGCAAGGGGTTTTCATCAGTGTCGATCCGGAGCGCGACACCTCAGAGGTCATGCGCGCTTATATGGCCAGTTTCGACCCGACCTTTTTGGCACTGCGTGCCACGCCCGAGGAGCTGCCCGCGCTGGCCAAGGCCTTCAAGGTCTACTATAAAAAAGTGCCCGGGCCGACACCGACCAGCTACACCATGGATCACTCGGCGGGCAGCTACGTGTACGACACCCATGGGCGTGTCCGCCTCTACCACCGCTACGGCAGCGGCGCGCAGGCGCTGGCCGACGACGTGCGGCGGCTGCTGGCGCAGGGCTGAGTGCTGCCAAGCCACCCAGTCCGGTGGGTGGGCACTGGACACCCGCCCGTGCGCTGCGCTCACGTGCCCACGCAGCGCCGGGTTCAGCTTTGTTTGTCGGCTTCCGACGTGAAGGCGTCGGCGTAGAAGGCATCGGCGGGAAGCCCCGCCGCCGCGTAGTCGCGGCGCGCCGACTCGATGACGATCGGCGCCCCGCACGCGTACACCTCGAAGCCCGAGAGGTCTGGGTGGTCGGCCAGCACCGCCTGGTGTACGAAGCCGGTGCGGCCGCTCCAGCCGTCTTCGGGTAGGGCATCGGAGATCACCGGCACGTAGGTCAGCTGGGGCAGCTGGGTGGCCTGTTCCCGCGCCCAGGCATCCTGGTACAGGTCGTGCGGCCGCCTTCCGCCCCAGTACAGCCAGGTGGGGCGGGTGATGCCCTTGTGCTGCATGTGCTGCACGATGGCTTTGATGGGAGCGAATCCGGTGCCCGAGGCCAGCAGAATGATGGGTTTGTCGGAGTCCTCGCGCAGGTAGAAGCTGCCAAACGGCCCCTCGATGCGCAGGATGTCCTTTTCCTTCAGCGTGCCGAATACGTGGTCGGTGAACTTGCCGCCGGGCATGTGGCGGATGTGCAGCTCCAGCGTGGGCACGTCGCCGCGCAGATGGGGGGCGGTGGCCATCGAGTAGGCGCGGCGCGCGCCGTCGCGCAGCAGAAACTCGATGTACTGCCCGGCGTGATACTGGAAGGTATCGTTGGCCGGCAGTTGCAGCTGCACGATCATCACGTCGGGCGCAGCGCGCTGCAGCGCCAGCACGCGCACCGGCAGTTTCTTGATCGGAAAAGCACCGGCGGCGCTGACCTGGCGCGACTCCAGCACGATATCGCTGTGCGCGGTGGCGCAGCACGTCAGTACCAGACCGGCCGCCTCCTCCTCGGCGCTGAGCGCCTTGCTCTGGTGCGGACCGTGCGTGACCTGACCCGACAGCAGACGGCACTTGCACGAGCCGCAGGCACCGTCCTTGCAGCCGTAAGGCAGGCCGATGCCTTGCCGGATGGCGGCGGCGAGCAGGGTTTCGCTGTCGGTGGCCGCAAAGGTGCGGCCGCTGGGTTGGACGGTGATGGTGAATGTCATACTTGGACACAGGCGGCGGATGTGCCGCAAAACGGACAAAGCGAGATTGTCGCAAAAGCCACCACGGCACGGCGTGTGCCCGGTGGGGTCGAGTGTGCCGCGAAGGATGTGAATCGATGCTGAATGCAACGGGTGGGGCGCTGCCGGCGCGATTCCGGCGGTCGCGCGTGCTGATCGTAGGGTGCGGAGACGTGGGGCTGCGCGCCGTCCGCCTGTTGGCCGGCCGGGCCCGGCTGCTGGCGCTGACCTCGTCACCCCAGCGGGTGACCGAACTGCGGGCCGCTGGGGTGACGCCGCTGGTAGGCGACCTGGACGTGCCGGCTACGCTCGGGCGCCTGGCGGGGTTGGCAGCGCGCGTGCTGCATCTGGCGCCCCCGCGCAGCGATGGCGTCGGGCGCGATCTGTGGCGGGATGCACGCTCGCGCGCGCTGGCACAGGTCCTGGCTCGGCGTGTGGTGCCGACGGCGCTGGTGTACGCCTCCACCAGCGGGGTGTACGGTGACTGCGCGGGCGCGTGTGTGCGCGAGACACGGCCCGCTGCTCCGGCGACACCGCGCGCCTGGCGGCGGCTGGATGCGGAGCGCCAATGGCGCATGTTCGGACGCCGCACGGGCACGCGCGTGACGTTGCTGCGCATTCCCGGCATCTACGCCCCGGACCGGCCCGAAGGGCCACTGCAGCGCCTGCGGCGCGGCACGCCGGTGTTGCGCGCCGAAGACGATGTCTACACCAACCACATCCACGCGGACGATCTGGCGCGGGCATGTGTGCTGGCGCTGTGGCGCGGCCGCCCCCAACGTGTGCTGCACGTCTGCGACGACAGCGAGCTGCGCATGGGCGACTACTTCGACCTGGTGGCCGACCTGCACGGCCTGCCGCGACCGCCCCGGCTGCCGCGCGAGGGAGCCGAGCGGCAACTGCCGCTGATGCTGCTGTCGTTTATGAGCGAGTCGCGCCGGCTGGATAACACGCGCCTGAAGCGTGAACTGCGCCTGCGGTTGCGCTACCCGGACGTGCGCGCCGGCTGGACGGCAGCGCGTTGAAGCGCACGCCGAGGCGGCTATGGGCCTGCAACGGCGGCGGCTTTTTTAGCCTGCCCTCAATGTATCGCGTGCCAGCCAGACCGTGTAGGCCGCGTAGGCCAGCACCAGCGCCGCGCCTTCGAAGCGGTTGATGCGCCCGGGCCGGCCCTTCCAACCGAGCCCTAGCACGAACAGCGCCACGGTCAGGGCGGCCATCACCGGTAGGTCGCGTTGCAGCAGCGCCGCCTCGCTGGACAGCGGATGGATCGCACCAGCTAAGCCCACCACGGCTAACGTGTTGAACAGGTTGGAGCCCAGCACGTTACCCAGCGCCAAGTCGTGCTCGTTTTTGCGTGCAGCGGCAATGCACGATGCCAGTTCGGGCAGTGAGGTGCCCACCGCGACGATGGTCAGACCGATGATCAGGTCGCTGATCCCGGCGGCCTGCGCCAGCGTGACCGCGCCCCACACCAGCAGCCGCGAGCTGCTTAACAGCAGCGCCAGCCCGCCCACCGTCCAGGCCCAGGCGCGCGCGGGTGTCATCGGGTGGGCGTCGAGTTCGGCCTCGGTTTCGGTGGCCAGCGGATCGGGGCCCTGGCGCATGCCCTGCCAGATCGACCAGCCCAGTACCGCGGCGAACACCGCCAGCATCAGCAGCGCCTCGGCGCGCGCCAGCTGCAAATCCCACAGCAGGCCCAGCGCCAGCGCGGTGACGGCCAGCAAAATGGGCAGTTCCTGTCGCAGTACCTGGGAGTGGACGGTGATGGGGTTGATCAGTGCCGTCAGCCCCAGAATCAGGCCGATGTTGGCGGTGTTGGATCCGAAAGCGTTGCCCAGCGCAATGCCGGGTGCGCCTTCCAGGGCCGATAGCGTGGACACCGCCAGCTCCGGTGCCGAGGTGCCAAACCCAATGATGACCGCACCGATCAGCAGCGGCGGCAGCTGGTAGTGGCGCGCCAGGGCCGCGGCCGCATCGACGAAGCGGTCGGCCGACCAGACCAGCACGGCCAGT
>Ga0209721_1002101_pt1 | contig 13219 bp, 14 predicted proteins | sample TshhotsprinmetaG_FD_184139 | JGI IMG/M metagenome (GOLD analysis project Ga0209721, IMG submission 184139) | Hot spring microbial communities from South Africa to study Microbial Dark Matter (Phase II) - Tshipise hot spring metaG (SPAdes)... | ecosystem: Environmental > Aquatic > Thermal springs... | reverse complement strand
ATCGACCGCATCGGCTGGCCGGCGTTCTTCGAGAAGACCGGACTACCCTTCACCAAGTACCACATCGACAACTGGCGTGGTGCGCGGAACAGCCTGAACGCTTCCACCCACATCCGCTTCTGATTGCAACCCTCGGGCACCTGTCCGAGGGTTTTAGCCGAATCGGGAATTCGGAGTTAGGGATATACAGATGAAATTCGCTATACTCGTGAATGAGGGACCCTACACCCACCAGGCGTCGGACTCCGCATACCAGTTCGCTAAGGCCGCACTGGCCAAGGGGCACGAGATCTATCGCGTGTTCTTCTACCACGACGGCGTCAATAACGCCTCGCGCCTGACCGTGCCGCCCCAGGATGATCGTCACATCGTCAATCGCTGGAGTGCTTTGGCCCAGGAACACGGTATCGACCTGGTGGTCTGCATCGCTGCCGCGCAGCGGCGCGGCGTGCTCGACGAGAACGAAGCCAAGCGCCATGGCAAGGATGCGAACAACATCGCACCCGGCTTCCGCATCTCTGGCTTAGGTCAGCTGGTCGAGGCCGGCATCCAGGCCGACCGTCTGGTGACTTTCGGTGACTGAGGGGAACGTAATGTCAGAAGAAATGGAAATGGAAGAAGGCGGCGGCGCCGTCAAGAAGTTCATGTTCCTCAACCGCAAAGCCCCCTATGGCACCATCTATGCGCTCGAGGGTCTGGAGGTGGTGCTAATCTCTGCGGCCTTCGAACAGGACGTGTGCATGGCCTTCGTCGATGACGGCGTCTACCAGCTGATGAAGGATGTCGACACCACAGGCATCGGCATGAAAAACTTCTCCAAGACCTACCGCGCCTTAGAGGGCTACGACATCGACAAGCTCTATGTCGAGAGAGAGTCCATGGAGGCTCGCGGGCTGACCGAGGACGACTTCATCGTCGACGTCACCGTGTTGAGCTCGGCCGAGCTCGGCGCCCTGATGGCCGAGCAGGACGTGATCATCAGCCACTGAAGGGGTATACACATGCTGCATATCGTCAACAAGTCGCCCACAGAGCGCAACTCGCTGGATAGCTGCCTGCGCGTGGCGACCAAAGGCTCTGCCGTATTGCTGATCGAGGACGCGGTCTATGCCGCCACGAAAGGCACTGCTGCAGCGGCGAAACTGGAGGCAGCCATGGCCGATCTGAAGGTTTATGCCCTCGCTCCCGACCTGAATGCGCGCGGTGTCGCCGGGCGCGTTCTGGAGGGTGTCAATCTTGTGGACTACGGTGGTTTCGTTGATCTCGTCGCCGAGCACGACACCTGCCAGTCCTGGTTGTAACTTTTCAAGAGGAGTGTGAGTCATGCCCACCGTAGACGTTGCTGGCAAGAGCATTGAAGTGGATGAGGAAGGCTATCTGGTCAATCTGTCCGACTGGGACGAGCAGGTCGCCGAACACCTGGCCAAGGAAGAGAAGATCGAGATGACCCAGAACCACTGGGAAGTCGTCAACTTCCTGCGCGAGTACTACAGCGAGTACCAGATCGCCCCCGCGATCCGCGTGCTGACCAAGGCCATCGCCAAGAAGCTGGGCCCGGACAAGGGGAACAACAAGTACCTGTACGAGTTGTTCCCATTCGGTCCCGCCAAGCAGGCCTGCAAGATCGCCGGCCTGCCCAAGCCGACCGGCTGCATCTGATCGGATCTGCCTCCCGAGTCGATCGCCGGTCCCTTCCGGGATCGACTCGGCCCCATGAGGTGATAAGGTCACAAGTCCGAGCCGGAGACATCTCCGAACCGGCGCATGCCGCGCGATTGCAAGGTCACGGGCTCGCCTGTACATCGATCCAGGATGCCTGGATAACCCCGCTGGCCTTAAGCCGGTAGGAATGATATCGCCGTATTGATCGCCGTATTGACCTGTTCGACGCCGAGGAACGGATGTCCGCACTGACCGTTTTTTACACAGGCCTGTTCTATATCGCCACCCTGATCCTGGTCGGTGGCGTGGCCTATCGCATCTACGAGTACAGCCGTACACCGGCCCCCCTCAAGATCCCCACCACGCCGGCGCCTATCAATTCGACCGGCGTGGTCCTCCGCATGGCCCGTGAGGTCGTCTTTTTTGAGAGCCTGTTCAAGTCCAACAAGTGGATTTGGGTCTTCGGCTGGATGTTCCACTTCGGCCTGCTGCTAGTGTTGCTGCGTCACATCCGCTATTTCCAGGAACCGGTGTGGTTTTGGGTTGAGTTCATCCAGCCCTTCGGCAAGTACGCCAGCTTCATGATGGTCGCCGGTCTCGCCGGGTTGTGGGCACGCCGTTTCCTGGTCGACCGCGTGCGCTACATCTCCACCCCCTCTGACCACCTCATGTTGGCTCTGCTGATCGGCATCGCGATCTCGGGCATGCTGGTGACCTTCGTCGTTCATGCCGACATCGTCGCCCTCAAGGCCTTCATGCGTGGGCTCATGTACTTCGATTGGCAACCCGTGCCCAGCGACCCCGTGTTGCTGGTCCACCTGGCCTTGGTGGCCCTGCTCATGATCGTCTTCCCGGTGAGCAAACTGCTGCATGCCCCCGGCATCTTCTTCAGCCCCAGTCGCAACCAGGTCGACAACCCGCGCGAGCATCGCCATATCGCCCCCTGGGCGGCGGCGCTGGAAAAGGATCGTGCCTGATCCACGGCGACGGACCGAGACAAGACAGACAAGGAGCTAAAGTGGCCACACCCAATTTCGAAGTCCCCAAGTTCCAGGACCACGCTGTCCTCGACATCCCCAAGGTCAAGCACGGGGCCATGTCGCACATGAAGTCCTTCGTGGCCGGCCAGGCGACACAGGAATATCTGGGCTATCCCTGGGAACTGGGCGAAGACTGGAAAGAACGGGCAATCGAGCGCATGGGTGAGGTGCTTAAGAAATACCGCTCGGTGCGCGTCTTTTTGGATGCCTGTGTGCACTGCGGCGCCTGCACCGACAAGTGCCACTATTACCTAGGCACCGCCGACCCCAAAAACATGCCAGTGGCGCGGCAGGAGCTGATGCGCAAGGTCTATCGCCGCTATTTCACCTTTGGCGGCAAGTACTTCCCCTGGCTGGTGGGCGCTGAGGACCTGACCCAGGAAGTGCTTGAGGACTGGTACAACTACTACCACCAGTGTTCCGAATGCCGGCGCTGCTCGGTGTTCTGCCCCTACGGCATCGACACCGCCGAGATCACCATGGCCGGGCGGGAGATCCTCAACTACGTCGGCATGGGCCAGAAGTATTCGAACGAGATCCTGGCCAAGGTGCAGAAGATCGGCAACAACCTCGGCCTGCCCGGCCCCGCCCTGGAAGACACCCTGGCCGGCCTGGAAGAGGACATCGAGGCCGACATCGGCGTGCCGGTGAAGCTGCCGCTGGACGTCAAGGGTGCGGAGATCCTCCTGGTCACCCCCTCGGCGGACTTCTTCTCCGAGCCTCATGTGGAGTCCCTGATCGGCTACGCCAAGGTGTTCCACGCCGCCGGTGCATCCTGGACCCTGTCCAGCCACGCCTCGGAGGCGGGCAACTTCGGGCTGTTCAACGGCAACTACCAGACGATGCGCAACATCGCCATGCGAATCCGCGACGCCGCCCTGGAACTGGGCGTCAAGCGCATCATCGTCGGCGAGTGCGGTCATGCCTGGCGGGTGGCCTACAGCTATTGGAATACCCTCACCGGCATCGGCTACGGCGGCGACGACCCCTACGCCAAGATGCTGCAGAAGCAGCTGGATCCGCGCTATCCGCAACCCATGCACATCTGCGAATACACCTGGGACCTGATCCAGCAGGGCGTGCTGAAGTTCGACAAGTCCAAGAACGATCACCGCATCATCACCTTCCACGACTCCTGCAACGTCGCCCGCGCCTCGCGCATGGGCAACGAGCCCGGCGGTCAGTTCACCATACCGCGCAACATCATCCGGGCGGTGGCCAACAACTTCTACGACATGGACGCGGCCACCATTGGCGAGTCCACATACTGCTGCGGCGGCGGCGGCGGCCTGCTCACCGACGACCTGATGGAGGTGCGGGTCAAGGGGGCGTTGCCGCGCATGAATGCCTTCAACAGCGTGGTGCAGGCCAACGGAGTGAACTTCCTCGCCCTCATCTGCGCCATCTGCAAGGCCCAGTTCACCAAGGTGTTCCCGTATTACGGTTTTGACATGAGCATGGTCGGCGGCGTGCATCAACTCGTCAGCACGGCCATTGAATTGGATTAACGCGGGCTCCCCGCACAATTTGTCGATAGGAGAGCGAAGATGTTGGTCACTACCAAGGACGTGAAAAAGACTGAGGGCCTCACCTGGCGCCGTTTCAAGGACGGTGACCACGAGTGGCACGATCGCCAGGAGATGATCTTCCAGGCGGGCTGGTCTCATAAATGCCCTGAATACATGCTCTCCACGCCTCCGTGCCAGGGTTCCTGCCCCGCGGGCGAGGACATCCGCTCCTATCTCAACATCGTGCGTGGCATCGAGAAGCCGGCCGACCCCAAGATGAGCTGGCAGGAATTCGCCTGGCGGCGCCTGACCGACGCCAACCCCTTCCCCGCCGTCATGGGCCGGGTCTGCCCCGCGCCCTGCGAGTCCGGCTGCAACCGCAACCAGGTCGAAGACCACGTCGGCATCAACTCCGTCGAGCACTTCCTGGGCAACTGGGCGTTGGACAACAACATGAAGTTCGACCCGCCCGCGACTGAGACCGGCAAGAAGGTGGCCATCATCGGCGGCGGCCCCGCCGGCCTGGCCGCAGCCTACCACCTACGCCGCAAGGGTCACGGCGTGACGATCTTCGATGACCATGAGGAGCTGGGCGGCATGATGCGTTACGGCATCCCCGGCTTCCGCACGCCGCGCAACGTCCTCGACGGCGAGATCCAGCGCATCCTCGACATGGGCGTGGAGACCCGCATGAAGACCCGCGTCGGCAGGGACGTGTCGATGGAGCAGATCGAGAAGGAATTCGACGCCGTCATCTTGGGCATAGGCGCCCAATCCGGTCGCGCCCTGCCGGTGCCCGGCGCGGACGCCAGCAACTGTGTCACCGCCATGGCCTTCCTGCGCGCCTTCAACGAGGGGCGCCTGCAACATGTGGGCAAGCGGGTGCTGGTCATCGGCGGCGGCGACACCTCCATCGACGTGGCCACCGTCGCCCGCCGCCTGGGCCATATCACCAACGTCACCGAGAAGGACCTGCCCGATTACGTCCTGGCAGGACACAGCGCCCACGACGTAGCCTCCATCTCCGCCCGCCAGGGTGCCGAGGTGAAGCTGTTCTCGCGCGCCACCATCGACAAGATGGCCGCCAACAAGGTCGAGATCGAGCATGCACAGGCCGAGGGCATCGAGATCATCGGCGGGGTGACCCCGGTGGCCGTCATCAAGGGTCCGGATGGCCGCGCCACCCATCTGCGCGTAGCCGAGTTCGAGATGGTCGGCAAGGAGATAAAGATCAAGGAAGGCACCGAGGTGGACTATGAGTGCGACCTGATCGTCTCCGCCATCGGCCAGGCAGTGGACTTCACCGGCCTGGAGCAGTTTAACAACAACAACGGTCTGATCAAGACCGACAAGCTCTACCGCTTCCCGGGCAAGCCCAACGTCTTCGTCGCCGGCGACGTGATCCGTCCCCACCTGCTCACCACCGCCATCGGTCACGCGCGCATCTGCGCCGAGGGCGTGGATGCCTACCTCAAGGGTATCGACATAGACAAGCGCCCGAAGGTGGACGTTGCCCACTGGGACATGGTGCGTCGCTGGATGGAGACCGGACACGAGTACCATGAGATTCATGGTCAGGTATGGGGCACTTCGGAACGCAAGGACCTGCTGCACAACTTCGAAGACCGTTCCAGCCGCTACATCATCCCGTCGACCGAGCTGTTCCTGGGTCATTTCGTGCAGACGCCGCGTAACAAGCGCGATATCCTCCACCTGGACAAGGAATCCGCCCTGGGCAACTTCGACGAACGTCTGGGCCAGCTCACCGAGCAACAGACCATCGCCGAGGCCAAGCGCTGCATGTCCTGCGGCCTGTGCTTCGAATGCGACAACTGCGTGATCTACTGCCCGCAGACGGCCGTGTACAAGGTCAAGAAGAAGGACAACCCCACCACCGGCCGCTATGTGGACACCGACTACACCAAGTGCATCGGCTGCCACATCTGTGCCGACGTCTGCCCGACCGGTTACATCGTCATGGGCATGGGGGAGTAGGTTTCAGGAGTCAGGCGAGACAGTCAGGGTGGGCACAGCCCACCCCGATGGTCATCGGTCAACTTGAACCCAGATTGTCCATTAGACCGGCCTATGCCTTCGATAACTTTTTCCAGAGGACGATTGAAATGCTTCCAGATACGGCTTCCCGGCCTACGCGGGCCTCGCTCGCCCCTGATCGGCCAGCTTGCGCGTTACTTCTCGGCGAGGTGTTCAACCTCGCCTGCGACCGTCACACGCAATCTGCCTCGATCATGGGCTTCGCGCCTTCCCGCGTCCTGATGGACAATCTGGGTTGAAGGAATGGCATACATGGCGAGCAAAGGTTGCAGCCTAAGATATCTGGCCCTGATCGGTGCCTTGGCCGGCATGGTAGTAGCCTCCGCCGGGGCCACGGCGGGTGTCAACAAACCCATGCTAGAACGCGGCAAGGGTGAACGCTGCGTGGAGGACACGGATTTTATGCGGCGCAATCACATGGTGTTGCTCAAGCACCATCGCGACGACACCCTACGCCGCGGCATCCGCACCACCAAGCACAGCCTCAAGGGCTGCGTGGACTGCCACGCCTCCAGCAAGACCGGCAGCGTGGCCTCGAGCAAGGAGGACTTCTGCATGGCCTGCCACGTCTACACTGGTGTCAAGCTCGACTGCTGGGACTGCCACGCCACCAAGCCCATGAAACTGTATAGACCCGCCGCTGCATCGCACAGTACACCCCTTACGGTGCAGCAGCAAGGAGGGCTACAACCATGAGCGAACCAAACCTCAACCCCGACAGCAGCGATCGCCGCGCCTTTCTCAAGGCGAGCGCGGTTGCCACCGGCACCGCGCTGGCGCCCGGTGTCCTGCTCTACGGCATCGCCCAGGCGCGCGCGCCCGAGGAACCCGCCTCCGACAAGGTGCGCTGGGGCATGATCATCGACACCACCAAGTGCGCTGACGGCTGCAACGACTGCGTGACCGCCTGCAACACCGAAAACGGCCTGTCTGGCAAAACCGGACCGCAGGATTCGCAGTGGATTCGCAAGCTCAACATCCGGCACCTGAAAACGGGCGTCGAGATCTCGCTGCCCATGATGTGCCAGCATTGCGAGCACCCCCCCTGCGTGGACGTGTGCCCCACTGGTGCCTCCATGAAGCGAGCGGACGGCATCGTCCTGGTCGACCGCCACATTTGCATCGGCTGCCGCTACTGCATGATGGCCTGCCCGTACAAGGCCCGCTCCTTCGTGCACGAGCCGCTCACCGACCAGAACCCCGAGGTGCCCCGCGGCAAGGGCTGTGTCGAGTCCTGCACCTTCTGCGTACATAAGGTGGACCGCGGCGAAAACACCACGGCCTGTGTCGAGGCGTGCAACGCCGCCGGCCACCAGGCCATGCTGTTCGGCGATCTCAACGACCCTGACAGCGCGATCGCCAAGGCCATGAAGACCTATGCCACCACCGAGGTGCGCGCCGATCTTAGGCTGAACACCGGTGTGCGTTACCAGGGGATCTGATCCATGTCAAGCCAAGAACTCTGTTTCTCTCCGCGCGAGCGCAAATCCGGCCAGTTCTGGTCCCTGATGGCCGCAGGCAGCCTGGTCATGCTGGGTACCCTAGCGGCGTTCTTCTACCTGGAGCACCACGGCCACGCGATGACCGGGATGAACAACCAGATCGTCTGGGGCCTGCCGCACGTCTTCGCCGTCTTTCTCATCGTCGCCGCCTCGGGCGTGCTAAACGTCGCATCCATCGGCTCGGTGTTCGGCAAGAAGATGTACAAGGCACGTGCGCCGCTGTCGGGTTTGCTCGCCATCGCCATGCTGGCCGGCGGCCTGATGGTGCTGGTCCTGGACCTGGGGCGCCCGGACCGGCTGATCGTCGCGATGACGCACTTCAACTTCAAGTCTATCTTCGCCCTCAACGTGATTTTCTACAACGGCTTTTTCGCCATTGTGGGTTTGTATCTGCTGACCCTGATGGACCGCAGGCTCAACCCCTGGTCTAAGCCTGTTGGGTTGCTCGCCTTTATCTGGCGACTGGCACTGACCACGGCCACGGGTTCGATCTTTGGCTTCCTGGTGGCGCGCGCCGGCTACAACTCCGCCCTGTATGCGCCGATGTTCATCATCTACTCCTTCGCCTACGGCCTGGCCGTCTTCATCTTGGTCCAGTCGGTGATGTACAAGTGGAACAACATCCAGGTCGACGAGCGCATCCTCAACCGGCTCAAAAACCTGCTCGCCATTTTCATCGCCGCTAGCCTCTATTTCACGGCCGTGCTGCACCTGACCAACATGTATTATGCCAAGCAGTGGGAGTTCGAGCGCTTCATCCTGCTTGAAGGCGGCATCTACCCCCTGCTGTTTTGGGGCGGACAGGTTCTGCTAGGCGGCATCCTGCCCCTAATCCTGATCTTCAGCCGTGCCGGCCGACATCCGGCGACGGTCTTCCTGGCCGCGCTGCTGGTGGTGCTGGGCGGGCACTTCCAGATGTACGTCACCATCATCGGCGGACAGGCCTTCCCGCTGGACATCTTCCCTGGCTACGCCGAGTCGAGCACCTTTTATGACGGCGTCGTCAACGACTACACGCCCGGCATCTGGGAATTCCTGCTGGGCATCGGCGGCATCGCCACCGCCTTCCTGATCACCACCGCCGCCGTGCGCGTTTTGAAGTTCATGCCCGAAGACGACTTCAAGGACATCGAATTCAAGGCGCATTGAGACGATGGGGCGCCCAGCTGCAGGTGCCCGGACCCGAACCCACAAAAGCCGACAAATTTAGTCGGCTTTTGTGTTATGATTAACCTTGATTCCGACACGTCCTCGGCCCATGACTTGCCTTTACCTGTCCGCCGCCCACAAATCCTCGGGCAAGACCACCCTCACCCTGGGGCTGGCTCGTGCGCTGCGCAAGCGGGGCTTGAGGGTGCAGACCTTCAAGAAGGGGCCGGACTACATCGATCCCATCTGGCACGGCCAGGCTGCCGGTCGGTCATGCTACAACCTCGACTTCCACATGATGACGCGGGCCGAGATTCGGGATCTCTTCGCGCAGCATGCCGCGCCGGCGGATATTACGCTCATCGAAGGCAACAAGGGGCTATACGACGGCATGGACCTCGAAGGCAGCGACAGCAACGCCGCCATGGCCAAGCTGCTCGGTGCGCCGGTCATTCTGGTTTTGGACACCCAGGGCATGACCCGCGGCATCGCCCCGCTGATCCTCGGCTACCAGGCCTTCGACGCTGAGGTGAAGATCGCCGGCGTCATTCTCAACAAAGTCGGCGGTCCCCGACATGAAGGCAAGCTGCGTGCCGTCATCGAACGCTACACCGACGTGCAGGTCCTTGGCGCCCTGCCACGCGCCCCGCAGCTTGAGATCGCCGAGCGCCACCTGGGTCTCATCCCTTGCAACGAGACGCCCGAAGCCGAGGCACGCATCGAGGCCATCGCCACCTTGGTCGCCGAACGGGTGGACCTCAACACCCTGCTCGCCTTAGCGGCGCCGGTTAAGCAAGCTACGCCCACTGCTTGCGCGCTAGTGGGACGCGGTACGGGGCTTCGCATCGCCATCGCCCAAGACCGCGCCTTTGGCTTCTACTATCAGGAAGACCTAGACACCCTGCGCGCGGCGGGCGTTGCACTCCTCCCGGTCGACACCTTTAGAGACACACGATTGCCGGAGGCCGACGGCCTCATCCTGGGCGGCGGCTTTCCCGAGGTCTTCATCGAGGCGCTTGCCGCAAACCGGGCCCTGCGTGCCGACATCCGCCGCGCCATCGAGTCCGGGCTGCCGACCTACGCGGAATGCGGCGGTCTTATGTATCTGTCGCGCAGCCTCACCTGGGGCGAGCGGCGCGGCGAGATGGTGGGCGTCATACCCGGCGACTGCGTCATGCACACCCGGCCGGTCGGTCGCGGCTACGTTGAGCTCGCCGGGACTGGCGCATCCGAACTGGCACCAGACGATGGCGGGTCGATCCCGGCGCACGAGTTCCATCACTCCAGTCTGGTTAACCTGCCCCCGGGCCTGGTCTATGCCTATCGCATGGTGCGCGGCGAGGGTATCGACGGCCATCACGACGGCGTGGTGGTCGGGAATCTGCTCGCCGCCTATAGTCACCGCCGCGGCTCGGGTGAGCGCGGCTGGATTGCGCCCTTTCTGGACAAGGTGCGCGCCTATGCCGCCCTCAAGAAACACGCTAGGCCGCCCCAAGTGTTTCTCGCACCCCCTCGGGGGGCGGGCTGGGCAGAACCCAGCCCTGGGGGCGCTCGGAAGCAACCGTCCCGCCGCGCGGCATGAGCCAACACGACCACCGGATGACATGCGTAAACGCGTCATGACCCGCATCCCCCCCTCACCCGCCCGCGGACGGGGGGCGTTTCCAGAAGTCGCTGTGCGACTCAGCCATTGAGGAAGGAAACCCTATGATCAGCTTGACCAAGGAGGCCGCCGAGCAAATCCGCATCGCGGCGAAGAACAGCGATGCCCAGGGCATGGGCCTGCGCCTTGCCGCCAAGGTGAATGAAGCCGGCATGCTCGAATTCGGCATGGGCTTCGACCAGGAGCGCGAAGGCGACGCCGTGCACGAGTCCTGGGGCATCACCCTGCTGGTGTCAAAGCACAGCGCCCCCTACCTGCAGGATGTTACCCTCGACTTCACCGAAATCGCCCCAGGCCAGAAGAGCTTTGTATTCCTGAAGCCCGGTACGGAGGAGGCTTCTGGGGGCGGCGGCGGTTGCGGTTCCGGCGGCTGCGGCTCGGGCAGTGGTGGAAGCAGCGGGGGCGGCTGCGGCAGATGCAGCTGACCAGGCCACGGGCTTCAGGTCACAGGCGATGGCGGCCCGGATGCGGGTTGTCGATCCTGCAACTAGCCACCCCAACTCACCAACTGAACCTTAAGTATCCTCTAGCCTGTACCCTGATGGACTACCTACCGATCTTCCTCGACCTGCGTGGCAAGCATGCCTTGGTGGTGGGCGGTGGCGACACTGCGGCACGCAAGGCCTCACTGGTGCTGGCCGCAGGTGCCTGGGTGAGCGTGGTAAGCCCCAATACCCTGGCCGCGGCCTTCAACGCGCTCAACAGCACCGGCCGGCTGATCCACCGCCGGGAGCCCTTTTCAGAAGCCCATCTCGAAGGCGTGGAGCTGGTCTTTGCCGCCAGTGGAGACGAAGCCCTCGATCGTCAGGTGTATGAGGCGGCCCGTGCTCGCCACCTGCCTGTGAACGTGGTCGACAAACCGGAGATCTGCTCCTTCATCATGCCCTCCATCATCGACCGCTCGCCAGTGGTGGTGGCGGTATCCAGCGGCGGCGAGGCCCCGGTGCTCTCGCGGCTACTGCGCGCGCGGCTGGAGACCCTGATTCCGGCCGCCTACGGCCGGCTGGCCGCCCTCGCGGGACGCTTCAAGACCCGCGTGCGCCAGCGCTTCCCCACGACCGAGGCGCGGCGCAAGTTCTGGGAGAACGCCCTGCTCTCCCCCATCGCCGAGATGGTGTTCTCCGGGCGCGAGCAGGAGGCCGAGGCATCCCTGGCGCGCATGCTAGAGCAGCAGGCCGAGGCGCCCGACCGCGGCGAGGTCTACCTGGTCGGCGCCGGCCCCGGCAACCCCGACCTGCTTACCTTCCGCGCCCTGCGCCTGATGCAGCAGGCCGACGTCGTGGTCTACGACCGCCTGGTCTCACCCACCATCCTCGATATGTGCCGGCGCGACGCGGACCGCATCTATGTCGGTAAGGAGCGGGACAACCACGCCTTGCCGCAGGAGGACATCAACCACCTGCTGGTGCGCCTGGCCAAGGAGGGCAAGCGGGTCTTGCGCCTAAAGGGCGGCGACCCCTTCATCTTCGGCCGCGGCGGCGAGGAGATCGAGACCCTGCGCGAAAACGGCGTACCCTTCCAGGTCGTGCCCGGCGTCACCGCCGCCGCTGGTGTGGCCGCCTACGCCGGCATTCCTCTCACGCACCGCGACCATGCCCAGGCCTTAATCTTCGTCACCGGTCACCTCAAGGACAACACCATGGACCTGGACTGGGACATGCTCTGTCGTCCCGGCCAGACCGTGGTGATCTACATGGGCCTCAAGGGCCTGGCGACCCTATGCCGCGAGATGATCGCCCACGGTCTGCCGTCCACCACACCGGCCGCCATCGTGCAGCAGGGCACCACACTCAACCAGAGGGTGGTTACCGGCACGCTCGATACCCTGCCTGCCCTGGTCGCAAAGGCCGATCTCAAGCCACCCACCCTCATCATCGTCGGCAACGTGGTCAAGCTGCACGACAAACTCAACTGGTTCCACCCCGAACCGGCCGCAGACGACCACTGGCACACCCCGCTAGACCGTCCTGCCCACCTGGAACTGTAGGCTGCTGCGTAGCGGCCGCCGTGGCCGAATTGCCTGTCGGGCGATTCTCTATTTGCCGAGATCACAGGCACGGCTTTCACGGCGCCGGCCGGTCACTATCCGGCAGGGGGTAGGCGTCGGCGACATAGGCCGGCCCCTTCATCAGCCAGACGATGACGCAGGCGATGTTGTAGCATCCCGGACGATTATATCGATAAGCGACGTTTTCCGTTATTCTTTGCCCGCGATGTTTTGCAAGCATTGGTCGCTAAGTTGAAGGCGGAGAACGCGGTTGTGTCTGAATGATCAAGAGGAGAGCACAAGACATGTTGATTGCCCTGCACAAGCGAGCACGCACGACGCCGGCGGTTCGCGCCGAGATCGCGGCGAGCCGGGAACCGGTCGCAGTCCTGGCGCGACGCTACAACGTCAGCGAGGCCACCATCCGCAAGTGGCGCGCGCGCGACGACTTCTACGACCGTCCCCACACTGCCCATCGCCTGCAAACCACACTCACGCCCGCCTAAGGAGGCGATCGCGGTCTATCTGTGTTGCAGCCTGCTGTTGTCTCTGGACGACCTGTTGGCCGTGATGCGCGAGTTTGTCTGCCCGAACGTGTCGCGCTCCGGCTTAGACCGCTGTCTGCGCCGGCACGGGGTGGGCAATCTGCGCAA
>Ga0209721_1002099_pt1 | contig 13239 bp, 14 predicted proteins | sample TshhotsprinmetaG_FD_184139 | JGI IMG/M metagenome (GOLD analysis project Ga0209721, IMG submission 184139) | Hot spring microbial communities from South Africa to study Microbial Dark Matter (Phase II) - Tshipise hot spring metaG (SPAdes)... | ecosystem: Environmental > Aquatic > Thermal springs... | reverse complement strand
ATCATTGATCCTAATACTATATTGCCCTTCTCTGTTGCCTTTCAGTTTTTCCGGCCTGTTAGCCGGCGGTATCCTTAAGTCATTGATGCTTTTAGCGTTATTTATCATTCGCAGTTTTCTCAATGAAGCTTGCTGAATATCGATTGGTAATTTGGGGCGGCGCTGCGCTGGTATACATTTGTATAGGCTCAGCCTCCTGTTTTATTGCTTTTGTATTTCCCCTAAAACTGTTTAAACTATAGCACATTCGAAGGACTTTTAAAATAAAAAAATCTCATAAAATCAATTACAGTTATTCTTACTATTTCGTATTTTGTGATATTATGGATGAAGAACGAAATGGCGGAAAATGTGGCAAAAATTTCAAAAGTTCCTTCCGCTTGATGAGTGAATGAAGAACGGAGATAATAAAATATATGATTTACGGCATCGGCACTGACATTGTTGAGACAAAGAGAGTAAGAGATGCGGTTGAAAAATGGGGAGAGCGGTTTTTAAAAAAGATATTTACCGAAAATGAAATCTCTTACTGCTATAAAAAGAAAGACCCTTTCCCTCATCTTGCAGTGCGGTTTGCTGCCAAAGAGGCGGTAATTAAGGCATTATCGACTTCAGAGCACAAAGCACAGATCGCTGAAAGAGGACTGAAATTTGCAAACTTAAAAAATATCGAAGTGCTCAATCAGCCCACAGGCAAGCCTTTTATTAATCTATTAGGAAGTCTGAAGGCATCTTTTCATGATAAGTTCCTTATCCATCTCACGCTGACACATGAGCGAAACTATGCAATAGCCACTGTCGTACTTGAAAGAAAAAATTCATAAAAGGTATAATTTCAGGCTTATATCACCGAAAAGGAAGGATATTTCGTGAATATTATTGTCTGCATAAAACAGGTCCCTGACACGGCAGAGGTCAGGATAAATCCTGAGACAAATACCCTGATAAGGGAAGGCGTGCCAAGCATTATAAACCCCTATGATCTGCACGCCATTGAAGCAGCACTCCAGATAAAAGAGAAGACAGGAGCAAAGGTTACCGTAATAACTATGGGGCCTCCGCAAGCAGAAGAAGCCCTGAGAGAGGCAATATCCATGGGTGCTGATGATGTAAGGCTTATCTCTGACAGGGCTTTTGCAGGAGCCGATACATGGGCAACAGCACACGTCCTTTATAAGGCCATTGAGAAATTAGGATACGACATAATCCTATGCGGAAAACAGGCAATAGACGGAGACACCGCACAGGTCGGCCCTGAGGTCGCAGAATTTCTGAATATTCCACACATCGCATACATCAGAAAGATCGAGGATGTCAGCGATAAATCCATAAAGGTTCAGAGACTCATGGATGAAGGATACGATGTTGTTGAATCGCCGCTTCCGGTCTTATTGACTGTTGTCAAAGAACTCAACACCCCAAGGCTTCCGTCCCTCAAAGGAAAAATGGCAGCCAAAAAAGCGGTAATCACAAAGATGGATTTGAATGCAATCGGCGCTAAGGCTGAGAATGTCGGACTGAAAGGCTCTCCTACGCAGGTCAAAAACATATTCGTACCGCAGTCAAAGGCTGACAGGAAGATGTTCCATGGAAGCGTGGAAGAGCAGGTGGACACTCTCGTAAGGGAATTAAGGGAGTTGAAATGCGTATAGTCGTCAATATAGAGAGATGCACGGGATGCGGCCAGTGCATTGATTCATGTCCATTTACCGCAATCGTTATGCAGGAGGGAAAGGCATTCATTAATGAATACTGCCAGTTCTGCAAGGCATGCATGAACATATGCCCAGAAGGCGCAATAATAGAGATAATGGAAGAGGGAGATATTCAGAAGGCTGATATTTCTGATTACAAAGGCGTATGGGTATTTGCAGAACAGCGTGACGGCATGGTTGCTCCTGTTGCTTATGAGCTCCTCGGTGCAGGCAGGAGACTTGCGGATGAGTTAAAAGCAGAGCTATCTGCTGTTTTATTCGGCTCCAATGAGGATCAGGCAAAAGAGCTTATTAAATGGGGTGCTGATAAGGTTTATCACTGCAAAGATTCTATATTCGAGAAATTTAATGACGAACCGTATTCGCAATTACTCACAAATCTCGTAAAAACACATAAGCCCGAAATAGTCCTTGCGGGCGCTACGCCCATCGGCCGTTCATTCATTCCGAGGGTTGCAGCACGGGTGAGGACAGGCCTGACTGCAGACTGCACAGCATTGGAAATAGACAGGGATTCAGGAAATTTATTACAGATAAGACCTGCCTTCGGCGGAAACATAATGGCTACCATACTCTGCCCGAATCACAGGCCGCAGATAGCAACAGTAAGACCGAGAGTGATGAAGCGCGGCGAATATAATGCAGACAGAAAAGGCGAGATTATCCCTGTATCAGCAGATAACATCGCCTGCAGGACAAAGGTCCTCGAGACAATAAAAGAGGTATCCGAATGCATGGTAAACCTTCAGGAGGCCGATGTCATTGTTGCAGGCGGAAGAGGACTTGGAAAGCCAGATGGATTCAAAATGCTTGAGGAACTTGCAGAAGTGCTTGGTGGAGCAGTAGGTGCATCGAGGGCTGCTGTTGATGAGGGGTGGATTCCTTACAGCCATCAGGTGGGACAGACAGGAAAGACGGTCTGCCCGAAGATATACATAGCATGCGGCATATCGGGTGCTGTGCAGCATCTCGTTGGCATGCAGTCATCGGATATAATTATTGCCATAAATAAAAATCCAGAAGCACCCATATTCAATGTAGCAACCTACGGCATAATTGGAGACGTTTATGAGGTTGTGCCGCTTTTAATCAAGAAGCTCAAAGAGGTAAAGCAATAATGAAAATAGCCTTTGTCTTTCCAGGTCAAGGTTCCCAGAGCATTGGAATGGGCAAAGACCTCTATGACAATTTTGACGAGGTAAAAAGGCTCTACAGCGAGGCATCGGAAATTCTTGGCTATGACGTGGCTGGCTTGAGTTTTAACGGCCCTGCTGAAGAGCTGAATAAGACATTCAGGACACAGCCCTGTTTGCTTGTAGCGAGTATTGCAGCATACAAGGCATTAACTCTGAAAAATATTACCCCATCAGCAGTTGCAGGACACAGCCTCGGTGAGTATTCCGCCCTTGTTGCAGCAGGAAGCATATCATTCAAGGATGCTGTAAGAATAACAGAAATCAGAGGCAGGATAATGCAGGATGCAGTGCCTGAAGGTAAAGGTCTCATGGCTGCAATACTTGGGCTTGATAGAGTTGTTGTGGACGAGATTTGCGGCAAGATAGCGGGATATGTATCTGCTGCCAATTATAATTGTCCGGGACAGATTGTGATTTCAGGCGAAAGGGCAGCGGTTGAAGAAGCCATGAATACGGCTAAAGAAAAGGGGGCAAAAAAGGCATTGCCTCTTGCTGTGAGTGTTCCCTCACACTGCAAGCTGATGGAAGATGCAGGCAGAGAATTTGAAAAGGCATTAAAAGGGATCGAGATAAAGGATGCACAGGTGCATTTTGTAAATAATGTGGAGGCACGGTTTGTTTCAAATGCAGATGAGATAAGGAAATCCCTTGTAATGCAAATGAGCCAGTCGGTTTTATGGGAGGACTGCATAAAGACAATATCTTCGTCCGGCGTAGAAACATTCGTGGAGGTTGGCCCTGGTAAGGTTCTTTCCGGACTGATTAAAAGGATAGATTCTTCTGCAAGGATTTTTAATGTAGAAAACATGGAGACTCTAAATAAAACAGTGCCGGAGATTTCAGGAGTCTAATGATGCTGATCGATGTAAGGGGATTAAAACATCCTGAACACATAAGGGAGTTCAGGAATCACTTTGAAGGCGTCTGTACTGTGCATGAAGATGTCACTGTATATCTGGACGACAGGACAGATGATTTGAAGAAATTCGAGATGTATATCCGTATGTGTAATGGGAAGTATAAGGTTCATAAAGAGAATGGCTATTTAAGGATAAACATATCAGAGCCGTTTAGTATGTGCGGATAAACAATCGTATGCTACAAGGCGAAACTAACTTTTGCAAAATTAATTGGTCCGCAGTGCTTTATGAGAGCTAAAACAGAATATAGAAGTTTTCAAAAGTGTAAATGCAGGGGGCAGTCGTTACTTTGCCCCTTAGAGAACCCAGAAATTTTGCTTCAAGTTAGTTTCACTTGTAGCTTATATGAATAGTAAAGGAGAATAAATTGGGATGAAGAAAAAGGTTTCTGTTATAGGCGCGGGGAATGTGGGCTCATCCCTTGCGCAGATGATTGTCCAGTCTGGAATTGCCGATGTGGTTCTTTTTGATATTGCAGACGGCATACCACAGGGAAAGGCTCTGGATCTTTCGGAGGCATGTCCTCTATGGGGATCTTCGTCTTCCATCATAGGCACAAATGATTATTCGCATACAGAAAATTCCGATGTGATAGTCATTACCGCAGGATTTCCGAGAAAGCCCGGAATGAGCAGAGATGACCTTTTGCATGCGAATGCAAAGGTTGTATCAGAGGTTACTGAAAATACATCAAAGATATCTCCCGATGCAGTGATAATTGTTGTTACAAACCCTATGGATGTTATGGCCCAAGTGAGCATGAAGGTGTCAGGGTTTGATTCGGAAAGGGTCATGGGAATGGGCGGAATTCTCGATTCTGCGAGGTTCAGGACATTTATTGCATGGGAATTGAGCATTTCTCCTGAGGATGTGGAGGCCCTTGTCCTCGGAGGACATGGCGACCTGATGGTTCCTATGCCAAGGTTTACCACAGTAAAAGGCGTACCCATCACAGAACTCATCACCAAAGACAGGATTGATGCACTTGTGGAAAGGACAAGACACGGCGGTGCAGAGATTGTTGCACTTTTAAAGACAAGAAGCGCCTATTATGCGCCTGCTGCTGCAACATATGAGATGGTAAAGGCAGTTTTGTTCGATGAGAAAAGGATGCTGCCCTGCTCTGCATATCTTAATGGCGAATACAGTAAGAACGGCATTTATACTGGCGTGCCTGTGATGCTTGGAAATGGCGGAGTGGAGAAGATTATCGAGCTTAATTTAAATGAGCAGGAGAGGGCGGATTTCGAAAGATCTGTATCAGCAGTAAAATCATTGGTTGAAAAACTAAATTTATAATGGAGGATTTTGATGGAAAGGACATTATCGATTATTAAACCGGATGCAGTAAAGAAGAATGTGATTGGAGAGATTATAAGCAGATTTGAAAAGAACGGCCTGAGGATTGCTGCAATAAAGAAGATATGGATGACAAAGGAAGAGGCTAAGGGCTTTTACATTGTTCATAAGGACAAACCCTTTTATGACAGCCTTACTGATTTCATGTCAGAGGGGCCGATTGTCGTAATGGTTCTTGAGGGAGAGAATGCCATTTCAAAGAACAGGGAGATCATGGGCGCAACAAATCCTGCTAACGCAGCGCCGGGAACAATAAGAAAGGACTTTGCAGAGAATATCGAAAGGAATGCTGTTCATGGTTCTGATACTCCTGAAACAGCAGTATTTGAGACAGGATATTTCTTTTCATCATTAGAGATACTGTAATGGCATATAAGGATTTAAGAGATTTTATTTCAGCCCTTGAGAAAAGGGGACTTCTTCACAGGATAAAGGTTGAGGTTGACCCTATACTCGAGATATCTGAAATCACGGACAGGCAATGCAAAAGTCCTGGTGGAGGCAAGGCACTGTTTTTCGAAAAGGTCAAAGGCTCACCGTATCCTGTTGTCACCAATATCTTCGGCTCTTTTGAGAGGATGTGTCTTTCACTTGAGATTAATCACCTCGATGATGTCGGGAAGCGCATCGAAGAACTGCTCAATCAGGCTCCACCAAAGACATTGATGGAAAAACTCGCAATGCTTCCAAAGCTATTTGAATTTTCAAGATGGCTTCCCAAGCATGTCAAGGATGCACCATGCCATGAGGTTATTGAAAAAGACAATCCCGACCTGTCCAAATTCCCTATTATCAAATGCTGGCCTGGAGACGGGCAGCCTACAGACGAGGGAAGGTTTATCACATTTCCCATGGTCTTCACAAAAGACCCTGAGACAGGCAGGCAGAACTGCGGTATGTACAGGATTCACATCTATGACAAAACAACAACAGGAATGCACTGGCATATCCATAAAGATGGAGCAAGGCATTACGACAAATACAAAAAGCTTAATAAAAGAATGCCTGCAGCAATTGCAGTGGGAAGCGACCCTGCTGTTATTTATTCAGCATCTGCACCCCTTCCCGAATCGATAGATGAAATGCTCTTTGCAGGATTTTTAAGGAGAGAGCCAGTTGAGATGGTAAAATGCATCACCTCTGATATCGAGGTCCCTGCAAACAGCGAGCTTGTTATAGAAGGCTATCTTGAGCCCTGCGAGATGCGCATAGAAGGGCCATTCGGAGACCACACAGGCTTTTATTCTGCAGCGGATAATTATCCAGTTTTCCATGTAACCTGCATAACGCATAGAAAGGACATGATATATCCAACAACTATTGTCGGAAAGCCCCCTATGGAAGACTGCTATATGGGCAAGGCAACAGAGCGTATTTTCCTGCCCTTTATTCGTCTTGATTTTCCTGAAATAAAGGATATGAACCTTCCCATGGAAGGCGTGTTCCATAACTGCGCCCTGATTTCCATAAAGAAGAGCTATCCAGGCCATGCGAAGAAGATTATACATGGCTTATGGGGCAAGGGGCAGATGATGTTTTCAAAGCTGCTTGTTATTGTGGATGATGATGTAGATGTCCAGAATATCTCATACACTGCATGGCGTGTTCTAAATAGTGTGGACTGGAAGAGGGATGTTGTTATTGCCGAAGGCCCTCTCGATGACCTTGACCATGCAGCAAACTTTCCCCGATACGGCTCAAAGATGGGCATAGATGCAACAAGGAAAACGAGGGAAGAGGGCATGACGAGGGACTGGCCTGATGAAATATATATGTCCGAGGAAATTAAAAAGATAGTTAACAGCAGATGGAAGGAGTACGGATTTTAGATAAAGATAAGAAATTCATGCAAAGGGCATTGAACCTTGCAGAAAAGGCAAGGGGAATGACAAGCCCCAATCCGATGGTCGGCGCTGTAATTGTCAAAAACGGCAAAGTTATTTCGGAAGACTATCACAAAAAGGCAGGCGAGCCACACGCCGAAGCCCTTGCAATTCTCAAGTCGGGTGAAAAGGCAAAAGGCTCCACCCTTTATGTAACCCTTGAGCCGTGCTGTCATTTGGACAAAAAAACCCCACCGTGTACAAGGGCAATCATAAATTCAGGTATAAAAAAGGTTTTTATTGCTATGAAAGACCCGAATCCAAAGGTTTCGGGAAAGGGTATCGAAGAACTAAGAAAACATGAAATCGAGGTTGTCAGTGGAATATTTGAGGATAAGGCAAAAAAACTTAATGAGGCATACATAAAATACATAACTACGAGAACACCATTTGTTACTTTAAAAACAGCAATGACCCTCGACGGTAAGATCGCAACTCCTGAAGGTCAGTCAAAATGGATAACTGGAGAAAAGGCGAGAAGGATTGTCCACCGGATGAGAAGCAGTGTTGATGCTATTCTTACTGCTGTCGGTACGGTAAAAGCGGATAACCCGGAGCTTACGGTAAGAATGGGTCAAGGGTCAAAGGTCAAGGGTCAAGGGATTAAAAATCCAAAAAGGATTGTTATCGATCCCAATCTTGAAATACCGCTTGACTATAAGATTTTCAACGTGCCGCCAGAGACGATAGTAGTGACAAAAATGGGTCAAGGGTCAAGAGGCAAAGGGCAAGAGTTAATCGATAAAGGCGTAAAAATAATCGAATATGACGACGAGCGTGTGGATTTGAAATGGCTTATGAAAAGGCTTGGAGAGACTGGGATTACATCTGTGATGATAGAAGGAGGCTCATCCCTTAATGCCTATGCCCTCCAGGATGGAATAGTGGATAAAGTGGTATTCTTCATCGCTCCAAGAATTATTGGAGGAAAAGATTCAATCCCTGCCATTGGCGGTAAAACATTCAGAAGACTGGAGAATGCCTTCCGGGTAAGCGACACGAAGATTAAGAGAGTCGGAGATGATCTGATGGTCGAAGGCTATCTTAACCTCTCGGCTTAGCCAGTATCTCGAGAACCCTCAACTCAAGAAACCTCTTTGAAGCAGCGGATCTGATAACAAGCACAGAATCAGCGCCTTTTGCAGTCCCTGCCACTGCAAGGACTTCCTCTCCTTCGGGAATAAGCCCTGCATCAGCAGCCATCATCACGATCTCGCAGCAGACCTTTGGTCCTTCTCCATATCTCCTCAATGACTGTGCAACTATGAGCGTTGGATAAAGGCCGTTGAATTTTGTGGCGAAGGCAGTCTCTATATTATGGGTAATCATTGTGCCTGTATAGACCTTTGCGCCTGTTGACTCTATCTTTTTCCTTATCTCTGAAGGCATTTCAAGGGTATTGGCACCCTTAAAACCTGCTGAATGGGTAACTACTACTATATTTATTCCTGAATCCTTCAATGCCTCTGAAAATAAAAGTCCTGTATCTCCCTCTGTCGATGCGATTACAATATATTTATATTTGCTGTCTTTGATGGCATTTCTTACCACCTGAAGGCATGCCTCTGTATTGTCCTTGCCTGGTTTCTCAAAATACATCACCTTTTTTTCCATTTGCTACCTCCTGTTTGTGTACGAATAAATTAATTATAATAGATTGGAGGTTTCAATACAAATGGTTGGTTATCTTTACATCCACATCCCCTTCTGCATTAAAAAATGCATCTATTGCGATTTCTATTCCATACCTTTTAAATCACAGATTGCAGGGGACTATATTAAGGCGCTGTGCAGGGAGATAGGATTGAGAAAGGATGTTGTTGGCGATCTAACGACTATCTACATCGGCGGGGGCACGCCGACAATCCTCTCCGAAAAAGAGATTGCAGGACTCCTCCAAGCGATGAGAGATAACTATGTAATTGATCCTGATGCCGAGATTACTATTGAAGCCAACCCGCGCACTATTTCTGAAGATAAGGCAAGAAAACTACTCGATTCAGGCATAAATAGGATGAGCATCGGCATACAATCTTTGATCGATAAAGAGCTTATAATCCTGGGCAGAAGCCATAATGCAGAGGATGCCATCAAGGCTGTGAAAAATGTTAGAAGTGCAGGATTTAAAAATATATCCATTGATTTAATCTACGGGATACCTCTTCCAAAATTTCAAATTTCAAATTTCAAATTTCAAATTCAAAACTGGGAATATTCGCTGCAAAAAGCCCTTGAGCTAAGCCCTGAACACATATCTACTTACGAGCTTACACCTGAGAAGGATACACCGTTATACGAAGATATAAAAAGTGGAAGGCTTGCTATGCCTGAAGAAGGAGTCATTTCAGAGATGTATTATAAAGGGATTGACATGTTAAAGAAGCATAGGTATATACATTATGAAATATCCAACCTCTCAAAACCAGGATATGAATGCAGACATAACCTCAATTACTGGAACAGGGGCGAATATCTCGGCATTGGAGCAGGGGCGCACTCTTTTTTTGGTGGGAAGAGAACAGGCAATGCAAGGGATATAAGCCACTATATCGAAAGCATCAATAACAACAAGATGCCGGTTGCAGAGAAACATTATATAACTAATGACGAGGCATTAAAGGAATTTATATTTCTCGGCATGAGAAAGACAGATGGAATCGATATGAAACTTTTGCCTGACAAAAAGAGGGTGTTAATGAAAAAGGCCGTGGAAGAACTCTCATCCCACGGCCTTGTAGAAGTTAAAGGCAATTATTTGAGACTTACCCGAAAAGGACTAATCCTCAGCAACGAGGTTATCGTGCAGGTATTGTTATCACTTGAGGGAAGCCGCCCCTCATAATCCAGAGCAATATGTCCTTGCCCTTCTCTATTTTTGAAACAGTGTCATTGTACTCTTTTATGTTTGTTACGGGTTTTCTGTTGACCTCCATTATTATGTCACCCTTGGCAATAATGCCGAGGGCAGGGCTGTTCTCTTCTATGTTATTGACCAGCACCCCCTTTATCTTTCTTGTGATGCCGAGTTTCTGAAGGATCTCATCTGTCACTTCCTGAACAGATACGCCCCTTAACGAATTCTCGAATTGTGCTGGTGAAACGATCTGCGGTTCTATTGGAAGTTCTGCTATGGTAACTTTTGTAGTTAAAAGATTTCCGTTCCTAATGATTTTTATCTCGACTGTCTTGCCGGGTTTTGTTGCAGCAACCATATTTTTAAAGTGGAATGGGTTGTCTGTCTTTTTGCCGTCATATGATATTATGACATCATATTTTTTAAGGCCTCCCTTGTCTGCCGGGCCTCCCTCCACAACGTCCACAAGCAGCACACCGCTTTCGTCTTTGAGGCCAAGCTGTTTTACAAGCTCAGGTGTGAGCGGCTGTATCTGGACACCGAGCCAGCCCCTTACAACCCTTCCCTGATTGATGATGCTGTCCATCACATTTTTCACCATGCCCGAGGGTATGGCAAATCCTATGCCCTGATAGCCTCCGCTTGTGCTGAATATGGCTGTATTAATGCCTATCAGTTCTCCTTTGATATTTACAAGGGCACCGCCTGAGTTGCCTGGATTTATAGCTGCATCGGTCTGGATAAAATCCTCGTAATCAGTTATGCCGATGCCTGACCTTCCGAGGGCACTTATGATCCCCATGGTTATTGTCTGGCTTAAACCATAGGGATTGCCTACTGCCAGCACAACCTCTCCGACCCTTAACTTATCGGAATCTCCCCATGGGACAGTGGGAAGGTTGGTTTCATTTATTTTGATAATAGCAATATCCGTTCTGGAATCCATTCCTATGGGTCTTCCCTTATACTCTTTGCCGTCTGACAATTTCACTATGATGTCTTCGGCGCCTTCTATCACATGGTTATTGGTAAGTATATAACCATCGGGTGTTGCAATCACGCCCGAGCCTAAATTTGTTACTTTTCTCTTTTGTGGTCCCGGGTCTCCAAAGAACCTTCTGAAAAGAGGGTCATCAAAGAAAGGATGACGCTGTGTTTTTACAGTTCGTGATGTCGATATGTTTACGACAGCAGGCTTTACACGCTCTGCGACCTTTGACATAGCCTCACCGAATTTCGTAAGTATCTCCGTGGATTCCTTGCCCGGTGTGTCTGCCAGTATTACCGACGGCAGCAGTAAACATAGGAATAGGATTATGACGGCTATTTTCTTTGATATTCTATGATCATTTACCATTGTCTTTAATTACCTCCGCAATCTAAATTTTTAGTGGCTTTACTTCAAATTTTAAAACTCTTTTGGTATCTTTATCAACCCTGTATCTTTCGTCCAGTCTATAACCTATTACCCACACGATATTATTGCCGGAGATGAGCAGTGGAACCGCATCCCGTTCATCCCTCGGTATTTTCTCATCAACAAAGTAGTCCTGCAGTTTCTTCTTTTTTCCAAATCCAAGCGGATAAAAGAAATCTCCCTGAAGCCGCCCCCTTATTGTCATTGGGAAATGAACCTTATCCGCGTCTATGACGGCAAATTTTTGCGCATCTCCATAATCTTTTACCTCGTCAACGCCCATAATTGCTGAATGAAGGACCATGGATGATTCCTTCACTATAGTTTCACCTGGACTGTCTATAACATAGACACCAAGCTTTGTTGGCTTTTCGGATGTAATGATAATGGTAGAATACCCTTTTATGACCCGTATATCTTTAGGCAGATATATCCTGTCCCCTGATTTGCCCGACTTTATCAGGGACATTATTTCTTCGACATGAATGAAACCGATTCCGTGAAGCCCCTTAGTCTCATCGATGGCCCTCCTTAAAACCCTTCTCAACATCACCGTATCCATTGCCTCCAGAGGGCCAAGGAAAAGCTCGATTGCATTGTCGGTCTTTCTCGTTATGAGCTTCATAAGGGTCTTTGTCACGAGTATCTCAAAATACCTCTCTTCGTCCCTGAAAATATCCGCAGTCCTCGAAAGGGTTTTTACAACATCCATGTTTATCTTTTTAGCTGCAGGGATAATGAGATGTCTTATTTTGTTACGGAAGTATTCTTGCTTGAGATTTGATGAATCGATTACAAAGCCTATCCCTTCGGTTTCAAGAAAGTTTTCTATGTCGCTTTTTTCTATCTCAATAAGGGGTCTTATTATGTGTTTTCTCACAGGCGGTATGCCGGAAAGTCCTGAAGTACCGGCGCCTCTTAAAAGCCGCATTATTATTGTCTCTGCCTGATCATCCGCATTATGCCCGAGGGCGATTTTGTTTGCAGCCTTCTCGATGGCGATTTCATCAAGGGCCTTGTAACGCAGTTCCCTTGCTGCTTCCTGCTTGTTTACCTTTTTTTCTTTCATATAGGACTTTACATCAATAGGTCTTGTTGTAAAAGGCATGTCCATGGAACTGCATATATCTCTGCACAATTCTATCTCATAGGGAATTTCATCAGGCCTTAATCCATGGTCTATATAAGCTGCGGATATATGGATGCCGAATTCCGGTTTGAGCTTATGAAGGATTGTGAGCAGGCACACTGAATCAGGGCCTCCGGAAAGCCCCACAAGGACGTGATCTCCCTGAATCAGCATGTGATATTTATTAATGGTTTCCCTGACTTTTTTGATGATCTCCATTTGTTTATTATACTCTAAATCTATCGATAAGGATGGGTCTCTGGAGTGAATAAGGTCGGTGCCGGACTCTGAAGCTGCATCTACAATGGCCCTTGTCAGGATAGCCGTCCAGCAACGCGGTGCTGATTTTTACATTTAGTGGTTTCAAGATATCAATCGTTGAATCCAGTATCCGTGGTGCTATTTCCTGCTTTATCTGTTTGAGCTTTGCGTAATACGACTCTCTGTCGTCTTTGAAGGGGACATGAGATATAACGTTAATACAAGAATTTCATCATCCCGCGAGAGGTTAAATCGTGATAAGAACATGGCAGCACCTTCGGAGTATACGGAACCGTCTGTTGCAAGCAATATTTTCATATGTCACTCCAACGGCTTTCTTAAGCTAAGCATATCACACCATGCTTTGCTTTACAATTTTGCATTCGAGTTGATATTATGATTAGAATTTTTGGAGAGGTGGCCGAGTTGGTCGAAGGCAGCCGCCTGCTAAGCGGTTGTGGGGGTAACACCTCACCCAGGGTTCGAATCCCTGCCTCTCCGCCAG
>Ga0209721_1002095_pt1 | contig 13253 bp, 9 predicted proteins | sample TshhotsprinmetaG_FD_184139 | JGI IMG/M metagenome (GOLD analysis project Ga0209721, IMG submission 184139) | Hot spring microbial communities from South Africa to study Microbial Dark Matter (Phase II) - Tshipise hot spring metaG (SPAdes)... | ecosystem: Environmental > Aquatic > Thermal springs... | reverse complement strand
TTTAAGGCGCTTCGCAGGAGCGGTTACCGCCCTCCTCTAGGCCACCGAACCAACCGAATCTGGTGTTGTTTAGCAAACGAAAGAGTGGGTGGGGTTTGTTTCAAGATTTGAGCCGCCCCACGAGCAGCGCCGCCAAGCCCCTCGAGACCCTTGGTTTACATGCCAGCTTTTAGAGCCAGAGCTAATTTAGCCTCACCAGCTCGCGCTTTGCCAGGGCTTCTAGCTCGTCGCGGTAGATGGAAGGGGGCAGCGCCCGCAGAGCCACAATAGCCTGCTCGACTCGAGCCCGGATGGCCTCGGTGACCTCGAGGTCAGCCCCGCATTCGACCGCCAGCTCCTGCAGGCGGGCAATGTCGCCAGGGTTGCTGGCCCTGCGTTTGAAAATGGCCTCGACCTCGCGAGGGAAGGCCTCGAGCAAGCGCAGGGTAATCAGGGTAACCTTGCCTTCGCGTACATCGCCGCCGGCAGGCTTACCCAGCACTTCGGCAGTGCCCATCAGGTCGAGGTAGTCGTCGCGCATCTGGAAAGCCTGGCCGTACAGGGAACCGAAACGGGCCAAGGCCTCGCGCTTGAGGGTAGGCGCGTCTCCCAGCACGGCAACCCCTTCGCAGGCAACCCGCATGACCGAGGCGGTTTTCCCATCTATGATGCGTTCGTAGTTTTCCAGCGAGTAATCGTGCAGGGCCGCCATCTGAAACTGCAAGACCTCGGCTTCAGAAAGCTGCCGGGCGGTTTCCGCAAACATAGCAACCAGCTCCATTCGACCGGTCTGGGCCAGCAAGGCCATCAACCTCGAGAGCAGGTAGTCGCCCGAAAGTACCGAGACCGCATTGCCGTACTTGCGAAAAGCCGCCTCCTTGCCTCGTCGGGTTTCGGCATCGTCGACTAGATCGTCGTGCAGCAGCGAGGCTGAGTGCAGCAGCTCCACCGCCAGGGCCAGCTCCATGGCCCCAGGTACCCCACCCAGGGTGTTGCTGGCCAAAAAAACCAGCCGGGGCCTGACCCGCTTACCTCCGGCGGTGACCAGATCCTCCTCGATGAGCCGGACAAACTCCACTTCAGAACGCACCACCTCCCTGAGGCGGTCTTCAAAGTCCTGCAGTTGGCTGTCCAGGTCAAGGCTCAGATTCTTGATCACGGAAACTATGATATTGAGATTTTATTCAAAAAACCAGGCGCTGCTTCCTCCACAACCGCGAGGACACTCAAGGGTTGATCAGGAAAGGGGAGGGCAGGGTAACGGTACGGATCGTGCCGTTGAGGCTCATGGCCTCGTAGCCGGTAATGGACAGGGTTCCAGGGTTGCTGGCAAAGGTCAGGGCGTAGCCAATTTTGGGGCAGGCATCCGCTTCCGTAGGCGGGAGGCACTCCGGTACACTCAGCCCTACGAGCTGGCCCGGCCCAGCAGACAACAGAATGCGCTGAATCTGCCCCGAGGGGCTCCCCAGGTAGGGTTGAATCTCGAGGTTGATTGTATAGCCACTGGCACTAGGGCCAAAGGATGTGACATTGAAACGCACGCTTGGAATACCAAAGTCGGTCACAAAGTTGCTGCACCCTGCCAGTGCAAATGCAACCACCATAAGAACAGTATGTTTTTTCATCCGATCATCTCCTCTCTCCATCTGGGGTTGAGCACGAAGAACGAAAGCCTGCTGAGTCCGGTCAGGAAGTCGACGTTCTCTACAGCCACTTCCCTGGGCACTTCCAGAACTGCTGGGGCAAAGTTCAGGATGCCCTTTATCCCCGACTCTACCAAACGATTGGCCACGGTTTGGGCCGAATCTGCAGGAACCGCCAGAAGACCAAATTCAATGCGCCTTTCGGCCACTGCACTAGGGAGGTTTTCCATGCCCTCCACGCGAAGGCCGTGGAAGGTCATGGTTACCTTGGAGGGGTCTCGGTCAAACAGGCCCCTTAGCTCAAAAATCTCGCTAAAACCAGGGTAGTCGGCTATGGCCTGCCCCAAGCGGCCCATGCCCACAATGCAAAGGCCCCATCGGCGGTTCAAACCGAGAATTTGCCGCAGCTCGCGGCGCAAAATTTGCACGGTGTAGCCAACACCCCGCGTGCCGTAGCTGCCAAAGTACGAGAGGTCTTTGCGTACCTGGAATGCAGTGACCTGGGCTTCTTCTGCCAGTTGCTCCGAGGAGGTACGGTTCACGCCCCGGGACTCGAGGTCTTCGAGAATCCGCAGGTACGTTACCAGCCGGGAAATGGCCGCGCTGGGCACTCTAGCCATAAAGAACTCCTGATTTGTGCATTTAGCGCACCTCCAACACCTCGAGGCCCTTGGCCCGCAGCGCGGCCCCGGCTGTATCCGCATCCTCGAGGGGGCCAACCCGAACCTTCACCCATCCCCCTTCTTCGACCAGAACCACCGGATAGCCCGCTTGCTGTACCATCCGAACCACCGCCTGGGCGCTCTGGGCGTTTCGGAAGGCACCAACCTGCAAGTAGCGGCCTGTGACGGTTGGCATTGCAGCCTGCGGCTGGGCCTGAGGGGTTGGGGGGGCGCTGGCCGCAATGCGGGAGATCTGTGGCTGGTATTGGGCCAGGGTATCGGCAACAGCCCGGGCGCGGGTCTGGCTGCTGTAGGGGCCCACCCAGACCCGGGTAAAGTCACCCGAGGCCTCGAGGCTCACCGGATAGCCTTGCTGTCGAAGCGTAGCTGCCAGACGTTCAGCGTTCTCGCGGTTGCTAAACGAGCCAGTGGCTATCCGCCAGCTTCCTCCTGCATCGGCAGTCAAAATCGGGCGTTCGGGGCGAGGGGCAGGCCGAGCAGCCTCTGGTTGCGCAGGCTGCGATGGCTTGCTCTCAATCCTAGGCGGAGCCGGCACGGGCTTGGCCGCAGGGGGTGCTGAGACAGGTGCTTGCGGCACCGGCAGAACCGTGACCACCGTTTCAGGCTCCTGTGAGGGGGCAGGCTGTTCCGCAGACGGGCTCTGGGGCTTAGATGGGGTGGGAGTGGGGGTGATTGATGGTCTGGGGGTTGTGGTTTGGGGCGTGGAGGTTCGTGGTTGGGGTGGAGGGGTTGTCGGGGTTTGCGGTTGGGCAGGCTGTGGAGGGGGGGCAACGGCAGAAGGGGGCACCTGCCCCCCCTGCGATCCGCCAAACGGATTAACTCCGACCAGGAAGAACACCACGCCGGCCATGATAGCCGCAACCAGCAGGAAAATGAGCGCATCGAGCCAGTTTGTTCTAAGCCAACCCATGCCACCAATCTACCGCAACAACTCCCTGGCGGGCGCATAGCCCAGATCGGCGGAGCGCTGCCAGGCCCGCCGGGCTTCGGCCACCCGGCCCAGCGAACGCAAGGTCAGGCCCAGGTTATACCAGGCCACCCCGTTGCGAGCATCCAAGGCCACCGCCTGCGAAAGCACCCGTTCGGCATCGGAGTAGCGGCCAGCCGAGTAAAGGGCTGCTCCCAGATTGGCCGCAGTAGAAGCGCTTGGGGCCAAGGCCTGTGCTTTTTCCAGCGACTCGGCCGCGGCTGCGTAGTCCTTGAGGTTGAACTGAGAGACCCCCAGGAAAAACCAAGCATCGGCGTTGTCGGGTTTTTGCTGGGCAACCTGGGAAAGGACTTCCGCGGCTTCGGCATAGCGGCGCAGGGTATAGGAAGACTTGCCCTGAAGGAACAGCGCATCGATCCGGTCGCTTCCCTGACTGGCTTTTACGGCCATCGAAGCAAAGCGACCCGACTCGGCGGCCTGGCCCAGACGGTCATAGGCTGTGGCCAGGCCTAACAGCACCTTGGGCTCGTCGGGGTTCTGGGTATAGGCGCTCTGGAACGACGCGAGGGCTCCGCGTGCGTCGCCATCGCGCAGACGGGCTACCCCGAGGTTGTACTGGGCAGCCCACAGCTTGGGGTCAAGGCGGGCAGCTTCCTGCAACGAAGCCAGTTGCTCACGGCCTTGTTGGAGGGTGGATTTTTTTAGCAAAAGCTGAGCCCGCGCCGAGTTGTCCTTGGCTGCCTCCAGTCCACGGTCGATCTCGCGTAAGGCACGCAGAGGTAGCCCCTGAGCAGTGTAGATGTCGGCAATTTGGCTGATGGCCTGGACGTTAGATGGGTCGGCGCTCAGAATCTGGTAAAGCACCGGCAAGGCCTCGAGGGGTTTGTTGGCCTTAACCAGGCTATCGGCCAGTAAGGCGGTGAGTTCAGAGTCGCCAGGCACCTTCTGCAAACCTTTGCGAGCGGCGGCGGTCGCGGCCTCGTGCTGCCCCTGGGTGCGCAGCGCTTTGACCTGGCCTACATAGGCCGGCTTCAGGTCGCTTGCACCCAGGCTGGCTTTTTCGCCTACCTCGACTGCTTTGGCAAAGGCCTCAGCCGCACCAGCGGCCTGACCCTGGCGGTCGCGCACGACGCCCAGGTTGAACCAGCCTTCAAACCGGTTGGGGTCGAGGGCGGTGAGCTGGGTGAATTCGAAGGCAGCCCCCCGCAGGTCGCCCAGACGGTAAAGGGCCAGACCCAGCCCAAAATGGGCGCTGTAGTTGGAAAAATCGCGGGCAATTACGGCCTCAAAACCCTGTACGGCCTCATTGAGCCGCCCTGCCTCGAGGGCCGCTTGAGCCTGCTGCAGTGTTTGCTGGGTAGGAGCTGGCTGACTTTGCTGCGCCCAGCCCAGCGAAAGCACCAGAAGCGCCGCACACAAAAGTTGTTTCATAGCGTCTCCTTCAAGTTAATCGTCATCTTGCGGTTCATTGTAGCACGTGAAGAAAGCGCACAAGCAGCAAATGCACCGGTTGTAAAGGAACTCGAGCTATTTTTTTTACCGGCATCTTGACCAAATCGGCTTCCCCAGCTAGTATGTAAAAGCTGTCACATGCAGCGCTCAGCGCGGGGTGGAGCAGTCTGGTAGCTCGTCGGGCTCATAACCCGAAGGTCATAGGTTCAAATCCTATCCCCGCAACCAAACAGGCCCCCTGACCGGGGCCTCGAATTTTTTTGGCCGGGGCTAGATCCCCCTGCGCGTTTTTTGCGCCGGCTGGGAATGCTGTGAGATTCGGTTAGCTCGCCACCGCATGGTGGCCTTGCCCCGCCTGTGCCGCACCATGACCTGGCGTAAAGGCGACCGACCGAGGTTATCCGCGCTGCGTAGGGCGATACCGCTGTATTGGATCAGCGGTACGCGATACGGCCGGAAGGGAGACGCACGCCTCGCCAATCCGCTTGCCGAGATTTTCGCTTCGCCGATGCGCTTACTTCGCCAAGAGGTTTGTTTTGCCGAGCGAAGCGAGGGGTGACGCTTGCTTCGCCGACCGTAGGGTCGTGGTGAACTCTGGGATTCCAGTTGCGCCAAAGCGCGGCGGCACTGAGCGGAACCGCCCAAGGGCACCCAGCCCACCGGATCGGATGTGAGCAGGCATCAGGTTGTAGCCCATTCTTCCCGAGTAATCTCCATGGGAACAAACTCAGCTCGAGGGGTCAAGTTGAAACCGAAGCGGGACGCTGGGCTCGGCGGGTTGCTCACGTAGCGAAATCCGGATTTTTCGAAGGCGCGCTGGGCACGAAGGTTGTGTTTGTAGGTGCGAAGCTTTACCTTTTGCAGTTGCAAGGTGCGGAAGGCGTACTCCAAAACAGCCTTCACCGCATCGGTACCGTAGCCCTGTCCCCAGCGGTTCTTAGCGCCAATCAGGATGCCCAGCGTGGCCTCGGAGCGGGTCATTTCGTAGAGCTCCACCGTACCCAGCCACTCCCCTTTTTCATCCAGGATCCCAAACCCCACCCGGTCGCCCCGGCTGACCTCCCCCATCACCACCCGCTTGAAGAGCCAGAGTGGCATTTTGAGCGGGCGGCTCCCGTTCCACTCGGCAATCTCGGGATCGCGGAAACACTCGTAAAATCGCCGCCACTCGGTCTCGGAAAGGGCTTCGGTAAAGGGCTTGAGGGTTACCTTTCCATAGCGGGGCCAGGTGTTGCTTACCGTCACGGCTTTAGCATACGCCAAAGGCTCGAAGCGCTGGGTCAGCGCACCACCCCAGCCCTCCTCCAGTCATATCCGCTCCAAATCCGGTTGCAGCTGCCAGGGTCCCATCGCTGTACCAGCCATTCGCACAAATAGCTCCAGGTATACTCATGGACGTTGAAATTGGGGTCAAACGCCCGCATCAACTGTGACAAAATAGCTCTGAGACCTATGAAAACGGAGGTTTCCATGCCACTTAGAAACGCTTACCGCCCCCCTGGAGATGCAAGCCTCTGGGAAAGCTTCTTGCGTCGCCTGGAGGCGACCATCCGGGTAGCCAAGATCCACCCAGCAACCATTCAGTACCTGATTCATCCCAAGCGCTCGGTGGGGGTTTCCTTACCGGTGGTCATGGACGATGGCAGTGTGCAGAATTTCACCGCCTACCGGGTCATCCACAACATCGCACGCGGCCCGGCCCTGGGTGGGGTGCGCTACCACCCCGACGTAGGACTGGGTCAGACCTGCGGGATGGCCGCCTGGATGACCCTCAAGGCGGCGGTCTTTGGCCTTCCCTTTGGGGGCTCGGCGGGCGGGGTGGCGGTCAACCCGGCCAAGCTATCGAGGCGCGAACTCGAGCGTCTGTCGCGCCGTTATGTGACCGAACTTATCGAGCTAATCGGACCGGACAAAGATGTGCTGGCCCCCGATGTGGGCACCAACGAAACCGTCATGGCCTGGTTTCAGGACACCTTCACCATGACCCGTGGCCAGACCGCTCTCAGCGCAGTCACGGGTAAACCAACCCAGCTCGGCGGGGTAGCCGTCAAGGACGAAGGTGGCGGGCAAGGGCTGGTGTATACCCTCTCCGATCTGGCCCGGGTCAACGGTTGGCCGTTGGCCGGCGCCCGAGTAGCCATCCAGGGCTTTGGGCAGGTGGGCAGTGCGGTGGCCCGCTACGCGGTCAAGGAAGGGCTGAGGGTGGTGGCCATCTCGACCAGCCAGGGCGGGGTGTACAACCCCGAAGGTCTCGATGTTGAGGCCCTCCAGCGGCACCACGCCGAACGTGGCACCCTCGAGGGCTTCCCTGACAGCAAGCCCATCACCAACCACGAGCTGCTCACGCTCAAGGTCAACTATCTGATTCCAGCCGCAGTCGAAGGTGTCATCAATGAGCACAACGCACGGCAGGTGGCAGCCCAGGTCGTGCTGGAAGGTGCCAACGGTGCCATCACCCCCGAGGCCGAGTACCTGTTAAAGCTCCAGGGAGTCCAGGTTGTACCGGACATCCTGGCCAATGGCGGTGGACTGGTGCTCTCCTACCTCGAGTGGGTACAGGACCTCTCGATGCTGTTCTTCGAGGAGGGCGAAGTGCAGCAGAAACTGCGCGAGTTCGTACACCAGAGCCTGCAGGCGGTGCTCGAGCGGGCCCAGCCGTTGCAAGGCGACCTGCGGGCCGGTGCGTATGCCCTGGCTCTCGAGCGCATCAACGAGGCCAGTCGGCTGAGGGGCGTTTACCCATGAAGCAACCGGTCTAATCCCCTACCCGATCCCGCATCCATACCAAGCGACTACTGGAGGAGATATGAAATCTGAACCCCTTTCTTACATTTGCAACGACAACATCGGCCCCTGGGAGATCTACCTCGCCCAGGTGGACCGCGTAACCCCCTACCTGGGCAAGCTGGCTTTCTGGGTCGAGGACCTCAAACGCCCCAAGCGCATCCTGGTGGTGGACGTACCCATCCAGATGGACGATGGTTCGGTGGCCCACTTCGAGGGCTACCGCGTGCACCACAACACCTTCCGCGGCCCGGCCAAGGGAGGCGTGCGCTACCACCAGGACGTCACCCTCTCCGAGGTGATGGCCCTGGCAGCCTGGATGACCATCAAAAACGCGGCGGTGGGCCTGCCCTATGGCGGAGGCAAAGGGGGTGTGCGCGTCGACCCCCGCAAACTCAGCCCTGGTGAGATCGAGCGCCTGACCCGCCGCTACACCTCCGAAATTGGCATCATCATTGGCCCCGACAAGGATATCCCGGCCCCCGACATGGGAACCGGATCCCGCGAGATGGCCTGGATGATGGACACCTATTCGATGAACGTGGGCCGCACCGCACCGGGTGTGGTTACCGGCAAACCCATCTCGGTGGGCGGTTCGCTGGGACGTCAGGACGCCACCGGGCGCGGAGTGTTCGTCACGGCGGCAGTCGCAGCAGAAAAAATTGGCCTGCCTGTGGAGGGCAGTCGGGTAGTTGTGCAGGGGTTTGGCAACGTTGGCAATGCTGCAGCCCGCATCTTTCATGACCACGGGGCCCGGGTGGTGGCGGTTTCCGATGTGACCGGGGCCATCCGCAACGACGGAGGTATCGACCCCTACGACCTCACCCAGCATGTGCGGGTGATGGGCGGGGTGAAAGGCTATCCCAAGGCTGAGCCCATTCCGGCTGCCGAACTTCTGTCCACCCCCTGCGAGTTCCTGGTACCGGCAGCACTGGAGAAGCAGATCACCGAGGCCAACGCCTGGAAGCTGCAATGCAGGGTGGTAGCCGAGGGCGCAAACGGCCCCACCACCCCCGCTGCCGATGACATCCTGGCCGAACGGGGTATTGTGGTCATTCCCGATGTGATTGCAAACGCCGGCGGCGTGACGGTCAGCTACTTTGAGTGGGTGCAAGACTTCAACAGCTTCTTCTGGACCGAGGACGAGATAAATGCCAGGCTCGAGCGCCTGATGCGGCAGTCGTTGGGAGCAGTCTGGCAGGTGGCTCAGGACAGGAAGGTCACCCTGCGCACGGCAGCTTACATTGTGGCCGCCACCCGGGTGCTCGAGGCCCGCTCGCTGCTGGGTTTATATCCATAGAAAGCAGAGCGCCTGGTTTCGCCTGCGAAAAACCGGCTCGCCGGGGCCTGCCGTTTGGTCACGAACCGACCCAATCATAGCGGGTTCAAAAAGTTAGGCCATAAACCAAATACCCGCAGAGGCTTGGTTGGGCCAGTCGGCCCGACCAGAATCCAAAAGCAGACCCTACCCCTCCCTCCAGTCGGCGACTCTCTCTCGAAGGGCGAGAGCGTGTTTCATCGCCCTCCGCGACGCGGATAACCTCGGTGCTGCAACAACCGAATCTGGTCTCAGGAATTACGACCTGCGGAATACGACTAGCTCCCGCGCAGCGCCCGCTTGAAAATCTGGGGGGCAAACTCCGCCAGCGCCCGCAAAAATCCGCTGGCACCCCTGGCCCTACCGGGGGTGATGTAAACCGGAACCCCAAGATTCTCGGCCTCCAGGCGCACCGGCTCGGAGAGGTCGTGGCCGACGTAGCTGCTGATGATGATTAAACCGTGGGCGCGCTCCAGACGGCTTTGTATGCGCCGGATAATCTCGCGCCCGGCAGCGTTGCCATCGGAGTCGAACCAGTCGAGCCTGAGACCCTGGGCCTCGAGGTGCGGCATCATGCGGCTGCGCAACTGGGTATGGCCACCCACGACAATCAGGTACTCGCCGTGAAAGCGCGGCAGCCCTTCACGCAGCAGGCGGTCCGGGGTGGCGCCGGCCAAGGCATCGGGGGTGCCCTCGAGCTTCGCAAGCGCCTTGGAAGTGGCCTTGAGTTCCTCCAGGTAGAGCCGCAGCTCGGGGTCGGTGGGGTTTAGGAAAAGCAGGTTGCGCAGAATTTCGCGGGAGAGCTCGAGGTCTTTTTCCCAGTAGTACGCTGCCTCCAGCGCCTTTCGCCAGGTCTGGGCGGCCCTCTGGTAGGCTCCGGTGCGCTCATAGTGTTCGGCCAGATCGTAAAGCACTTCCAGGGCCTCCGGATTGCGATCCAGCTCCGCAAGCAGCAGCTCCTCGGCCCCTTGGACGTGTCCGGCATTGTACAGCGCAGCCAGATACTGCCCCCGCACGGTCTCGGCCTCGGTGCTCTGGGAGAAGCTGCGCGAGAGAAGGTAGGCCAGCTTGAGGTGCTCCAGGGGCGGCTCGAGGGTGCGCTCGAGGCCTTGCACCAGCATGCGGAAGGCCTCCCAGGGTCCTTCCAGGGTCTCGACCAGTTTCAGCACCGGCTCTACATCCTGAAAGTGCTGCAAGCCAGCTTCCCGCACCCGGCCCAGAAACTCTCGAGCTAGCACGGGCTCATCGGCTTGCAAGGCTTCCTGGGCTAGCCGGTACAGCATGGGTATCGGGTAGCCCCGGTGGGCATAGGCCCGCTTGTGATCACCCAGAACCTCCCGCATCGGACGGCCCAGCGAACGCTTGGAGATGGCCAGCAGGTGATAGGCCAGACCGGCAGGCTCGCCTCTGGACTCGCGGGCGGCCCGCTCCAGGTAGCGCACCGCCTCGGCATGGCGCCCCTCGCGGTGGCGCAACATTCCCAGGGCCAGCAGGGCGGTGGCGTCTTCGGCCCGTGCCACGGCGTCGGTCAGGTAAGGCTCAACCTCCTTCAGATCGCCCAGCGGCACACCATCCAGGGCTTCCGGTCCGCGCACCTTGAGCCCGACCAAGGCCAGACCTAAAGCACCGTGGGACTCTCCAAGAACGTACAACCGCCGAGCATAGCGGGCGGCCCGGCCCCACAGGCCCTGCTGCAAGGCGGCCTGTAAGCCCAGTCGCAGCAGCCCCCGGGTGAGCAGATCGGGCGAGAGATCCTCCACAAACTCCACTCGGCGGCTGGCCTCGCTCCAGTCCCCCTCACGCGAGAGCCGCAGGGCTCGCTCCTCGGTACGCTCGAGGGCCATTTTCAAGTACACCTCGGCCTCGGGCAAACCACATTCGTATAGCTGTCGCAAAGCTTCCGACAAGCGCCCCAAGCCCAGGTAGACCTTACCCAGGGCCAGCTTGAAGCGCCCACCTCGGCTGGCCAGTTCCTCCAGGCGGGGCAGGGCCCGCCGGTAATCCTCCTGTTCGGCCCAGCACAAGACCCGCAGATCTTCCGCATCGGGGTGGCTAGCCAGCTCCAGAGCCTCATCGGCCTCGGCAAAGCGCGAAAGGGCCCATAGAGCCCGCCCCCGCAGGTAGCCCAGTTCACCCACCGCGCCTGCGGGTATTCGGGCCAGCACCTCCGCAAAAGCACCCCCCTCGAGCAAGGCCCAGATTTCGCTGCTGGATGGCAGTGGACTGCCCTGCTGCGCAGACCCGGTGCCGGCGGAGGCCGGGTGAACCGCTTCAGGGACGTGGGTCTGCACCTCCGGCTGTTGCAACGCGGTAGGCATCCGGGCCAGGATAAGGGTGTACTCGCCCTCACCCACCTGCTCTACTTCTGCAAAGCCCAGCCGCCACAGAGCACCCACAACCGCCTGGGGATTCTTGCCCAGAAATGGGCCATGCCCATAGGCCAGCACTCCACCCGGCTTAAGCAAACCCTCCAGGCCCCGTAAGCGCCGCAGAAGGTCGAAATGCTGCCAGTAGGCTGCCTCGTCTAAAGTTGCCGGCAAGGCACCCAGATAGCCCTCTGGCATGCAGGACAGCAGCAGTACCGCGTCCATCGCAGGCAGGTCCTCCAAACCCGTGGCCAGGGGAAACCACCCCTCGTGCCAGTGCACGCTATCTCCGGTGCGGGCCCGCCCCAGCGCGACGGCCTGCGTCACCCCCTCCAGGGCGTGCCATTCCAGATCGGGTCGGGTCTCCTGCAACAGTTTGACCAGGGCTCCCGTAAAGGCCCCCACCTCCAGAGCTCTCCCCTGCTCGGGCAGGTGCTGGGGCAAAACCTCAACGTAAAACTCGATGAAAGGTAGGTGCATTGCATACACAAGCGCTTCTAGACGCTCCCGCGGGTGGCTGAGCAGCGCTGCATAGAAGTCTTGCACCGCCTGCCGGTTACCCGCATCCGCTTCCAGATAGCCTTTCCAGGCTTTAAGAATCGGTCTTCGTCGGGCTGGACTCCCAATCCGCCGGGCCAGTTCGCTCTCGAAGCGCCCCGGCGAGAGGGGGGCCTCGAGGTGAAAGTGAGTACGAAAGTAGCGCTTGACCTGGGTATCCATCCACAATCTCCGCTGCTGGGAACCTGGTGCCGAATAGCTATGCTTTAGTACACTATCCGCATTACTTGGGCCGATTCATACATGAATATAGCGTATTGTAAAAGTTTCTATCGTTCTTGGAATGAGAGGTGATGCAAGTTTCTTCCCCACAGCACCCACATAATATTGCATGTTTACAATTTTCTCTGCATAAATTAACATTTGTCGGCGTCCTGGTGCACACCGATCTACGCAATCTTCAATACGCCTGGTACCAGAGATTATTACAGTACCGAATGGCGGCTCGCCTCTGCTGCGCCGCACCCTGGCGCGGGCACGGCGACCGACCCAAGGCGCAGCAGAGGGCCTTATCCTTCACCGCATCGATGGGACGCAATACCACCCCCTGGAAGGGAGTCGCCGTCTGCAGGGAGGGCTGGGGGTGTGCTCTATTCAAGCGGCGGTCTACTCGAGCGGCCAGAATCCTCTTCACACGGCACAAACCGCAGCAGTTCCCCTGGGCGCAACTGGGCCAGCCTAGGCAGGTCGGCAGGATGCACCAGGGCGGGTTTGGCATAGCCGCCGATCCGGCCCCGGTCATTGAGCAGCACAATGGGCTGCCCCTGAGTGGTGATCTGCACTGCCCCGAGCGGCGTAGCTTCGCTGATCAGTTCACCTCCGGGAACCTCCGGCCCGGACAGGCGCAAACCCATCCGGTCTCCCGAAGCCAGTTCATAATGCGCCGCACACAGGGCCTCCATGGCTTCCCGGCTGTACTGCGGCCCAGGGAGCAGACGGATGCAGGCCGGGCTGAGACCGCCCTGGTCGTATCCGAATCCCCCCCGTACCGCCCTGGGCTCGGCCACACCCAGCACATCGCCGGCCTGAAGGGCCCGCCCGATCAAGCCCTTGGCATCACTGCTGGCGCTCCCCCAAAACTGCTGGCTTTCGATGCCCCCGGCCAGCGCCAGGTAGCCCCGCACCCCCTCGGCCAAAGGTTTGAAGCTCAGCACATCGCCTTTTTGCAAGACGAACGACTGGGCTCCCCTCACCGGCTCGGCGTTCACGAGCGGAACCAGACCATATCCGGCAAACGCAACCACCACCGGTGAGAGCACCTCCAGAACCGGGCCTTGGAGGGTAAGTTCGAGCAGGGGAGTACCGGCCGGATTGCCCACCAGCCGATTGGCTATTCTGGCCGAACGTGCGTCCAGTACCCCAGAAGCCGCCAGCCCAAACCGCCCCGCGACCCGGCGCCCATCGTCCATCACCAGATCCATTAAGCCTGGCTGTTCGACCCGCAGGACTGGAAAACGCGGCTCCGCTGGCAGCAGAGGCCGCTCAGCCGGTACGGGCGGGGTGGGCCCCTCGGCGGGCACAAAGCGCACCTTGTCGCCAGCT
>Ga0209721_1002093_pt1 | contig 13259 bp, 10 predicted proteins | sample TshhotsprinmetaG_FD_184139 | JGI IMG/M metagenome (GOLD analysis project Ga0209721, IMG submission 184139) | Hot spring microbial communities from South Africa to study Microbial Dark Matter (Phase II) - Tshipise hot spring metaG (SPAdes)... | ecosystem: Environmental > Aquatic > Thermal springs... | reverse complement strand
CTTTTTGATAAAATATTTATTGCAGTATAAATTTAATAAATTTGTTTACTAAGCTAATAATTTGAAAAAATGAAAAAAAATAAAATTGATGACAATATTCTGAGAAACATCCAACTAATAATTCTTGATATGGATGGTACGTTACTCAATAACAATGGCAAAGTCTCTGATTCAATTAAGAACTCGATTAGTACTCTTCAAAATCTTGGTGTTAAAATCACTCTTGCTTCTGCCCGAGTTCACTCATCAATTATAAAAATTGCAGAATTACTCGACATTGATTTACCATTGATTTCGTTAGATGGAGCATTGATTAAAAATAAAGATGGTAATATCGTAATTCACCAAGCTACAATAAGAGCAGCAATTGTTCGAAAAGCAATCCGGCTAGCTGAACAATATTTACTTCAAATTGGATTGTGTCATCAGGATGAAATTTTCTATAATGAAGATAGTTCAACCCTGCCTATGATATTAGAGAAAGCAGGTGCCAAGTACACAGAAGTAAGGTCTTTTGAAAGTCATATTAAAAATACTTTGGAAATTGTATGTACAGGAGATAATAAAAAAAGTCTCGAACTTTTAGCGAGAAAATTAAAATTTCCATTTTTCGTTGGGATTTCGGTAAATATTTTCCGGTCAAGATTATACCCCGATATCCATTATTTGGAGTGTAAAAAATCTGGTTCTTCTAAAGCTAATGCACTTTATAAACTAATAAGTTATCTTAAAGTAAAAGAAAAAAATACAATGGTTGCTGGTGATTGGTATAATGATATACCAATGTTCAAAACAAAAGCCATTAAGGTTGCATTAAAGAACTCAATCCCGAGATTAAAAACGAGAGCAGACATTATTTTGAACAAAACAAACGATGAAGATGGATTACAAGAAATATTTGATAAAATTATTCGTCTGAAAAGTTGAAATGAAAATAGATCCCACTAAAAAAGGTATTAAACGAAAGTTTTTAATTTTTACAATAACTACATTGTTCATTGTATTTATGTTTCCCAAAGGGGAATCACTTGATTTTCAGGTTTCTGAAGGCTCAATTTGGACTCAGGACGATCTAATAGCCCCATTTAGTTTTCCTATTCTTAAGGACTTGACTGTTTATGAAATGGAATTAAAGGTAGCTGAAGAATCAGTCTTTCCGATTTATGTACGAAAAAATTTCTCCATAAGTGATTCATTAAATATTTTCACTAAAAAAATCATTGAAATTCTTGATGAGAATCTGAAAAGAGAAGTAAATGATTTTGTGAACCCTACTTTTTTCTCTCCCCAATCGTTTTCTGTTTTGATTAATATTCATAAAGACAGAAGAAATTATTCGAGAAATAAAACCACTGTCGAGAACTTACTTGAAAATGCAAATCCGGTAATTCTTCAATTACATAAAAGGGGAATACTGAATACAAATTTAAGTGAAAAATTAAAAGATACAATTGCTGTTCGTGTTGGAAACATTGACATAATTAATTCAGTAAAGGAATTTCTTTTCTATGATGAAGCAAAAAATGTTTCGTCAATAATTATAAATCAATTAAACTTAAAAGAGGATTATAAAAAAATCTTAGAAGAATATGCTCATCGGTTTTTAATACCAAATATTATCTTCGACGAAAACGCAACTGCATTAGAAGTCGAACAAGCGAAAAATAGCGTTCCCAGATATTCCGGTATAGTTAATGAAAATGAAAGAATAGTCGCCAAACACGACAGAATCACAAAGCAAGTCAAACTTAAAATCGAATCTTACAAGGAAGCCAAAGGTGAAGATGTAAGTTTACTTGAGAACATTTTACAGATTGTCGGAAAGTTTTTACACATTGGTTCTTTCTTAGTCATTCTTGGTATTTACCTTTACTTATTCCGAAAGAAGATTTTCTTCAATACAAGCAAGTTACTATTGATTGCCTTGCTTTATATGTTTGTTGCTTTTGTTACATTTCTTATCAACTCTGCTCCAATAAAAGCTCCAATTCAGTATTTGATTTTTATCCCTGTTGTTTCAATGATTTTAACAATAACTTTCGATTCGAGAGTTGGTTTCTATTCGACTGTGATTTTAACTCTGATTATTGGAGCTTTAAGAGGTAATGATTACTCTTTTATGGCAACCAATTTTGTTGCAGGTGCTTTGTCAGTTTATACGGTACGTGATATTAAAAATCGCACTCAAATCTTCAGATCTTTTATCTTCATTTTTATTGGCTATTTCACAATGATTATTGCTTTTGGACTTGAGAGATTTGCTACAATTGAATCTATGCTTTTAGAACTTGCTTTCGCCTCTTCAAATGCAATCGTGAGTCCCGCATTAACTTATGGTTTACTGATATTTATAGAAAGAATTTTCAAAATAACAACAGAACTAACACTTCTTGAATTATCAAATTACGAACGACCATTATTAAGAGAGCTTGCAACTAAATCTCCCGGCACTTTTAATCATACTTTAACTGTAAGTCTGATTGCAGAATCAGCTGCTGAAAAAATAGAAGGAAGTCCTTTGTTGGCAAGGGTTGGGGCACTATATCACGATATTGGAAAAACGATTTATCCAATTGCTTTTATTGAAAATCAAATTAAAGGAGATAATATTCACGATAATCTCAAACCTGAAGAAAGTGTAAAAATGATTTTAAGGCACATTGATGAAGGTATTGAATTGGCCAAAATCAACAAACTTCCTCCCGAGATAATTGATTTTATACCAATGCATCACGGAACTTCTGTACTATCATATTTTTATGACAAAGCAAAAAGAATCTACGGAGAAGAAAATCTGAACATTGAAGATTTTAGATATAAAGGTCCTAAACCAAATACAAAAGAGACTGCAATTGTTATGCTGGCTGATAGTTGTGAGTCAGCAGTCAGATCGATTACGGAACCGAATGAAGAGAAAATCAGAAACGTCGTAAAAAGTATAATAAATTCGAAATTGGATGATCACCAACTCGATGAGGCTCCTGTAACATTATCCGATATTAGTAAGATTCAGGAGACTTTTTTGAATATACTTATTTCTCAGAATCATAAAAGAATTAAATACCCAAAACAAGATGAAATAGAAAAAGGACTTAATCCAAATTCCTAAAATCCATGAATCCAATTCTTAAAGAATACCTTGCTCAGTTAAAAGTCGAAAAGAACTTAACAAAGAATACAATATCTTCATACAAGACCGATTTGGAAAGTTTCTTAAATTATATTAAAGATATTGGAATAACAGATTTGTCTGAAATAACCACAGAGCATTTAAGTTCATTCTTTAAACTATTAAAAAACCTCGGTCTGAATGAAAGAACAAGCGCCAGATATTTTTCTTCGATAAGAGGTTTCTTTAAATATTTGATTAAAAATGATTATGTCGAAGCAAGCCCGATTGAAAAGATGAAGGCACCGAAAATCTCCCGAAAGCTGCCATCTGTATTGACTATTGATGAAATAAATACTTTATTAAATACTCCTAATCTTGATGATAAAAATGGTATTAGAGATAAAGCAATGCTTGAAGTTTTCTATGCATGTGGTTTGAGAGTCTCAGAGCTGATAAATCTAAAGATAATGGATTTGTTTTTGAAAGAAAATCTAATTAAAGTTTATGGAAAGGGAAGGAAGGAAAGACTTGTCCCCATTGGCTCTGAAGCAATTGCTTCACTTGAAAATTATCTCACACAAAGCAGACCTTTCTTAAAGAAAAATTTACAGAGCGAGAATTTTGTATTTCTAAGTAATCGAGGTAAAAAATTTTCAAGAATGGGTGTATGGAAAATTGTTAAAAGATATGTTGAATTATCTGATATTAAAAAAGAAATTCATCCTCATACTTTTCGTCACTCATTTGCAACTCATTTGATTGAACGTGGGGCTGATCTACGTTCAGTTCAGGAAATGCTCGGGCATTCTGATATTTCCACTACGCAGATTTATACTCATATTGATCGTGATTATGTCAAAAGAGTTCATAAAATGTATCATCCTCGTGGATGAGGAGTTAATTTCAACCTTATGAAGTTTTATCTACTTTGTTTTTATTCCATCATTTCAATTTTGACATTCATTTCTTTTAGTTGCAATAATAATGATGATAACAGAGAAGAGATTAACTTAACGAATTCAAAAATTCAGAATTTTAAAGGTTTCTATTTTATCTCAAATACTTCGAATGAGTATAATCTGATGTATTATGATTTTCTTGAAGATTCAGTAGTAAAAATATTTGGAAGCAAAACCCAGAAAGTAATTGAAGTTGAGCATAGCACTCAAAATAATGTAGTCCTTTTTCTCACTGTTTCAAGATTAAATAAAAAAACAGCTATACCGGAATATGAAGGAATTAAATTATACAGATATGATCCTGCTTCCCGTAAAACTGAATTGTTAAATAAATTCTCTCCATCAATTCAGATTTATTCTTTCTGGCTTGATATTAACCGATATAAAATTGTAAGAGTATTTTTTGATGAAATAGTTGCTTCATATGTAAATAAGCATTCGCTGATATACAATCCATTTGGCAAATTATTATCTGAAGAAAATGAGGTTTTTGATTTGGTAAAAAGCGGATATCCTATCAGAGAAATGCAGCCATTAAATCTTTATTCACAAATAAAAAAATATCAAGTTAAAATTGTTGCCGACTCGATTTTTGTTTTGAATAATGACAAAAAAAAATCACAAAAAATTCTTTCAGATGCTTCAGTATTAGACTTAATCTGGGCTGAGAATGAAAAACATTTAATTGTTTTTTATCAAAATTCTAAGTCAAGCAGGTATAAAATTTTATTATTTGATTTGATAAATAACAGAATTGTTAAGACTTTTGACGAGGAAGGAATAAAAAATTTTGATTTAATAGGTAATTATCTTATCTATGATTTTTTAGAGAATAATTATCAAAGAATTGAAGTGGTCAATATTGAGAAATTACTCACAGTCAAAAAAATATCTGTTGGCAGAAATAATTTTCTGAAAAATGTATCATTAAGATGAGTTAGGAAATTGAAAACATATTTAAGAATAATCAGTTATACTAAACCTTATTGGAAGCAAATACTTCTGACTTTTGTTTTTACAATTTTTTATGCGATACTCAATGGTACATCTGTTTATTTGACTATTCCGCTCTTGGACACGTTATTTCAGGAATCTTCAAACAAAGTTACTATTGAGGAGGAAATTCCTAAGAACGAAAGCACTATTTTCCCTGACTGGTTTGAGAACACAAAAAAGAATGTTAGCCAAACATTTAATCAATACATTCTCGAAGGAGAAAAACCCACTGTACTTTTGAGAATTTGTATAGTAATTATAATTGCGTTCTTTCTGAAAAATGTTTTTGGATATCTTCAAGGAAATTTTATGACTTATGTGGAATTTGCTGCGATGAAAGATTTAAGAGATGAGGCATACAGGCATCTGCATAAATTGCCGATGAGTTATTTCAAGAAAGAAAGAGTTGGTAATTTGATTTCAAGATTTACCAACGATGTAACAATTGTTCAGGCAAGTATCTCTGCAACATTTTCAAACTTGATTAAAGAGCCATTAACCATACTTGTATTTTTATTCATTGCAATTAGTATTAGCTGGCAGTTGACCGTTTTTGCTTTTTTGATTCTTCCGTTTTCTATGGGAATAATAGCATGGATTGGATTTAAGCTCAGAAGACAAACCTCAAAGCTACAATCAAAGCTTGCGGACATTACGAGTGTATTACAAGAAACAATCTCAGGAGTGAAAGTTGTAAAAGCTTTTGGTATGGAAGATTATGAAAACAGACGCTTTATGGATGAAACACGCTCTTTCTTCAAATTGGTTTTGAGAATTGTATTCGTTCGTAATGCATCCTCACCACTTACAGAATTTTTAAGTGTGATTGTTGGAGCGTTTATTATTTATTACGGCGGTTTACTTGTGATTGATAAAAACACTCTGTCTGCAAGTCAGTTTTTAGGATTTCTTTTTGCAATTTTTCAATTGATGCCTCCTATTAAAGAACTTAGCAGTGTAAATAACAGAATTCAGGAAGCAAGTGCCGCAGCAGACAGAATATTCGAAATACTTGATACACAACCGTCAATCAAAGATTCGGATGATGCAATCGAATTGAAAAATTTTGAAAGTAGTTTAGAATTTCAGAATGTTTCATTCAAATATGAGGACTCTGAAGATTGGGTTTTGAAAAACGTTTCCTTCAAGGCAAACAAAGGCGAGATAATTGCATTTGTCGGTCCAAGCGGTGGAGGTAAATCTACTTTAGTTGATTTGATTCCACGATTTTATGATCCAACTTCTGGAATTATTTTGATAGATGGAATTGACATTAAAAAATTCACACTTAATTCTCTTCGTGCTAAAATGGGAATTGTAACTCAGGAAACATTTTTGTTCAACACTACGATTCGTGAAAACATTGCTTACGGAATTTCCGATTGTTCAGAAAACAAAATCATCGAAGCAGCTAAAACAGCTAACGCTCATAATTTCATTATTGAAATGCCGAAAGGATATGATACAATAATCGGTGAAAGAGGAGTGAAATTATCAGGAGGTCAGAGACAGCGATTAACAATCGCAAGAGCGTTATTGAAAAATCCTGAAATAATGATTTTTGATGAAGCAACATCAGCACTCGATAATGAATCGGAGATTCTTGTTCAGGAAGCCATTGAAAGATTGATGAAGAACCGCACGACTTTCGTTATCGCACATAGATTGAGTACAATTCGTAATGCAACCAAAATTATAGTGATTGATAAAGGTGAGATTGTTCAGGTTGGTACTCACGAAGAACTTATTTTACAAGAGGGAAAACTTTACAAGAAATTTTACGAGATGCAGTTTAGAGAAACAACCGATTATTTCAATGGTAATTAGTAGATTTGATAAAAAAGTCATCTTAACAGTTCTATCAATTTTTGCTGTTAGCTTTCTTTTATCTCTTGCGTTGATGCAGTTAGTTGCTGGGTTGATTTTCATTATGTGGTTATTTGAGAAAAATGAAGAAAAAAGAAAAACTGCAGGGATGATACTTTATGCAATTATTATTTTTGGATTAGTTAGATTGATCTCTGTTTTCCTTTCTGATTTTCCTCACGAGAGTTATCAGGTTTTTTACAAAGAGGCTATTTTCTACACTTCCGCTGTATCTTTAAGTTTCTATTACAAAGCCTTGGGAAAAAATGATATAATTAAACTGATGAACTTTTTTATAATTGGTGCATTGATCGTTTCATTGATTGGAATTTATCGTTTTTATTCCGGTGATGTAGATAGAGCGCAAAGTTTCTCAGGAAGTTACACTGCTTTTTCTTCATATCTTTTGGCAGCATTTAGTTTTTCATTGTTTTTTAATAAAGATTATTCAAAGAAATCTAATCAAATCACTTGGGTGATCATCTATGCAATTTTATTTCTGGGAATTTTTACTTCTTTGGGAAGAGCTAATCTTTTAATTGCTGTTTTGATTTTTCTTGTTTCAATTGTCTTTAGACAAATTAAACCTTTGCAGCTGATTGCTCTTGCAATTTTCATAGTTGGATTTTTCTCTATGAATATTTTATTCCCTTCTGATAAAATTGAACAAAGAGCTACGAATATTACACAACTTTCAGACAGAGATGTTATTTGGGAAGGAGCATTAAGAATTATTTCAGAAAAACCGATAACTGGTTTTGGACCAAGAACCTTTTCACAAATTTTCCCTCTTAAAGAAAAATTTCAAGATAAAGGAGTTGGAGGATGGCACAACGATTTTCTTCAGATTTATTTTGAAAGTGGTTTAATTGGCTTGCTTTCGTTTCTGTTTCTTCTATTTATGATTATGAAACAACTAATCAATCAAATTAAAGACAAAAAAATCTCTGATGATTTCAGAAGCATTTCTACTTCAATTCTATTTGTAGTGATTAGTCTATTACTAACTTCCTTTTTCTCCGGTTTTATTACTTCAGTTTATCTATCTGTAGTTTTTGTTTTTTTAATTTCACTGATTGACAGAATTTCCCTTGAAAAATCTAATTCAGAAAAAATCTGACCCCAATTCCTCCATCGAATGAAAATTTAGTTGATGGAATCAAATCCATAACGGGAGCAATTTCAATAAATACATCAATAAAATTTCCTCGTGGCATCCATAAGCCACCCAATACTCCACGAACTCCCAATCTTGAATTATTGTCCTGACGAAATTTTAACCTAACTCCAGGACCATAATATATTGAAATCCTTTCCGAAGTATTCAGTGCATTATCTAAATGGAATAAATAGTCGCCGTGTAAGTGCAGGTTGCTATTTTTTTCAAATGAATAGCCAAGTCCAAAATCGAATGCATTAATTCCACTTGTCCAGTATTTTGCACTGATTCCTGTCGGTTCACCAACAATAAAACCTATTGCAAAATTTTTGTTTTGAGCAAGGTTGATACTGCTTGTCAAAGTTAAATAAATAAATGCAATGATTAAAAATTTTCTTTTCATAAAAAATAATCCTTAATCTTTTTTTATTTCAATAATAATAATTTTATTGTATTTATAAAATCTCCGGTTCCATTCTGCAGAAATAAACATTTGCTGATAAATCTGAAAACTCAATATTATTCATATCTACCTCTCTCCCTATAACCGTTGAATATCACTTTAACTCTTTGTCCATTTAAATCGAATAGCGAGATATCAACATAAGAAGTTGGAGGGATGCAATAAACTAAATTTGTTTGAGAATTGAATGGATTAGGGTAATTCTGAAGAATATCAAAAGATATTTCATCATGAATTTCATCTTCAACGTTAACAACATTAGCAGAACGATAAATTCCGTAATAATCCATCCCAGCATAGATATATCCGTTCGAAGAGCTGAAAAGACTCAAAACAAAATTTTCGTTACCCATTCCTGAATTAACTAACTCCCAATTATTTCCGGAATCAGTGCTTCGATAAACCCAGTAGCCACGAGTTCCGGCATAAATATGATTATTAGGATCAATAAGTAAACAACTATACTCTGGACCAGCTCCTCTAATACTTGACCAACTCTGTCCATTATTTACAGACTTATAAATTCCATAACCTTCAGTTGAAAGGTAAATTGCTCCACTATTATCCTTCACTAAATCAGATGAAGTAAAATTTATTCCAAAAGAATATTCATTCCATTGACTTCCATCATTATCACTGTAAAAAACTTTTCCATTACTTGCAGCAATGATTCGTCCAGAATTAGTTTTTGTCAAAGCAAATATGTTTTGTGTAAGATTGAATATTTTCATCCAGGAATCTCCACCATTTGTTGACTTGTAAATTTCCCCTTGACCGTCAGCAAAGTTCATCCCAAAGTAGATGTTATTACTTGCATCAACTAATAAACAGGTAATTCCCTGATGTGGTGGTTCAAATTTCCTTGACCATGAAATTCCTGAATTTGTTGACTTGAAAATTCCGCTTCCAAATGTGCTCCCAATTGAAATTGCATAAATGTTATTTTGGTTATCTTTTGCCATCTTCCTGACCCATTGATTTTCTAATCCAGATGGGTTCCACGAAAGACCATTATCAGTGGACTTGTAAATTCCTATTGCAAAAGTTCCCGCTAAAACTGAATTATCAGGCAAGCAGAGTAAATTATAAACGCTATTTAATTGAGTTCCAGAAGGAAATGAGGTTTTAAACCAAAAATTTTGGGCATTCAGCAACAACGATGAAATCAAAATTAAATAGATGGATTTCATAAAAAATTCCCCTTTTGAATTATTAATAATAGTAATTCTCTTTACTAAAATACATTTTATGATAGATAAGCAAGTAACAAATATCTTTGTATATTAAGACCGTCTAATCTATTTTTACAAACTTAAAAAATAAGTTTAATCAATTTTCGGAGAGTGTAAAATTATGCCAATGATGGCCAAAATGAGAAGTCTTGCTCCTGCATTTATTATAACAGTTGGAGCTCTATTTGTCCTTTTTATGGTAATTTCTGATTCTAATGTTTTAGAAGCAATTGGTGGTCCTGTAAAGTATGTTGGGAAAATAAATGGTAAAGAAATTACATACCAGGATTTTCAATCAGCTTTTGATAGACAAGTAGAAAACTTTAAACAACAAAACGGTCAGGATCCCAATGAAGATCAATTAGAACAAATAAGAGAGCAGGTTTGGGAATCACTTGTAAACCAAACTTTAATCGAGGAACTTATTGAAAAATATAACTTGACTGTAACTGATCAAGAAGTTAAAGATGTAATTCTTGGGGAAAATCCTCCCGATTTTCTGAAGCAGAATTTTATTGATTCACTTGGAAATTTTAATCGCCAGCTCTATGAACAGGCATTATTTGATCCGCAGAATAAGCAAGCTTTGATTCAGGCTGAGGAATTTGTAAGACAATCAAGATTAACTCAGAAGCTTCAGAGTATATTACTCGCTTCAATAAGTGTTGGTGAAGATGAAGTTCGTAGAAGATATATTGATCAATATACCAATATTGAAGCTGATTATATATTATTTGATGTTAATTCTGTTTCAGAAGCAGAAATTCAAATTACAGATGAAGACTTAAAAAACTACTATAACGAGAATTTAAATCTTTATAAACAGCCACCTCAGAGAAAACTAAATTTTGTTTTATTCCCAAATGTCGCCTCTCACGATGACACATTGTTAGTGGTTAAGAATCTTGAAAGTATTCTAAGAAGGGCCAAAGAAGATACTTCTGATTTCAAAGGATTAGTTGAAATATATTCTGAAATACCTTATTCAAGAGATACATTAACCATTCAATATTTCAATGCTGAAGCTTTATCTTTGATAAAGAATTCGAAGCAGGGAGATTTAATTGGTCCCGTCGGAACACCACAAGGCTACACTATTTATAAATATTACGGAACTGTACAAAGTGATCAACAATTTGTTAGAGCTTCGCATATTCTAATTAATCAGTTTGGCTCAGATGAAAGAAATCTTGAAGAAGCAAATAAAATTTATCAAAGAATAATCAATGGTGAAGATTTTGCTCAACTTGCAGAAGAGTATTCAGCTGATCCAGGAAGTGCAAAAAACGGAGGAGACCTAAATTACTTTTCAAAAGGAATGATGGTTAAAGAATTTGAAGAAGCTTCTTTCAATGGTAAAATTAATGAAGTTCAAAAGCCTGTTAAATCAACTTTTGGCTATCATATAATTAAAGTTACAGATAAAACTAACAATAAGTTTGTTGTTGAAAGAATAGTTAATCAAGTTAAGCAATCTGCATCAACCAGAGATAGAATATTTAATGCCGCAAACGACTTTTCATTCCTTGCACAGAAAAATGGATTTGAACAGGAAGCAAAGTTGATGAATTATGAAATAAAAGAAACTCCTCTTTTTTCAGATCAATCAGTTTCGGTTCCTGCAATAGGCCCAAATAAGAGATTAGTTACTTACTCCTTTGAAAATAGTGTTGGTACTGTTAGTAGCCCATTTAAAGTTCCTATGGGTTATGTAGTTGTCAAAATTGCTGAGGCGACGAAAGAAAGATTCACTCCTTTTGAAGAAGTTAAAGAAGCAATGCGACCCGCAGTCATTCGAGAGAAGAAATTTGAAAAACTCGAAAAATCAGCTAAAGAAGTTTTTCAGAAATTAAATGGAAATCTTAATAATATTAGTTCAATCAGACCTGATTTACAGGTTATGAATACAGGTTCATTCACTCCACAAGGTAACATTCCGAATCTTGGACGAGATTATTTATTTATAAATAAAGCCTTGGATGCAGAAATTGGAAAGGTTCAACAACCGTTCAAAGGTATGAGAGGATGGTATATTATGAGTGTTAAGTCAAGAACACCTTTTGATAAAAATAATTTCGAAGCTCAGGCTACCTTGTTGAGAAATCAAATTTTGAATGAGAAAAAGGGAAGATTCTTTAATGATCTTCTTACAAAATTGAAAGATGAGGCTGATATAGTAGATAATCGTCATATGTTTTTCGGATGGTAAGATTTTATTGAATTTGAAATATGTCAAAGTTTAGAATTGTAGTTTTATTATTACTGATTTTTTTAACTGATAAATATTTAAGTCAATCTAAAGAAGTTGGATTTGGCTTAAATATTGGACTTGGGTTAATATCATCATCGGAGATATTTCCAAATCCAAATTCATCTGATTTAATTGAGCGAAATAAATCTTTTGAAATTGCAAATATTTTATCTCCAACAGTAGAGATAAAATATAGATTCAATGAAGAAGTTTCTGTTGGTTTATCTTCTGAATATGCTTCAAAGATGAAAAAAGGAAATTTCGTCTCAGCCTTATCTGGCAGCCAAATAGTCGAGCTTGAATCGGAAGATGGCTTCGTTTTTATTCCGGTTGAGTTATCAGTATATCAAACTTTACCATTCTCTACGGAAAATTTTAAGTTCAACATTGGAGGTGGATTAGGTTATTATTTCGCAAGCCTGAAAAGAAATTTCGGAAACACAAAAATTTCTACTGTTGAAGCTTCACCTGTTTTTGGAATTCAGGTTTCTGCGTCTGTGGAATACAAAATATCTAATTATTTAGGTTTTTGCTTGCTAACAAAATATCGTGCACCTGAGATTAAAATTAAAAGCCGATATGATAGTAAAATTGTTGAATATAAAGGAAAAACCATAACACTTCTTCAGGATACTTTTGATTCAAAAGTTAGCGTGAATGGAGTTGTTTTAGTGCTGGGCTTCTCTTATAATTTTAATTGATTTTCACTAAGTTATAATTTATGTTTGATGCCTGATTTTTTAATTTCGTAAACAGTAATAAATTATAGGTAATATGAAAGAATATAGATTTCGTTTGATAATCATTATCGCCGCAGTAGCTTTGAGCATTTATTTGCTATATCCTACTTATGTGGATTATCAAAACAATAAAAAAATTGAATCTATTCTTCAATCAAAAAAAGAAGAATTAAAACAATCTAATCTATCCAAATCTGAGATTGAAGAACTTCTGGTTATTATTGAAGATAGCTTGAAGCAAGCTGACCCTTCGATTGTTGAAAACAGATTGAAAAGACTTAAATTAGGACTTGACCTTCAAGGTGGAATGAGAGTGGTTCTCGAAGTTAATACTGCCAAGTTACTCGAAAAACTGGCTAACAATCCTGACAAAGTCTTTAATACTCTGCTTGAAGAATCTTTTAAGGAATCTGAATCAACAGAAGAGTCCATTGTTGATATTTTAGCAAGAAAACTTCAATCAAGGGGTATTAGACTTAGT
>Ga0209721_1002090_pt1 | contig 13279 bp, 10 predicted proteins | sample TshhotsprinmetaG_FD_184139 | JGI IMG/M metagenome (GOLD analysis project Ga0209721, IMG submission 184139) | Hot spring microbial communities from South Africa to study Microbial Dark Matter (Phase II) - Tshipise hot spring metaG (SPAdes)... | ecosystem: Environmental > Aquatic > Thermal springs... | reverse complement strand
AATCTTTATCCTTTTGACCGATGGCTCCTTTCTAAATTACAAAAGACAATTAAAAATGTCACCGAATTTTTTGATCAATACCAATATTTTAATGCCTTAAGAGAAATAGAAAGATTTTTTTGGAGAGATTTTTGCGACAATTATTTGGAATTAGTGAAATGGCGGCTTTATTCGAAAGATGAGAAATTAACAAAGGAATCAGCTAAATTTACTTTATATCACACTTTTTTTAATATTTTGAAAATTTTTGCCCCCTTTTTACCTTTCCTTAGCGAAGAAATTTATTCTCTTTATTTCCAAAAATTTGAAAAGGGAAAAAGCATTCATTTACTTTCCTGGCCAAAATTTGAAAAAGAATTTATTAGTAAAAAAATAGAATCGAGTGGTGATTTATTAATTAAAATAATTGAAAAAATTAGAAAGGAGAAATCAAAGAGGGGATACTCTTTAAAAAAAGAGGGCAGATTATTAAAAATTGGTTGTCCGGAAAAAATTTCTCGAAATTTAAAACCTTTTTTAAATGATCTTAAGGCTATCTCCAATATTAAGAAAATCGAATTTTCTAAAAGAAAAGGGAGAGAAATAAAGATTTATTTTTAAAAGACTCAAAAAGAATTATCCTCCTAATCAGTAAAATTTCTTTGAAAAGTGAAATTTCTGCCTTGACTAATTACCCTTCCCAAATTAAACAAAAACTACTTTAAGAATAGATTATAAAACTTATAAAACTGGCAAAAGAAATAATAAAATGATATATTAAAAAAATATGGCTTTTGAAAAAGAGATTGAAAAATTGAATAAAAAATGGGAGGAGTTAGAAAAACCGGAATTGATTGAAAAACAACATCAAAAGGGAAAATTAACCGCCCGAGAAAGGATTAATTTACTTTTGGATCCTGAAAGCTTTGTTGAATTAGACCCTTTTGTTGAGAGTCGTTTTCAACAATTGGGAATGGCCGAAAAGAAAATAGCTGGCGATGCGGTTATTTCTGGTTTTGGCAAGATTTCCGGTCGCCAGGTCTATCTTTATTCCCAGGATTTTTCAAAAATGGGAGGCTCACTGGGAGAAATGCATGGCCAAAAAATTACTAAAGTAATTGAATTAGCTTCAAAAACTGGTTGTCCCTGTATTGGCATTATTGATTCAGGTGGAGCGAGAATCCAGGAAGGGATTTCCAGTCTGGATGGTTATGCCTCAATCTTTAGAGCAATGATTAGGGCTTCGGGAGTTATTCCCCAAATTTCAATCATTGTTGGACCTTCAGCTGGTGGCGCTTCCTATGCTCCCGGGCTTTCTGATTTTGTTTTCATGGTTGAAGGAATTTCCCAAATGTATATTACTGGGCCAGAAGTTATTAAAGCAGTATCAGGAGAAAAAATTTCTTTTGAGGAACTGGGAGGAGCCTCAATTCATAGTTTAAAATCAGGTTGTAGTCATTTTATCTTTAAATCAGAAAGAGATTGCTTTTTGGGAGTAAAGAAACTTTTATCTTATTTACCCAAAAATAATCTTGAAGATCCGCCAAGGCAAAAAAGTATTTTAGCTGAATTTTTTGAGAGAGAAAATTTACGACTTTTAGAAATCGTCCCAGAAGATGAGAAAAAGGGTTATGATATGAAAGAAGTTATTGAAGAAATCTTTGACAAGAATTCTTTTTTTGAAATTCAGGCAGGTTTTGCCCCCAATTGCCTTGTTGGTCTGGCCAGATTATCCGGCTATTCAGTTGGTCTGGTTGCTAATCAAACCAAGTTTATGGCCGGCACCTTAGATATTGATTCTTCTGATAAAGTGGCCAGGTTTGTTAGATTTTGCGATTGCTTTAATATTCCTTTGATTAATCTGGTTGATACTCCTGGTTATCTTCCTGGCACTGACCAGGAGCATCGGGGAATAATTAGACATGGAGCAAAAGTCCTCTATGCCTATTCAGAGGCAACCGTTCCTAAAATCAGCCTAATCTTAAGAAAGGCCTTTGGCGGAGCTTATATTGCTTTGGCTTCAAGAGAGTTAGGTTATGATCGAGTTATTGCCTGGCCATCAGCCCAGATTGCGGTGATGGGACCTGAGCAGGCAGTGAGAATTATTTATAAAAAAGAAATAGCTGAGAGCCAGGAACCCAAAAAATTGGAAAAAGAAAAAATTGAAGAATTAAAAGAGATTTTCTTAAATCCCTATCAGGCCGCCAAATTAGGCCAGGTTGATCTGATAATTCATCCCAAAGATACCAGAAGTATTTTGATTAAGTGTTTAGAATCACTTTTGAATAAAAGGGAAGGGAAGATTGCTAGAAAACATGGTAATATCCCGCTTTAAAAATTATGTCTTTAATTTTAATTGCTTTAATTAGTTATTTAATTGGTTCTTTTCCGACGGCTTATCTTTTAGTTAAAAAAATTACTGGTCAGGATATTAGAAAAATTGGTTCGAGGAATGTTGGGGCAATAAACGTCCTCCGAGCCTTAAAAGAAGCCGGAAAAAGGAAGTTAGCTCTTTTTGGATTTTTGATTGTTTTAATAGTTGATATGGCAAAAGGAGCTTTGGCCATTTTCACGGCTCAAAAATGGCCATTCTTGGAATCTGAATTAACTTTGGCCATAATTTTAGCTACTTTCTTTGTTATTTTAGGCCATAATTATTCTATTTTTTTAAAATTTTCTGGAGGTCGAGGAGCAGCTTGTTTAATTGGAATTTTACTTTATTTAGATGTCTTATCATTAATAATTTGGGCCCTGCCAATTGTTTTCTTTACAATATTATTCCAAATTATTTTAGAGAAAACTGGTTTTGAGAGAAAAATAAACTGGAGAAAATTCTCAGAGATATCCTCACTCCTGGGGACTCAAATGGCCGGGAGAATGGTGGGATTGATCTCAGCTCCCATTCTTCTCTATTTTTATAATCCTCAAATTTTTCTTCCAATAGCAGCTGGAACAATTCTATTACTAATAAAAAATATTCCCAGATTTAAAGGATATTTTTTAGGTCAAAAAATCTCTGAATAAATCTGTTTAAGGTAGAACCTTAAACACATAACCTTAAACCCACAACTGTTTTTTAAATTTTCATCACCATCGGTCATCGTCATAAATAATTATGTCATCAGTAATTGTTATTATTATAGGTTATATTTTAGGTTCAATACCTTTTGGTTATATTTTTTCTAAGATTTCTAAAAAGGAGATTTTGAAAATTGGCTGGCGAAAAACTTCAGGTTCAAATGTTTTTAGATATGTTGGCGCCTGGCAAGGATTGGCGACTGGAATTGGTGATGTTGGAAAGGGATTTTTGGCCGTTTGGTTAGCTCAAAATTTTGGTCTTTCTCTCCAAACTCAAGCTCTTTGTGGGGTGGCGGCTGTTACTGGTAATAATTGGTCTTGTTTTTTAAAATTTGCTGGCGGTAGGGGAATAGGTGCCTTTATTGGTGCTTTTTTCGCTCTTTCCCCAAAACTGCTTGGCTTTTCAGTTATTCCCTTTGCTCTTTTAGCCCTGATCTGGAATGCCTCTATTGGGACAATTTTTTTTCTGGCCATTTCCCTTTCCCTGGCAATTTATTTCAATCAGTTAGAAACGATTGGCATTTTAACCTTGCTTTCTCTGGCTCCAATTTTCATTAAAAGACTAAGCCCAATTGGAGAAATTTTTCCGGTTAAAGAGAAATTAGCTCTAATTAGGAATAGACTTATTTTTGATAATAATCAACTTTGTTTAGACTTGAGAGTAAAAAGGATAATCAAATACTTGACAAAAAAATAAATTTTGATAGGCTGGAAATAGTCCGCCAAAGCCGGACATTTTTAAAATAATGAATAAGTTTGACCTAAAAAATTTTTCATCGGCCATTGCCCAGATTGCTGAAGAAAAAGGAATTTCCCCAGAAAAGATTTTGGAGACCATTGAATCAGCCATTGCTGCTGCCTATAAAAAGGAATATGGAAAAAAGGGCCAGGTTATTAAATGTAAACTTGATCCTCAATCAGGGGAAGTTAAATTTTGGCAGATAAAGACAGCAGTCAATAAAAAAATGATTTATTCAGAAAAGGAATTAGAAAAACTTAAAGAATACCACCCACCCACTACCCAAGGAGCTCCAACGAAAGTTAGGGAGGGTGGAAAGACGGTTGGGGTCCCGGCTGAAGGCGAGGTTCTTCCAGAAGTCAAAGAAAAGATTCGATTTAATCCTGAGAAACATCTAATGTTAGAAGAAGCTAAAAAGATAAAACCAGAAATAAAAGCTGGTGAAGAATTGGAAATTCCCTTAGAGCCAAAGGGAGATTATGGCCGAATTGCTGCCCAGACAGCTAAGCAAGTCATCTTACAAAAAATTAGGGAGGCAGAAAAGGAAAGCATTTTGGCAGAATATAAGTCAAAGGAAGAAGAAATTATTTCTGGAGTTGTCCAAAGAATAGAGGGAAGAAATGTTTTTTTTGATATTGGAAAGACCTTGGGTGTTTTAACTAAAGAAGAACAGGTGCCAGGGGAATTTTATCGACCCGGTCAGAGGTTAAAACTCTTTGTTTTGAAAGTTGAAGAAACTCCAAAAGGTCCAATCATTTTTCTATCTCGGGCCTACCCAAAATTAGTTTCCAAACTTTTTGAATTGGAGGTCCCGGAAATTTCAGCCGGTCAGGTGGAAATAAAATCAATTGCCAGGGAAGCTGGTTCAAGAACAAAAATTGCTGTTGCCACCAAGGTTGAGGGTATTGATCCAATCGGGGCTTTAGTTGGTCAAAGGGGAACCAGGGTTCAGGCAGTGATTAATGAATTGGGGGGAGAAAAAATTGATATTATTGAGTATTCTGGAGAGCCAGAAAAATATATTGCTAATTCTCTTTCTCCGGCTAAGGTTTTAGAGGTGAAAATTCAGCCGAAAAATAAGGCCTTAGCAATTGTCCCTGAAGACCAACTCTCTTTGGCTATTGGCAAAGAAGGCCAGAATGTTAGACTAGCGGCAAAATTGACCGGCTGGAAAATAGATGTCAGAAGCTCGGAGAGTGAAAAATCCGAAGCAGGAAATCCGAAATCCGAATGGCCAAAACCGTTTTGAACATTTGAACATTAGAATTTGGAATTTGTTTCGAATTTCGATATTCGAATTTCGAATTTTAATTTTATGTTGTTTCTTCCCATCATTGTTTCAATTTTTAGCCTGGTTTTTGCCTATTTTCTCATTCAGGAAGTTAAAAAAGCTCCTTCTGGTTCAGGAAAGCAGATTGAGATTCAACAAGCAATTCGAGAAGGGGCGATAGCTTTTTTAAAAAGAGAATATATAACAATTGGAATTGTTGCCATTTTTTTATTTTTTCTTCTCTGGCTAACTTTAGGTTTGAAAGTTGCTCTTGGTTTTCTGATTGGAGCCATTGCCTCAGGTTTGGCCGGTTTAATTGGAATGATAGTTTCAACCCAGGCCAATCTGAAAGTGGCTGAAGCTGCCAAAACCAGTCTGAAATCTGCCTTTGATTTATCTTTCAAAGGAGGCTCGGTAACTGGATTTTTAGTAGTTGGCTTAGGGCTTTTAGTTATTTCCGGTTTCTATCTTTTAACCAACGATTTAAAAGCTTTAATTGCTTTAGGTTTTGGAGGTTCTTTGATTTCAGTCTTTGCTAGACTAGGAGGCGGAATTTATACTAAGGCGGCTGATGTTGGAGCTGATTTGGTTGGTAAAATTGAAAAGGGAATTCCTGAGGATGACCCCAGAAATCCGGCTGTCATTGCTGATCAGGTTGGCGATAATGTTGGAGATTGTGCTGAAATGGCTGCTGACCTTTTTGAAACCTATCTAGTGACAATTGTGGCGACTATGGTTTTGGGAGCCTCAATTTTTCCTGGCCAGATTATGGCGATTATTTTACCTCTCTATTTGGCTTCAATTGGCATCCTAGCCTCAATTATTTCCACCTTTTTTGTTAAACTTAAAAAATCAGAAAGTCTAATTTTAGTTCTCTTTCGAGGCCTAATTATTGCTGGAGTCTTATCGGCCTTGGGTTTCTATCCAATAATTTCTCAGGTAGCTTTTCTCTTAAAACTCTCTCCAATTAATCTTTATCTACCAGCCCTCATCGGTTTTTTGGTTGCCGGAGGGATGTTTTTGATTACCGATTTCTTTACCTCAAAAAAATACTGGCCGGTAAAATCAATTGCCCAAGCCTCTCAGCAAGGCCACGGTCCAAATATCATTACTGGCCTATCGGTTGGGATGAAATCAACCATTTTACCAGTAATTTTAATTTCAATTGGAATTTTAATTAGTTTTGCTTTAGGAGGAATCTATGGCTTAGCCATTGCCGTAACTTCAATGCTAACTCTAACTGGTTTAATTATTGCCTTAGATTCTTATGGACCAATTACTGACAATGCGGCCGGAATTTCAGAAATGGCTGGTCTTCCGGAAGAAGTTAGAAAAAATACCGATGCATTGGATGCGGTTGGTAATACCACCAAAGCCACAACCAAAGGTTATGCTATTGCTTCAGCTGGTTTGGCTGCTTTAGTTCTATTTTCTGTCTATACCCAAGAATTATTAAACTTAGGGAAAAAAGTTCAATTTGTTTTAGAAAACCCAAAGGTCTTGATTGGTTTATTTTTTGGTGGAATAATTGCCTATTATTTTGCCTCTTTAGCCATTTCAGCGGTTGGTAAGGCGGCTTCAAAAGTGGTTGAAGAGGTAAGAAGACAGTTTAGAGAAATTCCTGGATTGCTGGAAGGCCAAGCCAGGCCAGATTATTCAAAATGCGTTGATATTGTGACCAAAGCAGCTTTAAAAGAAATGATTTTGCCAGCTTTTTTGCCCTTACTCTTTCCAATTTTAATTGGTTTTATTTTAGGACCAGAAGCCCTGGGTGGATTATTGATTGGTTCAATTATTGTTGGGATATTTATTGCCATTTCAATGACTTCAGGTGGAGCAGCCTGGGATAATGCCAAAAAATATATTGAGGAAGGAAATTTAGGAGGAAAGGGTTCTTTCGCCCATCAGGCAGCTGTCACCGGCGACACGGTAGGAGATAGCTATAAAGACGCGGCTGGTCCGGCTATCAACCCAATGATCAAGGTCTTAAACATCGTTGCTTTACTAATAGCTCCTTTTTTGGTATAATCAAACCTAACTAGGCTAAATAGTGTTATCAAAGTATGAATCTTATACCAACCATTATTGAAAAAACTCAATATGGAGAAAGGGCTTATGATATTTATTCTCGGTTATTAAAGGACAGGATAATTTTTCTTGGTGGGCCAATTACTGATGCGGTGGCTAATTCAATCATTGCCCAACTTTTATTTTTGGCCTCCAGGGATCCGGAAAAAGATATCCAGTTTTATATTAATTCCCCAGGCGGAATAGTAACGGCCGGTTTGGCTATTTATGATACCATGCAATATGTCAAACCTCCAATTTCTACTGTTTGTGTTGGTATGGCTGGCTCAATGGCCGCTACTCTTTTGTCAGCTGGCACTAAAGGAAAGAGGTTCGCCTTACCAAATGCCGAAATTTTACTCCATCAGGTTATGGGCGGAATCACTGGCGAAGCAGTGGAAGTTGAAATTACAGCCAAACAGATTGTTAAAATTAAGGACAAGTTAAACAGAATTTTAGCCAAACACACTGGTCAACCCTTAGAGAGAATTGAAAAAGATACTGATAGAGATTTTTATTTATCAGCTGAAGAGGCTAAAGAATACGGAATTATTGATGAGGTAATTAAGACAAAAGAATAAATCTCCTCAAGGTACTTGTTATCAAAGCCCTGAACTTCCCAGATTATCAATTTCTTAGTTATGATGGCAGAAAAATTACTTATAAAAAATTTGGCAAAACCTATTTAAAAGTAATTTCCAAAATGAGAATGTTGAATAATTAAAGCAAATCTCATCTAAAAATCTAAATTTCAGGTTAAATAGAGTAAAGGTCATTGATTTTAACCTAAAATTAGGTCTCAAAACAAAAATCAGTTTAAAAATCAATTCAATCAAAATTCTTTCTTTGGTCATTTCCTTTACAATCAAAATAATAGATTTCTCTTTTGTTAATGAATTATCTTCTAAAAGGAATTAACTCTCAAAACTATCTCTCTAAAATGATTTCAATAAAAACCTCTTAAAAGAACTTTAAAATCAATAAAAAGAACTAAAACTTGTCTTTTAGAGAGAGGTTTCAAGGAAAACTTACCTTGAATTCTCTCTCCGAGAGAAAAGCCTAAGCAAAATTAGTAATTATTCAACACTCTCAATTATTCAACATTCTCATAATAAGTAGATGGTAAAAACAAACAAAAAAATTGTCTGTCTTGGCGGAGGTAATGCTATGCCAAAGGCAGTTTTGGTCGGATTAAAGAAATATCCAATAAAAATCTCAGTAATTTGTTCTATGTTAGATTCTGGTGGTTCAGCTGGAAGATTGAGAAAAGATTATAAAATTGTTTCCCTTGGTGATATTCGAAGGGCATTTCTTGCCCTGGCCAATGTTTCTCCAATTATTAAGAACCTTTTTAACTTCCGGTTCAAAGGAGGTTTCTTAAATGGCCATAACTTTGCCAATATTTTCCTCACTGCTTTGAAACTGATCACTGAAGATTATGAAAAGACCTTTAGAGAATTTGGAAAAATTTTAAATATCAAAAATGAAGTCCTTCCAGCCACCTTAGATAACTCCAATCTTTACGCAATTTTGGAAAATGGAAAAATTATAAAAGGAGAAAAAAATATTGACATCCCAAAACATAATGGAAATTTAAAAATCAAAAAAGTCTTTTTGAAACCAAGAGCCAAGGCTTATCCCAAGGCTTTGGAAGCAATTAAAAAAGCAGATTTGATTACCATTGGGCCGGGAGATCTATATTCATCTTTGGTCCAAATTTTATTAATTGAGGGAATTTCAGAAGCAATAAGAAAAAGTAAAGCGAAAAAAGTTTATATCTGTAATTTGATGACAAAATTTGGTGAAACAAATAATTTCACAGTTTTAGATTTTGTCAAAGAAATAGAAAAATATTTAGGAGGGGAATTAGATTATATAATTTACAATACAAAAAAACCTTCACCAGAGCGCTTAGCTACTTTTAGAAAAGAAATGCCTCTCTGGCTTGAGATGGTAAAGTTCGATAAAAAATTAATTCGAGATAAAAAATTCATTGGAGCTAATATTTTACTCCCTTCTGGACCAATAGTTCATGATCCAAATAAATTAGCCAAAGTTATTTTTAATTTATGCAAGCAGTAATTCTAGCAGCTGGAGAATCATCCAGATTTTGGCCATTAAATTATCAACATAAAAGCCTCCTTAAAATAATGGGTCGGCCTTTAATTTGGTACACAATTAAGAGTTTAAAAAAAGCCGGAATTAAAGATATTATTGTTGTTCAAGGGCCTAAAAAAGATATTGAAGAAGAATTGAAAAACTATGATTTAGGGGTTGATATTAAATATGTTATTCAACCAGAACCTAAAGGAATGGGCAATGCCCTTTTTCAAGCAAAAAATTTACTCCAAGAGCAATTTTTTGTTTTAAATGCCGAGAGATTTGATGGAGGAGACTATATTCAGCCGATTCTAAAAAAACAAAAATCTTCAAAAAAAGCTAAGCTCCTTTTAGTTGGGGCAAAAACTGATAATCCTCAACTTTACGGAATTTTGGATTTAGAAGGAGATCGAGTTAAAAATTTAATTGAAAAGCCAGAAAAAGGCAAGGAACTCTCAGATATAAAGGTGGTAGGAATTTATTTTTTGCCAAAAGAATTTTTAGATTATTATCAAAGAATTCCTGAACATATGTATGCTTATGAAGATGCCCTCTCTCTTTATATGAAAGAGAAAGAAGTGAGAGTAGTGATAGCTGAAAAGGAGCTAAGCTCCTTTAAATATCCCTGGCATTTGTTTGAAGTAACAAAAACTTTGATGGACCAATATCTAACCCCAAAAATTGCCAAAACCGCCATCATTTCAAAAAATGTGATTATTGATAACAATGTCTATATTGATGAAAACACCAAAATTTATGAAGGAGCAGTGATTAAGGGACCTTGTTATATTGGCGAAAATTGTCTCATTGGTAATAATTCTTTAATTAGAGAATACACAAATTTAGAAAATAATGTTTTAATTGGCGCTTTTGCTGAAGTGACTCGATCAATTTTTCAAGAAGATATTCATATTCATTCTGGTTATTTTGGCGATTCAATCTTTGGCCGAGGTTGTAGATTGGGAGCTGGCAATATTACCGCTAATGTGCGAATTGACCGTGGCGAAATAAAATCAATTGTCAAAGGCAAAAAAATCGGCACAGGCTTGGATTCTTTAGGTGTAATTATGGGAGAGAATTCAAAAACTGGAATTCATTGCTCCTTCATGCCAGGGGTTCTCATTGGCTCAAATTGCAATATCGGTCCTGAGACAGTTGTTTTTGAAAACATTGAAGATAACACAAATTTTTACACCAAATTTAAAGGAATTAAGAGAAAGCTGTAGATATTCAAACACATTCCGTAACCCAAGGGCTTAACAAGATTTTTATAAAGAATATAATTTAAATTAGGGAAGGTGGGGAAATTCTACCCTAAACTGCAACACTTTGAGCTTAAAATCTATTCTTAGGTGTTGGACTTCAAAAGCAAATTTCAGAGGGAGAAATTAAAGGTCGACTCTGAATAATGTAGTGAAAAAAATTAAGCCATTACACCAAAAAATAAATATGAGAAGGATTCAAAAATTTGTTTTAATTAGTGCTGTTTTAGCAGTTTGTCTTTTTGCTGGAAATCCCCAAAGCGCAAAAGCAATGACAATTAGTGAGATGCAGGTCCTTATTCAGCAACTGATTCAACAAATTACCCAGCTTCAGAGACAGTTAGCTGAAATTCAAAAACAACCAGCAGTTTGGTGTCACGATTTTAATGTCAATATAAAATGGAAAGATAGAGGAGAACAAGTAAAGGCTCTTCATACTGTTTTAGAAAAAGAAGGATTTAAGATAGCTGATGATGAAAAGGCAAGAAACTATTTCTATCTCACCACCCTGAAAGCAGTAATGGCTTTTCAGGAGAAATATAAGGCAGATATTTCCCGATACGCTGGTTATGAGATTGACGCTACAGGTTTTGTTGGTAAGGGAACCAGAGCAAAACTAAATGAACAATATGGATGTAAGAGACCAGCTCCACCTAAACAACCACCTGAAGAACTACCTGAAAGACCTGTAAAGCCTTATATTACTCTTATTTCGCCCAATGGAGGGGAGAGGTGGGTGGCTGGAAAGACTTATCCTATTCAGTGGAACCAAAAAGGATTGGAAAAATGGGGTAATAAAGTAGATATTTGTTTAATCGGTCTCGATATTACCGAAAAGGCAATTTCAGCCAAGGAAAATTGGAGATGGTCCCCTTGTTCTTATGCTCTAAGTAGTGGTGGTTTAGCTTCCTATTTAATTGCCAGAACGACACTTACTACAGGAAAATATGATTGGACAATTCCTCCGGATATTGCAAAGAGATTTGAATTCGTACCAAATAATTATAAGATTAGTCTTTTAGTTTTTGATAACTTGCCTCCCGAAGGAAGAACTGAATGGGGAGGATTAATAGGTCGAGATGAAAGTGATAATTATTTCAGTATTGTTGAGGAAAAAGAACTTTTGCCAATTCCAGCAGGGTGGGATGTTTCAATTAGATTTGACAAGGCTCATTGTAATGATTTTTATCCTTTTTCAGAAAAAGCTGGTAAAGTAGGTACAACTTATTATGCCAGATTAGATGGTTCTTCAGATTATTTATACAAGGAGTATTATGGAGCAGAAGCATGTCTTGAAGGAGGATGCAGAATATGGTTGGGACCTTTATATGAAAAAGAGAAAGCCGTGAGAATGGGTCCCTGGGTTGCGGAAAGAAAATATATTGATAAAGATATTTACCTTATTCGAATTAGAGGAGCTTCAAAACCAGACTGTGTTTGTGGAGGTGATGGTTATGTCCAAGGAGAACTGAATATTAATCCTAATTCAGGATGGAAAATAGTTGGAGTTGTTAAGTGCACCACAAATGAAGATACCAGAGGAAGAGAGGTCTATTGTAAAGTCAATGAAAAAACTGGAAATATAAAGTTTGCTGGTGGAAGTGCCTGTGGAGGTTGTTGCTGTTGCATTGATAGTGCCCAGATTGATATTGCGGTGAGTTTAGTGAAATGATATAGAAGAAAGCATATGAGCTTGTCGGAAAAAGAGGGGAAAGTTTTTTGGAGGTAATCTGGCCAGAGGGTTCTCATTTCATCTAAGATAAAAAGAGTAAATGTTCAAGCCTTTTCTTTAATTCTCGCCCTCTCTTTGAATTTAGCCAATGGATAACTTTCAACTGTACCCTATCTATCCGACGAGTACGAAGGGGTCTTGACAAAAATTTATCTTCCTATTAAATTAAAAATAGTGCGATTGGAGGGTTAAAATCCTTCAATTTTTAACAAGTTTAGAAGAGGTGATAGGTGAAAAATGAAAGAAAAGGAAGAAATCAGAGAACAAGAAACGAAAGAAGGATTGAAAATGGAGGAAAGGAATCCACTGAAAGAAGTGTTCTTTCCAGTGGTGAGAGATATTCTTTTCACCGCTGGCCGGAGAACCGAAAAAGAAGGGGTAACCCCAGGAGATGTTATTGCTCTTGATGCGACAGCAGTGGGTCAGGCTTTACTTAAAGCCGGGGAAGAAAAAATCTACGAAGCAATGCCAGTCGAAGGATATGTCAATACCTATACTCAAGTGGTAAATCCCAATCTCAAAAAAGAAGAGAGGGCAAAGGGGAAAATAGGAGATCAGGCTGTCAAAGATTTCCATCTGATTGCCTCTGGCGGATTACCAAATCTAGATGCGATGGTGGGGAAACATCCTAATGGTTGGGATTATCCTTATCTTGTCCAAAATATGAAAAAAGCAAGGGTAATTCCCCAGAGGGTCAATATAGTCTGGGGTTATCCCGAGGCTGTTGAGGATCAGGGGATTTCTTTAGAAAACTACCAATGGCAGGATATGGTAAAAGGAAAGGAAATGAAAGGACCTTGGCAATGGACGCTCCTCAGGGTTTATCCGAGCGGAAAAACAAGAGAAATACTTAAGGTTGATGAAGTACCTTCAGATCTTCTCAGAGATGCTGTTTTGATTACTGTCGGAAAGATTAACCCCTATAATCCTGAGAGTGTTGAAGAATTGAAGTGAGTTTCTTCCAAAAATCTAAATTTTAGGTTAAAATAGGATAAAGGTCATTTAATTTCAATTAGATTTAATCTAAAATTATGTCTCAAAACAAAAATCAG
>Ga0209721_1002089_pt1 | contig 13281 bp, 10 predicted proteins | sample TshhotsprinmetaG_FD_184139 | JGI IMG/M metagenome (GOLD analysis project Ga0209721, IMG submission 184139) | Hot spring microbial communities from South Africa to study Microbial Dark Matter (Phase II) - Tshipise hot spring metaG (SPAdes)... | ecosystem: Environmental > Aquatic > Thermal springs... | reverse complement strand
GCCAATTCATTGGAAGCTGGTAATCTCCAGGTTAGAAACGATATTTTAGCTCAAGGTCAACTTCAAGTTACTGGTGGAATAAATGTTGGCGTTGGTGGAATCTATTCTGCTGGTCCTTTAACTGTTGGTGGGCAAACAAGAATTAACATCTCTACTCAATATGGTCAAAGACTTTGCCATAGCGGATCAGATGGTAGTTCAAGCCAAAACGTTATCTTAGGAGACTGTTCCGCAGGAGGAGCTGATTTAGCTGAATATTATGGCACTATTGATAGTTCAATTGAACAGGGAGATGTAGTATCTATTGCTCAAAAACCAAACGATAATCCTTTAGGTGTAAAAGGTTGGATAAAAAAAACAAATAAGTCCTATGACAGCCAAGTGATGGGCATTGTCTCAACCAATCCTTATGATGTTATGGGTAATGTTTTTGATGAAAACGAAAATCCAACAAAAATTGCTTTAGTTGGTAGAGTGCCTGTAAAAATCAGTTCAATTAATGGCACGATAAAAACAGGTGATCCATTAACATCTTCATCAATTCCTGGCGTAGCTATGAAAGCCACAAAAGCAGGACCAATTATTGGTAAGGCTTTAGAATCATATAATAATTCCGATCCAAATATAATCGGTAAAATTATGGCTTTTATCAATGTCTCCTGGTACGATCCCGATGTTTATTTAACCTCAACTGGCAACCTCCAAATCAAACCATCAACCAATAACTTTGTCTATGACGGCAACTTGGAAGAAATTGAAAACACCAAATTCAAAATTGAAAACTTAACCGACCAAACTATTGAGCGAATCGGTGTCTTTTCTGAGGCAATCATTGCCCATCTTAAAACTGGCTTAATCGAAACCGAAAACTTAATTGTGAAAAATTTCTTAAACGTGAAAAATTTAGTAGTTAACAACTTAAACATCACTAGTAAAAACATTAAAATCGCCGGCAAAACCCTAGAACAAATAATTGACGAACGGATAAACACTATTTTAGACAGCAAACTTTTGACCTTTAAAGAAAACAACACCCTCTCACCAATTATCGAAACCGAAGAAATCCAATTTAAAAACCAAAACTCAAAAATCAAAACAACTGCTGGAAATTCAAAATTAGAAATTACTGACAATCAAAACAATCCAATTGTTGAATTTAATACAGACGAAAAGAAAACAACAATTACCGGTTCTTTAGAGATAAAAAACGATGGAAACAAAGGTAAATTAGCTCAGATAATCATCAAAGGCTTAGATGGAAAAACCGCCACTATCATTGATGCCTCAGGCAACGCTAACTTTTCTGGTCAGGTAGTTGTCCAATCATTAACCATTAAAGATAGTGCTACCATATCAGGAGGTTTAACTGCAGAAACCGCCTCAATCAACAGTTTAGAAACCAATCAAGCAACAATCTCCGGCAAACTAATCGCCAATGAGATTGAGTCACAAACCATCAGCTCCCTTTCCCAAGAAATAGCAACCACGAAAACCGATGTCAACGAGATCCAGCAACTAATCGCTCAGATAAAAAACCAACCACCAGCTAATCCAGAAAACTACCAAAATCTCACTGACGGACAATTTAACCAATTAACCGCTAATTATTTAACGGTTACTGGTAATTCCAATCTTTATAATCTCTCAATCGCTAACTCTTTACTTGTCAACTCGGTCTTTATTGAAGATAACTCAATCATCTCTTTAGCCTCTCAGTTAAAAATCAAAGCCTTTGAAAAAGTCAGTTTTTTTGACGGTAATCTTACCATTGCCCAAGACGGCAAGCTCACTGTTAAAGGTGAAATCATCGCTGAAAAAGGTATTAAAACCAATGAAATCAAACCTTTAACCACCAATGATAAAGTCTACATAGAAAATCTCACTACCAACTTAATTAACATTAAAGACAAATATCTTGAAGCCACCTCTTCAGCTGTTATCATCGCCGCTGAAAACAACTTTCAACTAAACGGTATCTTTGCTCCCGCGATTGAGACTGCCTCAACCTCAGCCGGAATCGGCCTAATTCCAGAAAACTCTCAAGAAGTAGTAATTTATAATCACAACATTACTCCTAACTCTTTAATCTATATTACCCCTGTTGAAACCAATACCACCAATAACTTCTCAATTACCAAAAACGACTGTCTAAACGAACAAAAAACAAATAACAGTTGCCGACCCTACTTTAAAGTCTTTACCAATCAACCGCAAAATCAACCTTTAAAATTTAACTGGTTAATAGTAAACTAATAATATGAGAAAAGGACTAACGATGATGGAGCTTTTAATTATTATTGGCTTAATAATCATTCTCGCTTTTTTTGCCATTATGTTTTTAAACCCAGTCGAACAAATTAAAAAAGCCAAAGATAGCAAAAGAAAGGCTGATTTATCAACCTTAAAAAAAGCCTTAGAAGAATGGTATGATGATAAAAACTACTATCCCAGACCAGAAGAGATCTGTTATGACAGCCAACCCGGTTCTCTTATCTGTCATATCTGCGGTGACAAACCCAACTCTCCCCACCTTCAACCATATATAAACAAACTTCCCTGTGATCCTGACAGTCTAAATAACCAAAACTATCTTTACGAGGTTAACAACTTAAATCAACCAACGCTCTACCGAATATATGCTAATCTATCTTTTAGAGACGATCCCAGTATTTTAGCCTCTGGTTGTCTAAAAGGCTGTAGTCCTGGTGGTGAAAATTTTGAAAAACCTTGTAGTTTTAACTACGGTATCTCCAGTCCTAATAATAATCTAACCCAATGTGCGGGTAATGTTTTTTGTCGCAATATTAACCGACTATATTGTAAAGACAACTTAGGAATGTGCAATATATGTAATAATTATAATAGATGTAAACAAATATGTGCGATTAAAGAATTTTATATTAACTCTAATTGCCAAATCACTTGTATTAAAGATTAAAAGTTTTATATAATTTTTAACTATGACTAATTTTTTTCAAAAACTCACTAATCTCTTTTTCTACGGATTATTATTTTTAATCCCCTTATTTTTTTTACCAATTACTACTGAATATTACTTAACCAACAAACTTTATCTTTTAACCTTAACGGTTTTAGTCATTCTTATTCTTGAGATTATTAACTTAATCTTTAGCAAAAAAATCACCCTCTCGGAAAAAAAATTTGATTTTTCTTTAATTATCTTTATTTTAGGACTAATTGTTTCTGTAATTATCAGTAGCAATAACAAGATAAAAGCCTTAACCGAGATTAACTTTGGCTTAGGTTTATTCATTGTTTTTCTTTTTTATTATTTTATTTTGTCTCGTAAAAAAGAGGTTAAATTAAAAATAGTTTTTGTTATTCAAAAAATCGCCTCTTTAATTTTAGGAGGCCTAACAATTATTTATTATTTTAAACCTTTTGAAAAAATTAATCTGCCTTCTCAATTAGCTTTTTTAAAACATCAATTCTTTACTCCTGCTGGTGACTATTTAAATTTAATCTTTCTTTTAGGTTTTTTTTTAATTTTTAATCTTATTAGTTTTAAAAAAACTCAAAATCTAATCTCTTTTATTTTTAATATTTTTACTACGACCGTCAATTTTGTTGGTCTTGGAATAGCAGTTTACACGACAATAAAAAACCAACTCGTTGTCTTACCGCCTTTTTATCTTTCCTGGTATGCAGTTTTGGAGACTTTTAAAAACCTAAAGTCAGCTATCTTTGGTTTTGGAATAGGTAATTTTATTAATATTTTTCCTTTAGTAAAAAATATTGCCTATAATCAATCACCACTTTGGACTTTTTTCTCTTTTAATTATTCTCGATCAGCTCTTTTTCATCTGATTACTGAGACTGGACTTATTGGCGCGATTACTTTTTTTACCCTTTTATATCTTTTAATAAAAAAAATTTTTCATAGTAAAGACTTAATCCAAATCCTTGTTGGAGGTTATTTGCTAATTTTTTTAGTTCTTTTTCCTCCTTCTTTGCTAGTTTGGTTTTATTTTTTCACCTTTATTAGTCTAATCTCAGAAGATAAAAAAACTAAAAAAGAAATTCACTTAGAAACTATTCCCAATTTTTTAATGGTAATCTTCACGATAGTAATTATTTTAATTATTGGAGGAATCTATCTTGTAGTTAATAACTATGTGGGAGAGATTTATTTTAAAAGAGCCCTTGAAGAGAACTTAAAAAATAACCCAGTTACCACTTATGATAATTTAAAAAAAGCTCGGTTAATTAATCCTTATGAAGAAAGATATATTTTAAACTTTTCTCAATTTAATATCAACTATGCCTTATCTTATCTAAATTATTTAACAAACGTTAAAAAAGTTGAAAAGATTAGCGAAGAAGACCGACAAAAAATCTTTCAATCTATTCAAGCGTCAATTTCTGAAGGAAAAGAGTTAATTCGTTTAAATCCAAACCGAGCGGATTATTATCATTTATTAGCTGATATTTACAGAAACTTAATTGCTATTGTTCAACAAAGTGATGTTTGGGCAATCTCTTTTTATCAAAGAGCAATTAGCTTAGACCCAAACAATCCTAACTATCGATTAAATTTAGGTGGATTATACTACCTTTTACAAAAATATCCTGATGCCATTAATTTATTCCAACAAACAGTTCTTTTAAAACCTGATTGGGTTAATGCTTATTACAACTTAGCTTGGGGATATTATCAAAATAACGAGTACGATAAAGCCACTCAATCAATGGAAAATGTCTTAAAACTTTTAGATAAGAAAAAACAATCTGACGACTGGAAAAAGGCTAATAATGAACTTGACCAGTTCAAAAAGAAGTTGGCTGATATTGAAAAAGAGACAACCACAAGTAACAATCTCAATCTCCCCGAAAAACCCACCACCGAGCTTGAACCAAAAATTAACTTATAGTATAATTTATGAAGACTGTCTTCAAATGAAGACAGTCTTCAATTAAAGATGTTCCCAATAATTATTTAAAAAGTTATCTTTACATCCTTCAACAAATCCCTGATATGAATTAAACTCGTATCCTTTAATATTTTTAAAATAAGATAAAATCAAATCTTTTTCTAACCATAGATAATTAACCTTTCCTAAATATGCCGGATAACTTGACCAAGGATAATCTTCTAATAGTTGATTATTTAAAATCTCTTTTGGATTAGTGTGTATATATCTACTCAAGTGTAAAAAATAATCTTCTTTATCAATTAATATTCCTTTATATCGACTTTGAAAAAGAGGCCCAACCCAACCATATTTTAAATGAAAATATTTTGTATAACGAGTAAATAAACTTCTCATAAAATCAGCAATATCTCGTTGATCCTTCTGCCAAATTAAAAAGTGAAAATGATTTTTCATTAACACAAAACAATAAATTTTGATCTTATTAAAAAAATTATTTTTTTGACAAATATCATTAATTAATGTTGCTTTTATTCTTTCATCAATATCCAACTTTTTAATCTCCTGAATACTTATTTCTTTTGGAAGTAAATAACTTTTTAAATAATTTAAAAACACCTTATAGTCTTCTTTTTCTTTAAATATCTCAGTTTTGTTTACTCCTCGATTATAAATATGATAAAAACTATTATTTTGATATTTTTTTAAAGAATTTTTTGGTGGCATAATTTTTAATAAACTTATAATTAAAAATAATTAAAACATAAGTCTTCAATTTTGTCTGTAGACTATAGTTTTATAAAAAGACTATCTTATTACGAAAACTGTCTTTAATTAAAGACAGTCCTGTTTTACTGTTTTACTGTTTTATTATTTTAGCTATTTTAGGAAGCTTAAAGGATTTAAAAGCTGACCGCCTGAACGAATTTCAAAATGTAAATGAGACCCTGTTGATCTTCCGGTTGACCCCATCAAACCAATTTGAATTCCTTGATTAATTGCATTTCCTACCTCAACATTATATTTTGATAAATGAGCATACAAAGTCTGATAGCCATTTCCATGATCAATAATTATATGGCAACCATAACCCCAACCAACACAACCAGCATAAATCACTGTTCCTGAATCAGCAGCCACCACCACCGTCCCAGAACTATTAGCAATATCCAAAGCCATATGATAACCTACTGGATGCTGAGTAATAATCCCACTGGTTGGCCATATAAAATTGGAGCTTCCCTTAGCTCCAGCAAATACTTGAGGAGCTACTTGAGATCCTGACGAAGAAGCGCCTAGTGGTTTTATTGTTCCTCCCGGAACAAATAAAATCTGACCTGATCTTAAGGCAAAAGTCTCTTGATCAACAAAGTCATTCCAGATATAATTAACAATATTCTGGGCATTAACTCCATACTTTTTTGCGATTGAATAAACCGTCTCACCAGGAGTGACTTTGTGCGCTACACCAGAAACTGGCGGAATTTTTAGTATCTGACCTGGTTTTATGGTATCTATTTTTAAATTATTAGCCCATTTAATCGTTTCAATTGAAACATTAAAACGTTTAGCAATTAATTCCAAAGTATCACCTCCTCTAACTATATAATCCTCTATCTCATATCTTGTTTTAACAGAAATAACTGTTGATAAATTGCCTTCATAGGGATTATAAGAAAGAACTATCTCTTGATAATCTTCCGTCTGTGAAAGATTATTAAATGGAGAGTTTTCAGCAATTATTGGTCCACCAATAAAAACAGAAACCACAATTAAAAAAAACGAGATGTTCAAAAAAGATGATGAATACTTTCCTCTTTTAATAATTAGTATTGCCACTAAATAATCTTTAATATTTTCAAAACTCTTACCAAAATAAACTAATTTTGTTATTAGATATTCCCGAAAAAATCTTAAAAATTCTTTTAGATCATCCATTAACTAAATTATACCATAGCCTTGACAATTCGCTCCAAAGCCACCTCAAAAGCAGCTTCTTTTAAAGAAAGGTTTTTTTCTTTAGATTTTCTCCAGATTTTTTCAAAAGCCCTTTCCATCATCTCTTTTAATCTTTTATTAACTTCCTCTTCGCTCCACCAATAACCTTGTTTTCCTTGCACCCACTCAAGATAAGAAACAATCACTCCACCTGAATTAGCTAAGACATCAGGAACAATTATGATATTTTTTTCTTTTAAAATCTTAAATCCTTCATCAGTTATCGGTCCATTAGCCAGCTCTAAAATAATCTTTGCTTTAATATTACTAGCATTTTTTTCATTAATCACATTCTCCAAAGCTGCTGGTACTAATAAATCAACTTCTAATTGTAAAAGTTGCTCGTTGGTGATATTTTTGCCAGAAAAATCCTTAACCGAACCAGTCTTTTTCTTATAATCCATTAACTTAACTGGGTCAATACCAGATTCATCATATACTCCTCCCTTAGAATCAGAAATAGCGACAATTTTAAAACCTGCCTCATAAACAAGTTTGGCAAAATAATAACCGACATTTCCAAATCCTTGAACTGCTATTTTTAATTTGGAAGATGAAGAAACAATTTTTTTGCGTTTTAGGGGTGTAATGATCCCTCGTGATTCAAAAAAATTTGTTTCGAAATCTTCTAACTTAGTCAATAAAGCTTGCAAAACAAAAAGTCCTCCTCTTCCCGTTGCCTCAATTCTTCCTAAACTTCCACCCATCTCAACTGGTTTTCCCGTAAAAGTAGCTAGGCTTTTATAACCTTTAATTTTCTGGTATTCATCAAGCATCCAGGCCATAATCTGTGAATTAGTATTAACATCTGGGGCCGGAATATCAATGTCTTGACCAATAAACTGATGAATTTTTTTAACAAACTCACGAGAAAGCCTTTCCAACTCTTGTTTAGATAACTTTTTTGGATCAACAGCCACTGCTCCTTTTCCTCCTCCATAAGGCAGTCCAGCTACTGCACACTTAATTGACATTAAAGTCGCCAAAGCCTGCACCTCCTCACCAACAGTCTCTTGATGAAATCTAATTCCGCCTTTATAAGGACCTAAGGCACTATTATGCTGAACTCGCCAACCCTTAAAAACCTGTTTTTGGCCATTATCCATCTTAATGATTAAAGAAAACTCATGAAAAAACTCCGCTTCAATTATCTGTTTTACTGTCTGCCGATCTAAATTCATTTTTTCCGCGGTTTTTTTGATTAATGCTTGGGCTGACTCAAGCATTTTTTTTCCTGGACTATTATCCATAGTAAGTTATAATAAAAATTTATAATAATAGTTATAACTTTCCTAGCCACCTCTCTATTTCTAAAGCTGCCATTACTCCCATACCAGAAGCAGTAATTGCTTGACGGTATAGATGATCAACACAATCCCCAGCTGCAAATACTCCTTTAACTGAAGTGGCAGTTCGATATTCATTAATCTTTAAATTCGAGCTTTTAAATTTCAACTTTTCAAACGCCGCTCTTTCTACAGTAATTACATAACCCTTTTCATCAAGCTCTATCTGACCTTTAAAAATATCAGTATCAGGTTTATGGCCAATAGCAACAAATAATCCGTCTATTTTTAATATCTGATCAGTTGAAGTTAGTTGAAGATTAGCATCGATTTTAACTGATTCTAAATGACCTTGACCGATTTCAACTGATTTCAACCGGATGCCCTCAACTTTATTTTCTCCTAAAACTTCCTCAACTGTCGAGTTCCAAATAATCTTAATTTTTTCATTTTTAAAAACTCTCTCTTGCATAATTTTTGAAGCTCTTAATTGATTACGCCTATGAATTAAATAAACTTTCTTAGCAAATTTAGTTAAAGTTAAAGCCTCCTCACAAGCTGTATCTCCTCCACCAACAACAGCGACAATCTTATCTTTAAAAAAAAATCCATCACAGGTTGCACAAGCTGACACTCCTTTGCCCCGAAGCCGCTGCTCTGATGGTAAATTAAGCCATAAAGCTTTTGCGCCAGTAGCAACTAAAACTATTTTTGATTCAACTGATTTATATTGACTATGATTAGTCTCAATAAAAAAAGGTTTTTGAGAGAAATTAACCTTTACGACGTTTTCATCGATTAATCTGGCTCCAAATTTAACTGCTTGATCACGAATTCTAACTATTAATTCCGGTCCTAAAATTGAAGAGAAACCAGGAAAGTTTTCTACTTCAGTCGTCAACATTAACTGTCCACCTGGAGGACTACCAGCAAATAATAATGGTTTTAAACCTGCCCGAGATAGGTATAAGGCTGAAGAAAGACCCGCTGGACCACCACCAATAATAACAATATTTTCTATCATAGATTTAAAAGTTCCAAATCCTAAATTCCAATCTCCAAATAAATTCTAATATCCAAATTCTAAATCGTTTATTATTTAGTACTTAAAAATTTAGAATTTATTTGTGATTTGATAGTTATAATTTTAATTTATAAATTAATCGCTCTTTCTAACATCTTTTCTATTTTAACAGAGTCTTGCTTTGGTATCATTCGACAAATATCATTTAAAACAATCTCTTTTGAAAGACTATCAATTGCTTTTTTAATAGCTGTTATTTGTTGTAAAATCTCATAACACTCTCTTTTTTCTTTGACCATTTTCTGAACTCCTCTTAATTGACCAATAATCCGGTTAACTCTTTTATCTAAATCTTCCATATTTTTAACTAATTTTTAAAATATACTATATACTACTATATAGTATATAAAAGTAATTGTCAAGAAGAATTAAATCTAAAAGGAGGATGTACTTTCTGGAAGGACAGATCGATCTACTTTATAGAAGGAACCTGATAGGTTTACCTATTGTTTTTAATTGTTTTTAATTGATTAAAACTGATTTCAACCGACTTTGACTGATTTAACTGATTACTAATTCAACTAATTACTGATTTAACTGTTTTTTATAGTTAACATTTTTACCATTTTCTTTAAAATTTTCTTATCTATATATTTTCATATTGTCATCACGTTCTCTTTTTGATGCCAAAGTTAGGATAACCGAGTCGGTTGTAGAAGTGGCAAAAAAAACGAAGTTTCCTTTTATCTATATCAAAATACTATTAAAAAATATCAAAAAATATCAAAATAAAGTTATCCTTTGTTCAAAGAATCTAAAAACTCTTTATTATTTTTTGTTTCTGAAAGCTTAGTAATTAAACGAGTTAGTCTTTCTTCTCCTTGCAATAAACTAAGCATTCTTCTTAAAGTATGAATTTTAGGTAAGGTTTCTTTATCATATAAAAGCTCTTCATGACGAGTACCTGATTTCTCAACATCAACTGCCGGATAAACTCTTTTATCGGCAAAACCTCTGTCTAAATGAATCTCCATATTGCCAGTTCCTTTTAACTCTTCATAAATTAAATCATCCATTCGCGACTCTGTCCCAACCAAAGCTGTTCCAATAATTGTTAAACTACCTCCTTCTTCACAATTGCGAGCTGCTCCTAAAAACTTTTTTGCTGGATACAAAGCTGATGGGTCAAACCCGCCAGACAAACTCCTTCCTGTCCCAACAACAGATAAATTTAAAGCTCGTGCCAATCTCGTAATTGAATCTAATAAGATTACCACATCTTTTCCTGTCTCAACTAATCTTTTAGCTCTTTCTAAAGCTAAATTAGCCACTCTGACCTGATGCCGGGGTGATTCGTCAAAATTTGAAGCTGCCACCTCTCCTTTAATAAATCTTTTAATCTCGGTTACCTCCTCCGGTCGCTCACCAATTAAAATTGCCATTAAAAAAACCTCAGGATAGTTTTTGGCAATTGCTTGAGCAATATCTTTTAAAAAAGTAGTTTTACCTGCTTTAGGTTGAGAGACAATTAACGCTCGCTGACCAAAACCAATTGGTGAGATTAAATCAATTATTCTTGTTGACAGCACTTCAGAACTTGTCTCTAATTTAATCTGACGATTAGGATGAAGAGACGTTAGCTGATCAAAAGACTTTCTTTTAGCGCTTTGTTCTTCATTCATCTCTATTTCATTTATTTTTTTTATCAAAAGCAAAGAATGAAATCTTTCTCCTTCTTTAGGAGGACGAGCTAATCCTTCAACCTCATCACCTCGTCGCAACCAAAATCTTCTAATTTGAGAAGCAGAAACATAGATATCAACTTCTGGATTGATAGTGTAATCCTTTCTTAAAAATCCATAACCATTATAAGTTATATCTAAAATTCCTGAAGTTGGGTAACTAATCTTTAGATCTTCTTTCAATTTTTCCTCTAAAGGAATTTCTTCAGTTTCTTTTTGTTGTTCAACCATAACTATTTCTTTTTCTTCTTCTTCCAAAGGAACAATTGGCTTTTCTTCGACTTTTTCAATTAAAGAAGAGACATCAATTGTTTGATTGTTTAACTGATCTGATAACTGGGTTTGAAAAAGATTAGTAGTTTTTTTTCTTGCTACCATAATAAAAATATAAATTTATAAAATAAGAATTAACTTTTTAAATTAATTTTTTAAATCATCATGGGTTCTGGGTTTAAAAAAATTGCAAGCCATCTTTAATTTTTATTTTGAAGAAATCTAAAGATCCTCTTCAATGGGGTATTCCAGTCTTTTTCCCTCAAAAAGAAAGGGGTTGGCACCTTAGATTAACCTCGATTAACCTAAAAATACCTTGTTTCCCGATTAAAATCGGGATTACCCTTAAGTTTGATTGCGTAGAGAAAAAGTTCTTCTCTCCCTTTTTTGAGGGAGAATTCTTCCCCATTTAGAGGATCTAACTTATATTATACACCTAAAAATTTTCAAAAGTCAAGAGAAAACAGGCGTCCAACATCAAACAGCTAACTTAAATAAATCCCAAATTACAAATAAATAATAAATAAAAAAAATAGAATTCGTTAAGCTGTGGCAAGAATTTTGAGAATTCCACTCCAACAACAAAAAATGGTTTGCTATAATCTTCTTATGAAAAACTGGCAGAAATTGATTTTTTTTCTTCTTTTAGTTATTTTCCTTTTATTCGGCTTTCGCGCGGGTCAAAAAGTAGAAAGAGTTAACAAAAAAATTGAGTTTATTTTATCACTTACCCCCACTAAATCTCCAACATCCACACCCGCCATTAGTTATCAAGAAACCAAAATCAATCGTTGGATTGATAAAATCAAACATCCTAATAATCTAGAAATTAATTACTCGACTAAAAGTGGGCAAATTGAGATTAATTTTAAAAAATGATTAGCTTAGGATACTTCGGCTCACCTGATTTTTCTTCATTTTTTTTAGAAAAACTATTAACTGATAAAGATTTAAAAAAAATTGTTAAAGTTAATTTTGTTTTAACCCAAAAAGATAAATTAGCAGGAAGAAAACAAATTTTAACCCCAACTCCTGTTAAAAAAACCGCTCAAAAATACCATCTTCAAGTTTTCGAGATTGATAAATTTTCTCAAGAAAACTTTTTAAAAACTAAAAATCTAAAATTAAAAATTTCTCAATTAGATATTGGCTTTATCTATGCTTATGGAGCAATTATTCCTAAAGAATTTTTAAATCTACCAAAGTATGGTTTTTGGTGTCTTCACCCCTCTTTATTGCCAAAATACCGAGGTGTCTCGCCAATTGCTACTGCTTTAATTAATGGAGATAAAGAAACCGGAGCAACTATCTTTCAATTAGATGAGAAGATCGATCATGGTCCAATCATTGCTCAAGAAAAAATCAAGATCAATATTAATGACTGCCGACCTGATTTAGAAAAAAAATTAACTGAGTTAGGATTTGAAATTTTCAAAAATATATTTATAAAAAAAGCAACAAATTTTTTGCGCTTTAGGGGTGTAGGGGGTCCCACTGCGTCAAAAAAATTTGTTGCTGATTTTATTAATCATAGACAGACAAGATTCTCGTGCGATAAAAATTTTTACTCCGAGTTTTTATTAACCCCACAAAATCACTCTTTAGCCACCTACACAAAAAAACTCACCAAACAAGATGGTTTTATTCCTTTTGAAAAATTAAAATCTAAAAACTTAGATTTAAAAATCTATAATTTATATCGAGGATTATACCCATGGCCAGGATTATGGACAATTCTTCCTAATAGTAAAAGACTAAAAATAACTGGAATGATAATTAAAAACAATCAAGTAAAAATCACTTGGGTTCAACTTGAAGGAAAAAAAGAAACTGACTTTGAAACTTTTAATAAAGCTTATAAAGTCTTTCCATTATTTTAATTTTGGATAATTTTTGAGGACGAACCTACCTTCACCAGTGAACCTGTCAGATTCACCCACGGCTTGGCATAAGGCTCCTATTTTTAACTAGTTTTAAAAACCCCCAAATTCACACTGTTAACTCATAACTCGCAAACACGTAACTCGCAAACACACAACCCGTAAGCGCATAAACCGATTCAATCT
>Ga0209721_1002087_pt1 | contig 13297 bp, 13 predicted proteins | sample TshhotsprinmetaG_FD_184139 | JGI IMG/M metagenome (GOLD analysis project Ga0209721, IMG submission 184139) | Hot spring microbial communities from South Africa to study Microbial Dark Matter (Phase II) - Tshipise hot spring metaG (SPAdes)... | ecosystem: Environmental > Aquatic > Thermal springs... | reverse complement strand
TATATACTCTATATATACTCTATATATACTCTATATATACTCTATATAGTTATATATTCTATATACTCTATATATAGTATGAATAATAAAATAATAAATAAGAGTAAATTACTCTCTAGAGAGTATATTAGAAGGGGGGATAGAGAATAAGAGAAAAGAGAAAAGGGGTGTGGGGAAAAGAGAAAGGAGAGAAGGAGGAAGGGGGGAAACAACAAAAAGGAAAAGTTGGAAAAAGGCGATAGAGAAAAAAGACGTAGTAAAGACAGAATGAAAAACGAGATAGAACGAGAAAGTAAGAAGCAACGAGAAATGGAACAGAAAAAAAGCGAATAAGAGAAGATTAACGAAAAAATAGAAGAAGTAATCGTTAAAGATATCGAAATAGTTTTTATCATCCTAGATAGCAGACTAGATAGCAGATTAGTTATTAATTTTTTAATAACGATAGAATTAGCTGAAACAACAGCTTTTGAAAGATGAAAAATTCTTTTTCAGAATTAGTTCTGATAATCGTTAGTTGATAAAACGATAGTTGATGAAGACTTTAGATAGTAAGGCTTTAAAATAGCTATAAAGTTTTTAATAATCGATAAATTTCGAATAGTTAAACTCTTAATAGTTAGAATAACGGAAGGTTTAGGATGAAAGAAGAAAATGAAGACTGTCAGATGTAATTCTGACAGTCTTTTCTTTTGTTCAGAAGTTAAACTGTTCGGTAATGAGTTTGTCTTTATGTAGAATAACACCTAATGATTCTATTATAATCCTATGTTGAATAGTAATATCCATGATAATGCGTTTAGTATCGATAACTTGGATGATTTCTGGTGGAATACCATTACCAAGTACATATATCTCGTTTAAGTATATGGTTGGTAGATTTTTTTTGTTATGTTGTAATAACCAGTTTTCTAGACGTTTTCTTAGATCAGTATCTTTAATTGAGTCTAACCAGGTTTTAAGATTAGTGTTAGTTATAACAGTTGTTGGTATTTTAACTACGTCATATGGAGGATCTTGAATATCTCCATATTTAGGACTAAAAACATCAACCCAGAACTTATGTTGCTGATATGGTGATTTAGTTTCATCTTGAGAATAAGCTTCTTTATTTTTAATTTTTGATTTTTTAAGGTATTTTGATTCTCCACGTATGATTGAATTAGCTATTTCTTGTTCTAATGTGATAACTCGTTTAATGATATCGTTAAGCTTGATTTTCTTGTTTTCTGCTACTGTAGAAAGTATGTATTTCATTATATCTTTAGCATCTTCTGTAATATTCTTAGGAATAGCGCTGTTTTTTAAGTGAACACCTTTAATTTCTATATCTGGTTCTTTATAAACGTTTCCTTCACACATTACTGTTTGTGCAAAGTAGTGTTTACTTACTTCTGCTGGTACGTGTACTGTCCATAAGAACTCATTTTTCATTGCTAGGGTATTTAATAGATCTTGTTCAATGTTCATGTTCTTTGATAAAATAGCAAGAGAGTTTACGATTGTCTGTGATGCGATGTATGAGATACATCCAGCTAGGGCAATACTTTTATCATCGATAAAGAACTCACCTCTATACCATTTTACCCATTCGTCTAATGTAAAGCAAGTTGAATCAGTATCACTTAGGACTACTGTACGACGACGCATATTTTTTAGTCGAAATGAGTTAGATGGTAATATACCACTCATAAAGAAGACGTTAAAGAAATCTTTATATTTAAGTAGTGTTTCTTTAACTTTATTAGCAGTAGCGAGGATATTACTTGCTAATCCAACTTCATTCATTTTATCATAATCTTTACCAAAACCTTTAATCTTGCTAAAGAATATCTGATGTACAAAATAGAGTAATGCTTCATCTATCTTGTAAATTTCTTTTATGTCTGATAATTTTACTCCACCAGTATCAACTGGTGTGATTAGATCATTAATTAACTTTCTTATGAATGTATCGTTAAAATTACGTAGTTGATATAGATCGCCTATATAGCAGATTCCTGCTAATTCGTAAGGTGAGAGATTTTGTAAATATGGAATAATTTTTGTTTCATAGAAACGTCTAGAATCTGGTAAATATAGATCTGAACTATATCGTAGTACTTTTACTGTATCTTCTACTGTAGGTAAATATAAGTTATATTTTTCTACAACTTTTTTAATGTCAGCGGTGTTAGCATATGTAGTAATGTAGACGATATTATTAAGTATATCGATTTCTCTAGGATAGTATCTATTTCCAGCGATTAGTTTTTCATTACTAGCGTTACTTAGACTAGTAATTGTTCTTGTAATGCTAGTTAGTGTATTATGTGCAGTTGGATTATATAGGATACAAGCCTGCTGAGAGAAAACACCAGATAGTGAGTTATTAGCGATTTTTTTAGTATTTTGCTCGTTGTTTTTTACAATGTAAAGGTCGATATTACCTTCTGCTTTTGCTTTTTGAGCAGCTTTTTTTGCAATTTTACGAGCTTCTACGTTCATTAAAATAAATTCAGATAAAATACTTTTTTTGATCTTTCCATTTATATATGAAGTAAATGTAGGTACAAGAATATTCTGTTTTGCTATATTACTTTTAATGTATTCAAGAAGAGTTCCGTTTTCTACAACGCGATCACCATTTTCTTTTCTTTCGAAATACTTAATGGGTTTATCTTTAAAATGTGTCTTTAAGATTTTAATGGCTTTTTCTTTAGCTTCTTCTAGACTAATTTGCTTTTTAACGCTAATGTATTTAGTCAATTGTTCAATATAGCTTTTAACTGGGTTAAGTTGATTATTATATTGAGATTTATCTTTGAAAAAGACATCGAGCATGTTTGTTCCTCTAGATTTGACTTTTCATTTCATTTCTTCTTTAAGTAAAATAATATGTTTTTTAAAATAAGGTTATAGTAGTAGTTATAACGAGGTTAGATAAGTTAGATGTAGTTGTTATGACTACATCTAACTTACTATCTTCTTTATGAAATTATTTAGATAAGTAGATATGTTGTGATTTATTTTAAGGAGCTAAAGATGTCAGATCTTACAATCGAGGAACAACAGAATCTTTTTAAAATTAAAAAGATTATAGATAATTCTATCGTATTATCGAATATACTAGAATTAGCAACTAGTATCATAATTAGGATTGCTGGTAAGGATATTGCTGATAATATCAAAAATCAGTCGCTTAATCGTACTGTGTTATCAAATTTAGTAGCAAATCGTATTAAAGAGAAAATAATTAATAGGGAGTAATAAAATGTTATCTAACTCGTCGGTTGTTATTGGAACTAATTTAGCAGAAATCTGTGTTGATCGTAATTTACAGTTAATTCCTAAAAAACTTACTTTATTAGATGAATTAACTGCTGCTGTAAGTAATAATCTGTTTACTACTGTATCTAATAGAGAGCTTATTGAGCCTGCTATTATTGCAGCAAGTAGTGGTATTGAATCAGAAAGAAAGGGTATTAAATCTTATATTCAATCATCCCACGATACTATTATGGATAACTATATCGTGGATTTAGCAAATTTAGTTACTAATTATATTAGTTTTGCAAGAAATGTAGTTAACAAGGAAGTTAATTTATTAAAAGAATCATTAGAGACAGCATTAGCTAATTATAGGTATAAAGAACCAGAAGACTTTTTTAATGTAAAGTATTATAAGTTACATGAAGTCTATAATAGTTATTTAGTAGAGAATGAGATTAGCAGTTATAAAGATTCTTCTAGTAAATATTTCTTCGAATCAATGAATCTAAATAAGATTACTGAAGAGAGCTTTGATCTTGCTAAATACATTTTAACTGGTGATGAAGAACAAGATTTACTCATTCAAGATTGGTTTTCTTCGATTGGTAAAAATAGGGCTATAAGCTTCATTATTGAGAATATTCCGGAATACAGTTTAAGTACGGATGCTCTATTAGATTACTCTTTAGTAAATTATCTATTTTATCGGAATTTAGTTGAAAAAAGCGATATTGATCTTGGTCTTACTACAGTTCAACTAAGAACAAAGGCTACTTCTAATCGTGATTACTTTGGTAATAAATTAAATGTTGCATTAGAACTATATCGTAAAGATATCCGTAATGGTAAAATACTTAGTAGTAGCTCTGAAACATCATTCTCATACTTTAATATTAATCCGTTAAATATAACAGTTTATGAAGAGAGTTTTGCTAAATTAGCAGAAGGTGGTGGTAATATTGAGGTATTATTCGGTTTTATTGTAACGAATAATACTAATGATGTAACAGTTGATCATCTATTAGAAAATAAAGAAGATTATCAACAAAAATGGATGAATATTCGTAGTCTATATATGATTTTTCTAAACAATAATCGCTTAAATATTTTTAAGCAAATTTTAAGAGAAGTATTTGAAAATAGTCTAAATAAGACTGAAATTTCAGAAGAAGAACAAAGTTTCTTAAATGAGAATCCTGGATTTATAGATGAGACTAAAAGGTTAGGTAATGAGTACATTGATCAACTACATATTTCGGATATTAACGATTTAGATACTATTACGTTAGACCTTGTTGCTAAGATTCGTTATCGTTTTACTAACGCTTATTTTATTCTTAAAGAGATGAAAGAAAATCTTGCTTTATCTAACGACATGGAGCCATTAGAAGCTGCTTTATTTGCCACAGTAAAGTATGTTACTGACTATCTGTGTGAGCAAGTCGATGTTGTAAGACTCTGACTAAATAAGACCTTCTAGGTAATACCTAGAAGGTCTTTTATTAATTATTAAATTATGCTATGATCGTATTTGGAGTCTATTATGTTAAATATTAACGAATTAACGTTATATTATATTCAAGTTACTTTTCATGAAGAATTACGTAGGATAATTTATACATCATTTTCTTTATTAGAGATGTTTGGTTTAAAGTTTTATGAGGATAAGTATACTGAGTTAATTCAACGTAGAGATACGATAGATGTAGATGATAAACGAGATAATTTTCTATATTTAATTAAGCAAGATATTATTAAGATTATTAACGATCATGGTGTAAGGTTGGATATGGATATGGATGTAACACTAAATGAATGTAATGAAATTGCTCACTTTTTATATATAGTTCAAAATTTAGAAGATTACACTGATATTAGTTATCGTTTATATGCACAAGATACTAGTAAAAATATCTTTGTTGATATGGTAGAAAGTTTAACTCTATTAAGTAAGTCGAGATTATTAGAGATTATTGACTACGTAGATGATTCTTTAATTACCTCTTTAAAAGATTTTATTGAAGATAGAGAAAGAAATTTAGTTAGTGTTGAAGCTTTAGATCGTAAACGATTAAAGTATATTCAGACTTTCTTTAGTTTTATTGGGGATAATAAATGTTTAGGTAGAACTTTATATGAAACTGGATATACTTCTGTTACATTAGAAGAACTAACTAATCTTCTTAGATATAATATCTCTGATTATATAGATAAGGAAATTATAAGTAATCTTCCTCAAGCAGCATTAGATGTATTAAGTATTTTAATTATTACGAAAGATAATTATACATTACCTTTAATTAAATTCTCTAAGTTTAGTTACTTATTTACTAATAAGCTAGAGAATGTAACTAAACTACACGCAACTATATTAGCTATGTTAAACGATTTTAACATGTATCTTGAAGCAACTAATCAGAAGGAACTAGTAAATGACTAGATTAGAATACCTAAAGAAGTGTATTACCTCACAACGTATTATTGAGAATAAAAACTGGTATATCAGCTGTTTTGCAATTCCTTTATTAAGGGAAGATACTAGTTGGCAGAATAACCCAGTTCTTTACAACATTGTTACAAAGATTGATGGGTTATATTATATCGATGTTGATGAAGCTGGAAATTGGATTTTAGTTAAAATTGATGACTATAAGCCAGATACTCCACTATTTGATTTTCAAGAACTAATTGAAGTAGATTCATCTTGGTTACCTACAATTAAGACTAAACAAGAGACAAAAATCGGTGTACTCATTATTAATGCGTTATGTTTATATCCAGCATTAGGTACTAAATTAGATTACTTAAATAAGAGTATTAAAATAGAAGAAGTTGAAACGATTTTAGTTAGTCGAGTTAAAAATGATGATGAAGCAGGTTCTAATGATATTACAGTAAAAGAGATGATTAATTGCATTAACAGATTTACATTCTTAGTTAATTTATCAACATTAATTAATATAGCAGCAACACCTAAAGCAATTACTCCTCCGCCAAACATCAAGGAGATTCGTAATAAGCTAATAAAAGAGTATGAAGGTCAGTTAAATGATCCTGTAAAATTAGTAGAATTAGAAACACGATTAAATGCTATCGATAAAGAGTATCTTGCTGATGATCCAGCTGCAAACAAGATCTTTAATAGAAAATCAAAAACTGCACGTAAAAAGATGTTTTTAATTTATGGAGAAACTAAAGATTTTGTTAGTGGTTCGAATAATTTTGTATTACCTGCGTTATCAGACGGTGTTGATACTTCACCAGAAAACTTTCCACTATACATAAATGATTTACGTTATGGTAGCTTTTCACGTGGTACATCAACTCAGTTATCTGGATACGCATATAAAGTGTTACAACGCTCTCTTTCCGGTTTATCTATTAGTAAAGAGCCTTGTGATACAACAAGAGGATTAAAGCGTCATATTACAAAGTCTAATTTTAATAAGTTAGTTAATCGTTATATTAAAGATGGTGGTTGGAAACTAATTTCTACAATTGATGAAGCAAGAGAGTATATTGACAAGACTGTAGAAATTAGAAGTACAATGTACTGTACTTCTCCAGGAAATACTGTTTGCTATAAATGTATGTCAGAAAACTATAAAAACGTCCCTAATGGTATTACAAACTTAGCTGCATCTATTTCGGATACTTTAATGAACTTATTCTTAAAATTAATGCATGGTACAACAAGTGAAGTAACTGATATTAAAATGGAAGATTTAATATCGTAAAATAACACACTCCAGGATTTTCCTGGAGTGTGTTCTAATATGTCTAAAAGAGTTTAATTACTTACACGTTGTAGAAGGCAAATAGCTTGTTCTTTTGATCTTCTGTAAGATGTTCTGTGACCATGTCAAATTTAATAGATTCTACTGTTTTCTTACGATTTTTAACATCAGCTGTTTGTAAAATTACATGGATAATACGACGGAAGGTTGTATACTCAGTTGCGCTTCCAGGCCAGTGTTCAGGGAAACGATAAATAAAGTTTTCATTAAAGATACCATCTTTATTCTTATTAAAGAACGTTAGTACCGTATTCCATTCTTTATTAAATTCTTCTTGATCTTTTGCGTTTAGAATATCTTTAATAGTCGTGTATAGACTATATTGCCATCTACCACCTTCTTCTGGATTAATGGCCTTTTCTTTATCCATAGCTTCGGCGTAATTAGTTAAATCAAGTTCTACTTTATACACGGGAGTAAATCCTTTTTGTTGGGTTTTGAAACCAGAAGTAGGAACTTTAGATTCCTCTTCCACCAAAGTTTGTTCTTCAGAAACTTTAGATTGAGTAGTTGTATCGGTATTTTGCTCTTGGATAATATTGTTACTAGTATCTTGTTCTTGTTTTTGTTCCAAGAACTCTTCTTCTGTAGTGTTGTTGTCAGTAGTGTCTTGTTCTTGTTGGGTGTTTTTTTCTTCAATGTCCTCTTGAGTTTGTTGAGTGTAATCAGTCATGGTGTTTTTCCTTCTAATTTGCCTGTAGTGTTGACGATTTTTTGACATTTTGTCTTCCGTATTAGTAAAAGTTACAATTGGAGTTAAATTCCAAAGTTTTTCTCCAGAATATTTCCTGCTGATTGCTTAGCAATGTTGATAACTGGAAAACCGTAAATCGAAGCAACTTTAATAATAAATGAAGAATAACCAGTATCTTTCGTAATTTCTGTCGCTCTACTAGCTCCGTCTTTACTCCAAGTAATAACACATAAAGCTATACTGTTATTTCTATCTCCAAAGATCATTCTAACATTACGAGCTAATAATGCTTTTACAGTATCTGGAATTTTATCCCATCCAGGAAAATGTAATTGCGCTATATGTTTCGAAGTCTGTGTATTCCATCTATGTTTAGATTCGAAGTCATTAAAACCTTTCCATGGAATATATATTTCTACATGGCTATCTGATAGACTAGCTAATCGCTCACAAAATTCTTTATCATCACCATTTACTCTTACTGTGATTTTTTTATTAATTAACTTACTAGCAATGTTGTATAAACTAGTTTTAACTTCAGGAGGAAAATTACGATCAACATAAATGGCAACTGGAACATATGCATCTTCAATAACTTCTTTTTTATTTTTAAAAAATTGACGTTTATTATCATTATAACTCTTATTTTGTTTATACTGATTATTATCGTCAAGATTGTTTATTTCGTCAATATTAATCTTGTCAAGTTCAAAAATGTCATCGAACATTCTTTATCCTTTTAAGTAAATATATTACTATAGAATTTTAGTACTATTAAAAAATCCAACTCCAGGATATTACCCTGGAGTTGGATATGATCTTCTTATGTAGAAACCATAATACCATTAATAAAATACTCAGTATTTGGTTGGTTAGATTGGATGAAAATTCTTTCATTAGGAACCATAAGAATATTTTCGATAATAGCAGTATCTTGAGGTAGAACAGAAATATTTAAAATTTTATCCGATATTCCTGTTGTATCAGAGAAAGAGATCCATGCTTGGATTTCTGCGGTATTATTTGCTGATGTATTAAAGATTGTCATAGAACAAGATGTATAGGCGATATTCTGTAAATTATTTTCAAAAATCTTGGTTTGTGATGTATTAGAAATTACAGCAGCAGCTAGACGACCAGCTTTTAGTACTTTTGGGTTATTTTCTTCGACTCCAGATAAACGCACTACAACATCTGGACCTTGAATTACACGTAAGTATAAACGTTCTCCTTTACCTACGATTACTTTATTTAATTCAGCTGAATTTACTACACCGATTAGTTCAATATCATCAATAAAATAATCTACAGATGTTAAATTAGAAGGATTAGATTCAGTAGTTAATGCAACAGCAATTATTGCGTCTTGTGTTAAATTATCTTTATAAAAGGTTAAGTCAACAATAGCATGAGATTTATTAGCCGGACAAGAGTAAATTTCCTGAACGACACCGGCAGCTAAAGAAAATTTGGAAACAACAGGATTTAAGATACTCATAACGGTGATTTCCTATAAAAAGAGTTAATTAGAGCATAAATTCACTAAATTTATTTCGACACTACTTGTTTAATACTCCTTAAATACTTATTATCAATGTTAACAGAGTAAATGCTTCTATTAGCCATAACTATATTAATAAAGAGTGTACAATAGTTACTATCTGGTTTTGTTTCTAATAGTAAATATACTTTTTGTATCTCTTTTTCAATATTTTTTAAAGCAAGATAACTAGGTATATCGTAACCTATAGTTACAATTAACTTCTGCTTTAGATGAACAGCATCGCTAACAACATCAGTAAAGTCAATTGACTTATCTTTATTGCTAAAAACAATCTTACCTTCTTGTACAATTTTATCTGTAATATCTCTAGTAATTATAAACTCATTACCAGTTTTATGTTCTTCCTCAATATCTAGCATACGACAAAATAGTCTTGTCATGTCTACAATAAATGGATAATCAGCTGTGTTTTCGAAAATAAACGGTTGTGTATCGCGAATAATACTGTAAGTTACTACTTTTCCATTTACTTGCTTAACTAATAGGTCTTCAATATTAAGTAAATGAGCTAAACGATAGAGTTCTTTATCTTCTAATTTACTTAACTTTAAACAACAAGTAGAGATATAATCTCTATTAATACTACGATATAAAGCTTTAAACTTGTTAATAATTTCTGGAACATAACCGATATTTGTAGCGAAAATAGAGGAAGTATCACGCTTACCTTTAATATTGGGATTATCAGAACTACTCAAAAAACAATAAGTTCTATCATCTAAATTACTAGAACTAAAATAAAGATCCTTAAAGAAAAATACAATGTCTTTATCTAAATATGATTTTTTATAATCAGTATAACTACAATAAGATTCATAAACAACTTTATTAAATTTAGTTGTTGTGTTTTCTATTTGTTGTTTTGCAGAATTAGAACCTATAGCTGAATAAATATCAGCAATATTATTTCCATAGTTATCTGCATGGCTATTAACCCACTCTACACGAACTTTAATTCCTTTTTCAGCAAAAGTTGTTTTATATACGTATAATATACTCCACTCTGAAACGTAAGCTGCTTCTTTATTATCTTTTCTTCTCCAACCATTATTTCTTATAGCTTCAAGTTCATGGTTAAACATTTTAACTAAATAACTACTATCGGTAAAAATAGTTAATTCAGCAAGATTTTCAATCTGAGAAGCTTTATCGAATGCATACACCAACGCTAATAATTCAGCGCGGTTATTAGTACACTTAGGGTCATTAACAGCGTGAATGACTTCTAAGATATGAGTGACTTCGATAATAGCTTCACTTTTTTCTTTTAATATACCATCTGGAGTAAAGAACAAGTTATTATGAATAGGATGTTTAGTATTTTTGTGTTTCTCTCTATCTTTATAAACATATCCAAATATACCATATCCACCAAAACCGGGATTAGGTTTTACAGAGCCATCTGTAAATAAAACAACTTTATTGGGCTGCATTTTCTTCCTTTTGTTTCTGAATAATAGTCGTTCCATTAAACATAGTGTAAATACTAAAGAGTACGCTGTAGTTTTCTCTAAAGTACTTATTTAAAACTGATATGATTTTTGGTAATAAATATCTATATTTACCAGTAACAATCGTAATAGGAGTAAGACCTTTTTGTATAATATCAGTAATATAAATTAACGTAATTAGGTTATCTGGATTAAGTTCGTCTTCATTATTAAAAATATAACTCTCTAATTGTTGAAGATATTTATCCTCAAAGCGTTTACTATTTAAACACACCATTGGGTTTGGTGTAAATATTGTATTATCGATATTAAAACTTATAGCACCTTTTTTCTGAGTAAAGAAAATCTTTACTTTTGATTGTGGCTTTTGATTAGTAAAGATATCTTTAATATCATTAAACAGTTCGTTATTATTTAAATTAATAGTTGATGTATTATTACTATCATCTAAGTGTTCTTTTTCAGTAACGGATATTTTAGATTCAGTAACGATTTTATCATTAAGAGTAGATAAATGTTCATTTAATTCTACGTTATCTTGTTTAGTATAGAGAGTTTTAGCCACGGCTTATTATCCTAAAGAAGTTATTAAAATTCATAAAATACTAACATCAGTATTTTAAAAATAAGGGCAATCTAATGTATTAGAAACTTGTTTAGCTACATATATACTATCTGGTATATGTTGTCGAAAAGTGATAGTAAAAAAGCATATTTTTTATAATGAATTGATTAATGAAAGAAAAAAGGAGCATGAAAACATTTACATTGAGAATCAACGTTAATAACTTACGTGACGAGATAGAAAAAGATTTCTTTAAGTTTAAAGATATCTTCTATAAAGCATTGATTGCTAATCTATATGCATATGACATGTTTAATAGTAGAATATTGCCAAACACGATTATTGAAGATAGTTATTATAATCAGTATCTTTTATTTATAATAAGTAAGAACACTACTTTACGAGAAGTTATTAACGAAATTGGGTTTCCGTATAACACTAGTATTTTCTTAGACATGAACTTATATATAGAAGAATTTATTAATATTAAACATAATAAAAACACATTAAATTTATATAGTTTAACTATCGATGATACATATCACATTGTAATCAATAATAAGCAGTTAAAACGACGGAAAGGAGAATCAAACAGATGAAAAACCAAATGAGCGAGATGGTTGAAGGTGAAATAGCATTTATCAGCATAAAGTACCTAAAGCCTAAAACTATTAAACAAGCTATCTTCGTTAAAGAGTTTTTTAAAGATATGATACTTTCTATAATAAGAAGAAATTTACTTGTTGATAAGAAGCTATATGATTTAAGAGATAGAGTCAGTTATGAGTATAATTATCTTAAAGATTTTTCTAAACCAGACTATCTAAAACTTAAGAATGTTTATTCAGTATTTAATAATAAAGAGAAGAGAGAGTTTGAAGAAATAAGAAGTTTTATTAATGAAGTAGTCGGGATGGCTATTGATGAATTTTATGCTTACGGTATTGATAACCCAGATACTGTATTAAATTTTAGTGGTTATTTAATGAGTACTTGTACTTATATACTGTCTAGTAATGTGTTATTACGAGATTATGAGTATTAATGCAAAGCCACTAACATCCGTTATAATAAATAGAAACAATTAAATGTTAAGTAAGAGTGTGCTCATCAACATTAAACATTTAAAACCTAAGAATATTCAGCAGGCTATTATTATTCAGGAGCTTCTAAAAGGAATAGTGTGTTTTCTAATAGAGAGAAAACTCATAAATGAAGCATATGTTCATCTAGAAATCACTTATAATTATAGTTCTATTAAGGCAGATCTTTTAGATATTGATTCAACTATTCCTGTATTTAGTATTATTGAGGAACATGAATTAACTAGTATAAAGCATTTTATTAATAAAGCTATTGAAGAATTTATAGATGAGTTTTATATGTATAATAAGAGATTTCCTAATAATATACTAAATTTTAATAGCTGTTTAATAAATACGGATACCTTTATATTATCAGCTGAAGTGTTGTCTAAGGAGCAATGGTAAGTGTTAAATATGGCACTTCTACCGGCTAAAGAGAATAAAAAATTACAGATGGAACTTAGAAGAGAGTATATTACAGAAAGTTACTCATTCTTTATAAACGATATTTTGTCTTTTTTAAATAACATAGACAAAAGTGTTGTAGATATTACCTCTCATGAAGTATTTCTTGTTTTGAATAAAATTTTGCTTGATAATACGTTTAAATATATCGTTGATAAAACCCCTGAATTATTTATTAAACACATAGTAAATAATACTTTCAGTAAAGATATTTACATTAGACCGTATTATGTTTTAGACGTTCTAGAAAAATTTAATTTGTGTTTTGAAGATAGAGTTGATTTAGAATTTATTGTTAATAGAAAGATTCAACAGTATATAAACTATATTTATACGTCTAATGCTAGTAGTTACAATATCTGTCTGACTAATCTATTTGAAATTATGTATCAAAACTTTCATTACATTGATATTATAAAGTATA
>Ga0209721_1002083_pt1 | contig 13306 bp, 8 predicted proteins | sample TshhotsprinmetaG_FD_184139 | JGI IMG/M metagenome (GOLD analysis project Ga0209721, IMG submission 184139) | Hot spring microbial communities from South Africa to study Microbial Dark Matter (Phase II) - Tshipise hot spring metaG (SPAdes)... | ecosystem: Environmental > Aquatic > Thermal springs... | reverse complement strand
GTGCTGAGCTTCGAAGAATCTTGCTGAGAATTCGAAGAATAATCGAAAAAAGTTTTACGATTTCTATTTCTTTTCTAATACGAATGTTATTAAAAAAATAATCATAGTATTAAGAAGTCATTATCGGGTTTAATCATTCACTCCTTGATTGAATAAAAGAACATATTTGCATATCTTTTGTTAAGTTAAATTATGCAATTCACTCTAATTAAATGAAAAGCAACGATATAATTTTATCGAACGAGCAAAAAGATATTGTAAAGTTATCTGAAGGTCAGCATTTGGTTTTAGCTCCTCCGGGAACAGGAAAAACTGAATTGCTTGCTCATAGAGTAGATTTGGCCTTGAAGCGTGGTGTGGATGCGGATGAGATGATTTGTCTGACTTTTACAAATCGTGCTGCCAAATCAATGAAAGAACGAATTGAAGATAAACATCCTGATAATGGAGTTTTTATAGGAAATGTTCACCATTTTTGTTCTTACTTCTTATTTAGAAATAAACTCATTCCATTGTTTACTTCTTTAATTGATGAAGAAGAATCTAATCAATTATTAAACGAAGCTAAGTCATTAGAATTTTTTAGGGAAGATAAAATTAACAACGATGAGCTGCTTCGATTAAATTCATTACAAAAATTACAAAGACTATCACTTCCAACGGATTTGTTATTACATCCTGATAAAAATTTTAACGATATTAATTTGGCTTTAAGAGTTTGTGATAGATATGAATCAATAAAAGAAGAATCGGTGCTATTAGATTTTGATGACTTACTAATTCTAACTTATTATCATCTTAAAAAAGATAATCATAATCTTAAAAAATATTCGTGGATTCAAGTAGATGAAGTCCAGGACTTAAATTCAATTCAATGGGAAATAATCAACTTAATTTCCTCTGAAGGAGCACACAAAGTTTTCTTCGGCGACTATGAGCAAGCTATTTTCTCTTTTATGGGAGCACGATTAGAAAGATTACATAAAATTGAGAAGCAATGCAGGGTTCATAATCTTCAGAAAAACTTTCGCTCACCATCATATTTATTGCAAATTTATATTGATTATGCAAAAGCTCATCTGTCTCCTAAGTGGAAAAAAGATCCTATACCGGAAATTGTATCTTCTCCCGATGGTGATATGTTGATACTTTCGGAAGTTAATGGAACTTCAGGTGACGAGGCAAATTACATAATTGACAAAATACTAACTAATCTAATAAAAGAAGACGAACAGACCGCAATACTGGTTCGTTCTAATAATACCGCCGATCTTTTCAGTTTAAAATTAATATTAAGAAATATTTCTCATTTCAAAATATCTGGTTTTGACTTGTTCAGAAGAAAAGTTATTAAAGATACAATTGCATTTTTAAGCTGTCTTTATGATGATTTTGATAGAGTTTCGTGGTTTAGAATTTTTAATATTTTCGGAAAAACTAAAACTCTAAAAGAATCTAGACAAATTGTAAATTCAATGTTTGATGTAAGTCTTTATCCTTCTGACTATTTAGAAAACAAATCAAATTCTTTCTATGAACTTGAAGAATTTATAGACCTTTATAAAAATAAAAGAATTGTATTATTCGACACGGAAACAACTGGACTGAATGTTAAAAATGATGATATAATTCAAATTGCCGCAGTAGAGATAATAAATGGAAAGTTAGGAAATAGTTTCAATGTATATCTAAAAACTCAAAAAGATTTAACCGATAGCAGAAAGGTACATAATATCTCTAACGAGCTTCTTAGAAAAAGTGGCGTTGAATCAAAAGATGGTTTGAAAAACTTTTTGGACTTTGTAAAGAACGATGTTCTTTTCTCTCACAACTTAAAGTTTGATTTAGAAATATTGCTATCTAATTTATCGCGAAACAATATAGATGTATCATCAATAATCAGTAAACATAATTACGATACTTTGAGTATTTCCAGAAAACTTTTTCCAAAACTTAATTCTTACTCATTGGAGGATTTAATTTCTGAGTTTAATCTTGAAGGAACAAATTCTCATAATGCTGTAGATGATGTTTTAGCTACTGCAGAATTAGTCAAGCATTTAGTTAATGAAGCAAAGAACAGAGTTCCTCGTCAAAAAAATTTCATAAATGATAATAAAAATTTATTAAACACTTTTTATAAGAACTTTTATCCTATTTGGTCTAAATGGAAAAATCAGTTAAGTAAAACCACATCTTATTCTGAAATTATCTGGGATTATTTAAATTATTCTATAGAAACAGTGAACTATGAAGTTAATAATGATGATGAATACCATTTGTCAAAATTGTTAAGGCATATGGAAGTTAAATGCGGAGAAAAAGTATTGTCAGATTTGTTAAAACTTCATATCGCTGATTATAAAATATTTAAAGAATCAGATTTAATATTAGGAGATGAGAAGATTATAATTTCAACTGTTCATAAAGCCAAAGGATTAGAATTTGAGAATGTAATTATTCCGGAATGCGTAAATGGGGTTTATCCCTCCTGGAAATCAACAACACGAGATGTTATAACAGAAGATGCCAGAACTTTATATGTAGCATTATCGAGAGCCAAGAAAAGATTAGTTATTACCACTCATTCAAAATTTATTAGTCAATATGGAAATATTTATTTGAGAGAAAAGTCTCCTTTTATCAAAAGTATTGAAAAATATTTTAAGAAAATTTCCGTTTAATTTCCTTTCATATTAAAAACTCTGATTCATCTAATTATGTAGAAATGTTTTCGCAATGAATTCTTTCAAGAAATCCCGAAGGATTATCGAGATAAAGTCAGAGATCAGAAAATTTATCTAAAGTCCAATCCAACTGTCTTCAAATCTGGATATTTGTTCTTAGAAAATGCAAGTCGGGAACAATTTGAGGCTCAATTTCTGAATTTTATAACAAATCTATATGAATTTTCGAAAAATCCTTTTCAGTGGAAACCAAAAAAATTTAAAAGCACTGAGTTAATTAAAACCAAAGTAAATATTTTTAATATTGAAGATATAGAAGCTGAAGAAGGATATAAACAAGATCGAACATATCTATATACTCAACGAAACAGGGAAATTGTAGAAAAAAGAAAGGCAATGGATGAATACACTTGTCAGGTTTGTGGATTTTACTTTGAAATTGATGGCAAAAAAGTTATAGAATGTCATCATATTTATCCACTGTCAGAAGGTGAGGAAAGAGTTACCAGAATCGAGGATTTAATTAGTGTTTGTCCAACTTGTCATCGAATAATTCATTTAAGAAAACCACCATTTAGCATTTTGGAAGTAAAACAATTAATAGAAAGGAGAAATAAATATGTGTGAATTACTAGGATTATCTTTTAACAAAACAGTGGATGCCAATTTATCATTCAGAGGCTTTAGACATAGAGGGGATGATAATCCGGATGGTTGGGGACTGGCTTATTATGAAAAGAACACAGCTAAAGTTATCAAAGAAGATATATCAGCTATGGAAAGTAAAACTGCAGAAAGTTTAATAACTAAGAATATCAAATCAAAAATATTTATCTCACATGTAAGATATTCTTCTGTGGGCTCTAATTCCTATAATAATACCCATCCATTCCGAAAAAAATTATTTGATAAGGATTTCATTTTCGCACATAATGGCAGTCTTAAAAACTTTTCAGAATTAATATTAGATGGATTTCAACCAGATGGAGAGACTGATTCGGAACACGCTTTTTGTTATATTCTTGAACAATTGAATAAGAGCAGAATTACATACTGGGATGAATCAAATTTTGATTTACTTGAAGATATTTTAAGAGAAATCAACGAATTTGGTACTTTCAATTGCATAATGAGTGATGGTGAATATTTATTTTGTTATAGGGATATGAAGGGTTACAATAATTTAATGTGTGTTGAAAGAAAAGCTCCATTTGAATATGTAAGATTAAAGGATGAAGATTTTGAGATAAATCTTGCAGAAGAAAAAGACCTAAAACAGAGAGGTTTTATCATTGCAACTAACTCACTTACAAATGAAAATTGGCATCAATTAGAACAAGGAAAGTTGATTGTATTGAAAGATGGAAATATTTTGAGAAGATAAGAGAAGAACTTAAAACAAAGGAGCGGATAGTCAGGGATTCTCTAAAGGATGCTTCGCAGAACCTCACGGCAGCCGCTATTGAATTATGTTGTTTTATTTCAACTAGTCTCTACCTTCAAGAGATTTGAAAAACATTTCTCTTCTATATGCTTCGCTCATTGTTTGATAAGTTTCGTAATATACTATTTCCCAAGGAATGAATGCTTTTGTAGATTTTACTTTGCCTCTGTTATGAAAGGATAGTTAGCTTTGAAGATTTTCTGTGTGTTTAAAGTAGTGTCGTTTTTGGGGAATGCTTCTTAAAATGTTCGTATAATACATAGCGGAGAGGGAGGGATTCGAACCCCCGGTAGCCGCAAGACTACAACGGTTTTCAAGACCGCCGCTTTCAACCACTCAGCCACCTCTCCTTTTTTCAATGAACAATTTTTGTATTGCAAATATAATTATCGTCAAAACCTCTACAAATTATTATTTCGTAAATATCAATCCGACCCTATCTCCAACATCAATTTTAATTGTATCCCCTTCAATGAATTCGCCGGAAAGTAATTCCTGGGACAATGGATTTATGAGATATTTCTGAATAACTCTCTTCAGTGGTCTTGCTCCATATGTAACATCATATCCCTGTTGTGCAAGCCAATCTTTCGCCTGCTCTGTTAATTCAATTTTCATTTCTTTGCTGCTCAACATTTGCTGGATTTTTTCTAATTGAATTTCAACAATCTTCCTTATCTCAGATTTTAGTAATGGCTTGAATAAAATTATTTCATCTATTCTGTTTAAGAATTCAGGGCGTATATTTTTTCTAAGAAGTTCTGTCAAACTTTGTCTCAATTCACCCATTATCTCTTCGATGTTCTGTTCAGTTACTGAATCGAGAGTATTCTGAATCAGAAGTGAACCAAGATTAGAAGTCATTATTATAATTGTGTTCTTAAAGTTTACTGTTCTTCCCTGATTATCTGTCAAACGACCATCATCCAGAACTTGTAACATCACATTGAAAACATCAGGATGAGCTTTTTCAAATTCATCAAGCAATACTACAGAATAAGGTCTTCTTCTAACTGCTTCTGTAAGTTGACCACCTTCTTCGTAACCGACATATCCGGGAGGAGCGCCGATGAGTCTTGATACTGAAAACTTTTCCATATATTCACTCATGTCAATTCGAATCATCGCATGTTCATCGTCAAAAAGAAATTCTGCTAATGCTCTTGCAAGTTCCGTTTTTCCAACGCCTGTTGTACCAAGAAAAATAAAAGAGCCGATTGGTTTATTTACATCCTGTAAACCACTTCTTGCTCTTCTGATAGCATTTGCCACAGCAGAAACAGCATCATTCTGACCAACAACTCTTTTATGTAACTCTTCTTCAAGTCTTAAAAGTTTTGTTCTTTCGCTTTCGAGCATTTTGCTTACTGGAATTCCCGTCCATTTCGAAACTATTTCGGCAATATCTTCTGCATCAACTTCTTCTTTTAACATTTTTTTATTTTTTTGAATTTCAGAAAGTTGTTGAGTCCCTTCTTTCAGTTTCTTTTCTAACTCAACGATTTTTCCATAACGTATTTCTGCAACTTTGCCATAATTACCTTCACGTTCTTGTTGCTCGGCTTCAAGTTTAAGATTTTCAATTTCGCTTTTCATCGAGCGTATTTTCTGAATTTTGTCTTTCTCAAGTTCCCAGTGCATCTTCAATTGATTTCTTTCCTCATTGAGCTCACCTAATTCTTGTTCAAGCTCGATTAGTCTTTTTGCAGAAGCATCATCCTTTTCACGCTTTAAGGCTTCTCTTTCAATTTCAAGTTGCTTAACTTTTCTTTCTATTGAATCAAGTTCTTCAGGCATTGAATCAATTTCAATTCTAAGTTTTGAAGCGGCTTCATCTATCAAATCAATTGCTTTATCAGGTAAAAATCTATCTGTTATGTAGCGATTTGATAATTGAACAGCGGCTACAATCGCACCATCTGTAATTCTAACTCCGTGATGAACTTCGTATTTTTCTTTCAATCCTCTGAGAATTGAGATAGAATCTTCTTCAGAAGGTTCGTCAACTAAAACAGGTTGAAATCTTCTTTCGAGAGCAGCATCCTTTTCAATATGCTTTCGATATTCATCTAAAGTTGTAGCACCAACTGCGTGAAGTTCGCCGCGTGCCAATGCAGGTTTTAAGATATTCGCCGCATCCATTGCTCCTTGAGTTGCACCAGCACCAACAAGAGTGTGCAGTTCATCTATAAAAAGAATAACTTCGCCGTTAGATTCCTGAACTTCTTTTATTACTGCTTTTAATCTTTCTTCAAACTGACCTCGAAACTGAGTTCCGGCTATTAACGCACCCATATCGAGAGCAACTATTCTTTTTGTTTTTAGATTTTCCGGAACATCGCCCGCTACTATTCTATGAGCTATACCTTCAGCAATTGCTGTTTTTCCTACGCCCGGTTCACCAATCAGAACAGGATTATTCTTTGTCCTTCTCGAAAGTACTTGAAGAACTCTTCTAATTTCTTCATCGCGTCCAATTACAGGATCAAGCTTTCCCTGTTTAACAAGTTCATTCAAATCTCTACCAAACTTTTGTAAAGATTGATATGTATCTTCAGGATTTTGACTTGTAACTCTTTGAGTTCCGCGAACTGATTTCAGAGCGGATAAAATTTCATTATAACTTATTCCATTATCACGAAGCAATTGTCCTGCTCTTCCTTTATCATTTGATAAAGCAAGTAGTAAGTGTTCGGTTGAGACAAATTCATCCTTTAGAATTTTTGCTTCTTCAGCAGCTGAGTCGAAAAGTTTAGCAAGATTGTTACTCATCTGTTGATTACCTAAGGATGTGCCACTAACTTTTGGTAAAGATTCAAGTAGTTCACTCACCTTAATCTTCACTACATTAAGATTGCCTCCTGTTTTTTTAATAATTGTTTCAGCCACATTCCCGCTTTCCTGCATAATAGCAGCAAGGATGTGTTCTGGCTCTACAATTTGATTATTATAATTCTGTGCAATCTCTATCGCATTTTGAACTATTTCCTGCGCCTTAACTGTAAGTCTATTAAAATTAAATGACATGGTTTCATTCTCCTTTTACAAAATCTTTAATCTTTTACACAATAAATTAGATTTAACATTACTTTAAGACTTCTCTAAAATTTTTCAAAAGCCTTCTTTGTTTAATTTAACATAAAACTTACTTGCTTCTGTAAGCATTCTATTTAATCGGCTGACAAGTTTATGCGGATCATCCAAATTACCTTCTAATAAAATTGCTGATTCATAAAGCTGTTCCGTTGTATCAATGATGAATTGATCATTTGAATTTTTCTTAAATATTTCCAAAAGATTTCTGATGAGACTGTGGTCTTTATTTATTTCCATCACTCTTTTTTGATTAGGGATGCTTATATCCTTATTTGTCATCTTCAAAATTTTCTGCATTGTTGAAGACATTGAATCATCAGCATTAAGCAAAGTGGCGGGGCTTCCCTTTAATCTTTTCGATTCTTTAACTTCAGTAACTTTATCGCCGAGAATATCTTTCATTTTAGCCAATAAAGAATCAAAATGTTTTTCATCATCTTTACTAAGTTTTTCAAAACTATTTGTTTCTGTTTCAACATCTTCAAATTTTTCAATTACTTTTAAGTCTGCTGAGTCAACGGATTTAAATTCATAATCTTTGAATTTCCTGATAGATGATATTACAAATTCATCAACCGGATCATACAGATACAAAACTTCCAACCCTTTTGCTTTAAAGATTTCAAGATGTGGATTTAATGTAATCGCCTCTCTGCTCGACCCAACTGCGAAGTAAATTTCCTTTTGATCTTTTTTCATCCTTCCTATATAATCTTCCAAAGATGTAAGTTCTTTTTCATCTTTATTAAATGAAGAATTGAATCTCAATAGCTGCTGATACTTTTCAGCGTTTACAAAATCCATATAACCAAGCTTGAAAATTCTTCCGTGCTCTTTCCAGAAATCAGAATATCTTTCCGAATTATCTTTAGCAACTTTTTGAAGATGAGAAAGAACATTTGTAGTAACACTATTTGCTATCTTTGTAAAGATTATATTCTCCTGAAGAGTTTCTCTTGAAATGTTCAGAGGTAAATCTTCTGAATCAACTACCCCTTTGACAAAACTCAAATACTCTGGCAGTAAATCTTTATTCTGATGTTGAATTAAAACTCTTTTTACATACAAATCCAAACCGTAATCATCACGATTGAATCTCCAGAAGTCATAACTCTTTTTGGGAATGAAGAGTAAAGCATTAAATTGAATCGGAGCATCTACAGAGGTATGAATCACTTCGAGTGGTTCTTCGCTGTCGTATGTAAGAAATTTATAAAATTCATCGTATTGTTCTTTTTTGATTGATGATTTCGGCTCTCGCCATATTGCTGCAATTGTATTTACTTTTTCTTTTTCAAGATAAATCGGAAATGAAATAAAATTAGAATGTTTTTTAATTATTCCCTGAAGACGGTACTTATCAGCAAATTCTTTTGCATCATCTTTCAGATGAATTTCGATTGTTGTACCTCTGTCAATTTTTTCATCCAGATCTGAAATATCGTAATCCCCCAATCCATCCGATCTCCATTCAACCGCAGGCTCATCTTTTTTGAAAGACTTCGATCTAATAATTACTTCTTTTGCAACCATAAAAACAGAATAAAAACCAATTCCAAATCTTCCAATAATATTATTAGCAGTTTCCTTGTTTTCTGCGAGTTGTTTTAAAAATTCCTCAGAGCCTGATTTTGCGATCGTTCCGATATTTGCAATCATTTCATCTCTTGACATTCCTATTCCTGTATCAGAAACTGTTACAATATTTTTCTTATCATCAAAATTTATTCTGATTTCGAGAGGTAGATCTTTATTCTCTACCTCTGTTCCTTTATTCAATTCGAATCTGATTTTATCAAGTGCATCTGAAGCATTTGAAATCAATTCTCTTAAAAAAATTTCTCTGCTTGTATAAAGAGAATGCACGAGAATATCTAATAATTTTTTAGTCTCTGCTTTAAATTCATATTTTGTCTTGTGAAGTTCGCCCATCTGTTTCTCCTGAATTTTAATTTCTTAAATCTCTTAGTTTTTTGAAAAGATTTTTTTCTTCTTCGGTTAAATCTTTTGGAATAGTAATGTGAATTTTGATGAATAAATCTCCTCTACTACCATCATCTCTTTTCATTCCTAATTCTTTAAGACGTAAAATTTTTTCCGACTCGGTTCCAGAAGGAATTGTAAGATTTATTCTTTTACCATCTAAAGTTTTGATATTTTCTTTGCCACCTAAAACTGCTGTATATAAATCAATATCAAGATTAAAATAAAGGTCGTCATCTTTAATTTCATAAAAAGGATGGTTAAGAATATGAATTTTAATATACAAATCCCCTTTGGGACCTTCGCTAACTTTTGATCTTCCCATTCCTTTTAATCTAAGCTTCTGACCATCTTTAATTCCCGGGTTTATTTTAATTTTTAATTTCTTCCCATCAATATTGATTTGTCTTTCTGTTCCATTGAAAGCTTCTTCAAGGGTAATATTCAAATCTGCTTCAACGTCAATGGTTGCTGATTTTGAACGCTGAGAACCGAAGCCAAAATCTTTTTCAGTTGATTTACTACGCCCGCCGAAAAATGATTCAAAGAAATCTGAAAATCCACCGAATCCACCGAAGAAATCTCTGAAGTCTCCAGAGAACTCAAAGGTCGAACCATCGCCACTTCTTCTTTTTCCTCCAAACTGATTAAAGAAGTCATCGAAACCGCGACCGGTGTGTTGATAATTTTTCCAGTTCGCTCCAAGAGCGTCATATTTTTTTCTTTTTTCAGGATCGCTTAAAACCTCATTAGCTTCAGTAATTTCCTTAAATTTTTCTTCTGCGGACTTATCACCCGGATTCTTGTCTGGATGATATTTCATTGCAAGCTTTCGATAAGCTTTTTTTATATCATCCTGAGTTGCAGTTTTATCAACTCCTAATATTTTATAATAATCTTTAAATTCCATTGTAAAAAATTTTAAGTGCTTTGACAAAACTCAACATTTTCAAGATAAAAGAAAAGGGTAACACAATGTTACCCTTTCCCAAATTCAGAGAAAAATTTTTTATTTCACTTTAATCTCAATTTCTTTTGGTTTAGCTTCTTCAGCTTTTGGAATTGTAATGGTCAATTGTCCATCCTTAAACTCTGCACTGATGTCATCTGATTTAATATGGTCTGGCAAATTGAATGATCTGTAATATTTTCCAAAAACTCTCTCAATTCTGTGGCATTTAGCGTCTTTGTGTTCCTCTTCCTGAACTCTCTCACCACTTATGCTTAATTGACCATTAACAAAAGAGATTTTTACATCTTCTTTTTTAACTCCTGGTAAATCGAGTTGTAAGGTGTATTTATCTTTATCCTCGAAAATGTCTGTAAATGGCATCCAGACTGCATTCTCGTACCCTTCATCTTCTTTATTTCGGGAAATACCGAATCTGCTTTCAAGGGTATTAAAAATTTTTGAGAACTCTTTTTCAAGTTCTACTAAATCTCTCATTGGATTAAATCTTATTAGTGTCATTTTTATAACTCCTTTCTTTTTTTATTGTTGGTTGCCAAAATAAAATCAATCAGTGTGCCATAAGACATAATCGTCATAACTTATTAAATTACAATGAGTTATAAAGCATTAAAGTTTATTTTATTATATAAGCCATATCGTCATACTATACGACGTTTTTATTATAGAGTAGTAAAATTTCCCAAACTTGTGTAATATTTGGCAAAATATCTGCCATGTTGCTATTGTAAAGTAATTTTTATTAAAAATAGCTCTTTAAGCTAAAATAAACAATTGGCTTAATTTTTAGTTATTTTTGTAATAAAAATTTTAAAGAACAATCGTGAAAGAAGATACAATAATTGCATTGGCAACTCCTCCGGGTGTTGGAGCAATATCTGTTATAAGGATAAGCGGTGAAGAATCCTTTAATCTTGCGGATATGTTCTTCAAAGGAAAGTCGAGAATATCTGATTCAAAAAGTCACACTGTTCATTATGGAAAATTAGTGAGCGAAGAATTTGGAATTGTTGATGATGTTTTAATATCTATTTTCAAATCACCAAATTCATATACCGGAGAAGATAGTGTTGAGATTAGCTGTCACGGAAATCCTTTTATTGTTCAAAATATTATCAATTTATTTCTCTCAACGAATCGTTTGAGATTAGCAGAGCCCGGAGAATTTACAAAACGAGCTTTTTTGAATAATAAAATTGACTTGTCACAAGCAGAGGCAGTGCTTGACATTATTCATTCAAGAACAGAGGCTTCATTCAGAGGAGCAAGAAGTCAACTGGATGGATTGCTTTCTAAAAAAGTCGATTATTTGAGAAAATCCATTATTAATGCCCTTTCATTTATTGAATTGGAATTGGATTTTGCAGAAGAAGATATTGAGTTTATTGATAATTCTGAACTACTAAAAAAAATTGATGAAATCATAATTGAGATTGATTCGCTGCTCGAAAGTTATAATTTTGGAAGAATTATCCGTGATGGTGTGAATGTAGCATTAGTTGGAAAACCAAACGTTGGTAAATCTTCAATTTTAAACTATCTTCTCAAGGAATCAAGAGCAATAGTGAGCGATATTCCGGGAACAACCCGTGATGTAATCAGAGAAGAAATTTCAATAAATGGAATTCTTTTTCGACTATATGATACGGCTGGATTACGTGAGTCGCGTGACCTGATAGAAAAAGAAGGTATTTACAGAAGCAGAGAAACCATCAAAAATGCTGATGTTGTATTATTCATTGAAGATGTGGAGCAAGGTGAATCGAAAGAGTTATACTCTGATTTATTAAATTATACTAATCCTGAAAAAATTATAAAAATATTGAACAAAATTGATCTTAATCCAGATTGTTCGCTGACTACTGATGTTAAAATTTCAGCAAAAACCGGAGAAGGAATTGAAAAATTAACAAAAAAATTGATTGAATTTACTTTTGGAGGCGATTATTACACTGAAAAAACAGTTTTGGTTTCAAATCTCAGACACTATAACTGTTTAAGAAAATCGCGGGAATATTTAATGAATGCTCACGAATCAATCCTAAAAAAACTTTCAGGTGAATTTATTTCTGTGGATTTAAGAAATTCAACTATAAGTCTTGGAGAAATTATAGGTGAAGTTACAAGCGATGATGTATTAAACAATATTTTTATGCAATTTTGTATAGGCAAATAACTAAACTTATTTTCACATGAAACTTTTACTCAATCAATAAAGTTCTGTTTCACGTGAAACAAACATAAAATATGATTAAATATTATGATATTATCGTAGTTGGTGGAGGGCACGCTGGAATTGAGGCGGCTTCTGCAGGTTCGAGAATGGGATGTTCTACGGCGCTCTTTACAATGGACAGACAGGCTATGGGCAGAATGTCTTGTAATCCTGCAATCGGTGGAACTGCAAAAGGTCACCTAGTAAGAGAAATCGATGCCCTCGGTGGAGAGATGGGTAAAATTGCCGACCGCTCGGGAATTCAATTCAGAATGTTGAATAAATCAAAAGGTCCGGCAGTTTGGTCACCAAGAAGTCAAAACGATAGAAAAATTTATTCTCAAATTGCATTAGAAGTTGTTTCTAATTTGCAAAATCTTGAAATTGTTGAAGAATCTGTCGTCGAGGTAATCGTAGAAAATTTTACAGTTATTGGGATCAAAACCGCCAACGGAAAAGAGTTCGGATGCAAATCACTTATTTTGTCGAACGGAACGTTTCTAAATGGTTTGATGCACACAGGATTGAAGGCTACAAAAGGTGGAAGATTTGGTGAAGCACCTGCAGTTGGAATAACTGAATCATTGGTAAAAATCGGATTTGAATCAGGAAGATTAAAAACTGGAACTCCTCCGAGACTAAAAAAAGATAGCATAAATTGGGAAATTTTAGAGGAGCAACCTGGAGATGATCCTCCGCAACCTTTTTCACACTTTACTGATAAATCTCAATTCCCCTATTTACCTCAATTAAGCTGTTATATTACTTACACCGATTTATCAGTCCATAAAACTCTCGAGAAAGGGTTTAATGATTCCCCTATGTTTACTGGGTTAATCAAGGGTGTGGGCCCACGATACTGTCCTTCAATTGAAGATAAAATTGTCAGATTTTCTGATAAAGAAAGACAT